>ERZ773186.1649-NODE-1649-length-18257-cov-15.733656_pt1 | contig 18257 bp, 19 predicted proteins | sample MGYA00581000_ERZ773186 | MGnify/ENA primary metagenome ERZ773186 (study PRJEB29015, sample SAMEA2737752) | human gut metagenome | biome: human gut; feature: human-associated habitat; material: faeces | place: China | collected 2012 ...
CTCGTTTCGCGCGGCGATGTTCTTCGCACATCACCTCTTATTCTTCGCTTCCGGTCAACTGACTGATAAGCGCTTCAAGTTTTGCTATCCGCTCATCCATTGCAGTAACGTCAGCTTTCAGGCTTGCGTTAACCTCATTCATTGCGGCAACGTTAGCTTTTAAGTTTGCGTTCTCCTCTTCCATTACAGCAACGCTGGCTTTCAGGCTTGCGTTCTCCTCTTCCAGTTCGGTGACGCGATCATCCGTTTCGCGTGCCACCTGGACAAGTAAACCAGTAACCGCCGCATAGTCAACGCTGAGGCACTTCATTTCCTCGCGTAAGATGTTGCCGTCAGTTGTTGGCCCTTGTAGCTCCTTGCCGTAAAGAGTGGTAAACGCTATCGCTTCAGGCAGCGCGTCCATTACTTCCTGTGCAATAACACCAGCGTAAGGAAGGCCGTCATCTTTAAACGTGTAGGTATACCCGTTCATCTTACGGATGGATCCGGTGGCGTCACCTATGACCTTAATGTTGTCTTTAAGGCTCTGGTCAGAAGTTTGATACAGCGTCTTACATGTAAGATCGCCGTTAAAGTCAAATTTTCTGTTACCTGCTGCATCTTCCTGAGCATAGAACATGTATTGTTTGCTGTTACCAACCTCAAAAACGCTTTCCCTTCCGCTTTCACCCCATACCCTTACACTCCACGACTGCGCCGAGGTGTCAGAGTTCCTTAAAAGAAGGCGCGGGCCGCTATCGCTGTTTTTAAGGATAACGTCGCCTTTTGCGGTTACGTCACTGACTGTGGTTAGCGTATTAACAGACACATCCTGATTTCTTCCTGAAACAACAATCTGACTCCATGCCGTCCAATTACCGTTCTCACAATAGCGAACGTATATTTGCTTCGTGTCTGTGCCGACAAGTGTTTGTATGTTTGTGTAGTCTGTATCACTAATCTTGCGAATGGATTCTACACGCAACAAGAAGTTACCGCCTACACCGCTAGGCTTGTTGGCAATAGTGTTACCACCGCCTGCACTTGCGCATTGATAGTATTTAACAGAACCTTTATCAGATGCCTTAATAACAACGTTGTTAAGATCAATCTCCTGGTTTTCAATAGGTTGCGGATAGATAGGCCCGTACATACCTGCACTGAATGTGGCAAGGGCGGAAAACGTCGTTTGACCACCTACCGTCACACCGCTATCAAGCACTGCTTGCGTGATAACTTTGCTGTTTGTTTTGTGATCGGGATTGTTACCAAAATACAGATCACCGCTGCCATCAATACCGAGGTATTTTTGAACAACGCTATCAACCTTGAAGCCAATGGATAGGTTTTCAGAATACCCTGTACGCGTTAAAAGTAACGGTGTATGCTGTTTACCGCTGATTTTTAACGTGTTCTCCGTAGTTTCCGTGTTGTCGTTGGTGAACTCAGCTGTACGAGATGTTACTTTATATAGGATCTTTGCGCTGTTCGCCTGGATGCTTCCATCATGACGAACAACAAAATCACCTGTAGCCGTGCCGTTAGTGGTATTTGCCCGAATGCGGACTTCGCCACCCTCTTCGGAATTGGTAGGCGCCCAGATAACACCGCGTTCAGACTGGTCCTCATTCTGGAACCATAAATGGGCGGTTCCACTTTTTGAACGCAGATAGATCGACGGTGTTCCTTTAAGGATCGTCAGGTCGCCAGTCATGGTGTCACCACCTTTTTTAACCTGAGCATCGTTGGTTACGTTGCCAAGTCCAACGTCAGCTTTAGACGGCTTGTATTTGGTTCCGTATAGAGTGTTGATCTGGAAAGTACCATCTTCAAGCGATCTGTCGTTACCAGAGAAAATCCTGACATTACCTGTGCCGTAGTCGATATTGATCGCAGACCACGTATCGCCGCACCGCGAGAATACACCAGAACCGTGGCTGTGAAATGTGGCTGTGCTACCTTTTGGCTTACCGGATCTCCAGAAACACCCACCTTGCGCTTTCAGAGCTTTCAGTAAATCCTGATCGGTCATGTAACCCGTTGTGTCAGACCACGTTATCCCAGAACCACCAACACCGTAATTGCCTTTAAGCAGGGCATCTTGAAGGCCCAAATCTGCCTTAGTCGGCTTGTTTTCCTGGTCGTAAATCCTTATTGCAGGGCTTTCGATATATCCCTCTGGGGCGGTTTGTTGTTCGACATAGCCTTCTGGAATGTACAGTTCAGTCATGCCAGTCTGTGCCAGCACAGCAACCCTTGCGTCCTTAATGAATGCCCGCTGATAGCCCCAGACTTCAAAATATCCATCGCCCGGAACAATGCCGTAACGCATTTTGTTTTGTGCGTCCAGCCCTGCAGATCCGAGGCGGCGAACACCCAAAAACTTAGTTATGTTTGCACTGGTTATTCCGCCTGCAGTGGTGTAATTGCGAGCGGAGATCTCGATAAAGTCAATATTGCCGTAAGTCTTGCCGTAGTTACATGCGTTAGTAATCATTAGCGTCAGGTGGCAGTCACTAGCGCCCGGATCGGTCATTTTTGCGATCTTCACATAACGGGCATAATCAAAGGTATTGATAGGCCATTTACATTGAACCAATGCGTTGTTAGACCTTACTATCTGATTCAGATATTCTTGCGCCCTGTTCTCTGATGTTTTGGCTTTGGTTTCGCTTGTTTTTGCTGCCGTTTCGCTTGCCTTAGCGTTGGTTTCTGATGTTTTCGCGGCGGTGGCGGAGTTTGCTGCCGCTGTTTTTGATGCTGCTGCCGCGTTTTTGTCTGATTCTGTTTTTTGAGCGTTGGCAGTTGATTTCGCCGTTTCTGCGCGAATGTTGGTAAGAAGTTGTTCCATTTGACCATCACCGCCGAACTCATTCCACCACTCTACGGCGGAGGCGATTTCTGTTTCTTTGCTCTGGTAGTAACGCAGGGTTTCAGCTACGTCCTGAGCAAGCCCATCAACTGAGATCGAATCAGATAGCAGGATGCTAAATTTTGTCCCAGCAGGGATTGCGGGGTTAGCTGCTGGCGTCACTGACAGTTCAGTGCCGCTTTTAATTTCCGTGATGGTAAAGATCTGCACAGGATTGCCAACAGCAATGAGCGTGCAACCTACACGAATAAGGGAAAGCGGCGCGGAGAAGTTTGTGCCCGTGCCTTTAACAGTGTTGCCATTGATGGCAATTGTTCCAGTTGTGTAAATCATCGCAATGACTCCATTATGTTAATTAACGGAATAATTCTACCATTTTGTGATCTGTGTTGCATTTTCTGCTTACACAAAATGTATTTGTTGATCTGTGTCAATATACGAAATGTGGTTTTGTCGGATATTTAAGCCACCGGGTGAACCGGATTAACCAACAAGAATGAGGGTTCAAAAATGAAAAACGTGTTCAAAGTGGTTTTGTTCGCCACGGCTGTTGCTCTTACTGGTTGCGCTGTTGACAAGGAGGCTGCATTGCATAACCTGCCGAATAGCGGAGTGATTCCACAAGATGTCGTCTATGATGGCAGCGGTCATCTTGTCTATGACACTGAAAAACTGCCGTATACTGGTCAATGGTGTCATGAACTTGATCACAATATGCGCCGCATCGGTAGCCCTTCTAACTGTGTAGCTAACTACTAAAAGAAAACCCCGCGCGAAGCGGGGTTGTTTTTTATATCCATGTTCCTGAACTTCTTGTTATAAGTATTAAACCTGGTTTTCTTATTGCTGCATTAGATGTATTGGTAAAGTTTTCCGTCACCTCTACTGTAATTGTTGGGTATGTGAGGCCAGATACACAGTGCACCGCGACAGTTGACATTGCTGGGGTTGATGCTGGCCTTTCTATATTAATTGTTTTTTGGTGTCCGCTTATATTTATAGTTACATTGATGCGAGAAGATTCACTATATGTATAGTATGACAAATCATACGGAATCATAACGTAAACTGTTTTTGATAAACTTGATGAACTTGAATCAAGATAAGTTTTCGAAACGCGCCTGCTGCCATTTCCCCTCATTGACGGAAATACATCCTCGTTTATCACTGACATACTTGCTACGTCACCAACAAAACTTGTAGCTTCAACTGCTCCAGTAAATTTACCGCCAGTTGCGTAAACAGTACCGTTAAACACACCAGCATAAGCGTATACCGTACCCCTTACGGTTACCTGGTTAAATACTGCGTCACCGGCTTTATCTATCGCCCATCCTGTACCGTTTTCCCAGCTGTAATTAACTGACTGTATTCGATCAGCTATTTTGGCGGAGTTGATAGTTCCGTCCTTAATAAACGCTTCTCTTACATACATTGCGCCATTGGTGACATAGAAAGGCGTTATATATGTGCCGTTTGCTTCCGTCATCAACACGAAGCGGTCAACAAGGAAGATACACTGCGACTGGAAGTTAGTACCATCACCAGTGAGGCCAAGCGACATACCTGTCGCGTACGTCTTGCCGTAGTTGTCGGTTGCCAGCTTGATAGAGTACGACGCATCAACATTGCCTTTGAAGTCGGTCAATGCTTTGGATGTCGTTTCTATTGCCGTTTTATTCCCGTTAACGGTCACTGTTAGCTGATCGATTTTCGTTGATAACGCCTCGTCAGCCGTAGCCATCGCCTGCGACCATTCAGTGATACTTGCGTCTACCAGTTCGAAGGACGCTGAGATCTGGCTGAATTTTTCAGCGTTTGATTCCTCATGCGTAGCTAGTGCCGTTGATACCTCAGATACTTTCGAGTTGATTTCACCGGTAAGCGATGCGCTAAGGCCGCTTATTGCGTCTGCGCGTGCTTTTGTTTCGTCGGCGATAGCCTTGTCCATCCTGGTAATGTTGCTCGTTACCTTGCTGTCAAGCGTTGAGATTGATGCATTCACACCGCTGATTGCTTCGCCGCGTGCACTGGTTTCGTCCGCAATGGCTTTATCGAGGCGGTTAATGCTTGCTTCCGTTTTCTTATCAAGATCTGTGATAGATGCGTTCACACCACTAATGGCTTCCGCTGTTGCCTTTTTCTCTTCCGCCATAACCTTGTCAATGCGGTCGATTTTCGCATTGGCTTCCCTGATCCCTTTCTTGTATTTGGCTGAAAGGGCAACATGCGTGTTGGTCTGAGCGATTGAGTTATTGATAAGTGCAATCGAGGTATTCTGCATACTTGCTTTGGTCTGGTTGATTTCATCGCTGTTTTTCTCAACGTTGTTTTCAACCGCACCAAGTTCGGCGCTGATACCGGATATTGCCTGCGCACGGGCGCTTGACTCGTCGGCAATGGCCTGATCCAGGCGCTTGACGCTGGCGTTTGTGTTGTTCTCAAGCGTTGTTAAGTCTGCTTTGACCTCTGTTATTGCGTCACTTCTTGCCTTCGTTTCGTCTGATATTGCTTTATCAAGGCGGGAAACGCTGGCGTCTGTTTTCTTGTCAAGGGTGTCGATCGATGCCTTCACGCCACTGATGGCCTGTGCGCGTGCGCTGGCCTCGTCAGCGATTGCCTGGTCGAGTCTGTTCACCTCTGATTCAGTGTTGCCTTCAAGCGTGCTGATGCTTGCATTAACGCTGCTGATAGCGTCAGTGCGTGCCTTCGTTTCGTCTGCAATCGCTTTATCAAGGCGATTAACGTTACTTGTTACCTTGCCGTCAAGTGTGGAGATTGATGCCTTCACACCATTGATGGCTTCGGTTCTCGCGCTCGTTTCGTCGGCAATAGCCTTATCAAGGCGGCTTATGCTTGAATCGGTTTTCTTATCAAGTGCTGATACTGAGGCGTTCACCCCATTGATAGCTTCTGAGCGTGCGCTTGTTTCGTCTGCAATAGCTTGATCCAGACGTTTAACGCTGGCGTCTGTTTTCTTGTCAAGTGCTGAAATGCTTGCGTTAACGTCGCTGACAGCCTGGGTTCGTGCGCTCGATTCATCGGCGATTGCCTGGTCCAGACGTTTAACGCTGGCGTCAGTTTTCTTGTCAAGATTGTCTATTGAGGCGTTCACACCGTTAATAGCTTCGGCGCGTGCGCTGGCCTCGTCAGCCACTGCACGTTCCACGCTAGAAATCTGACCTTTAAGGTTGGAATCCATCGTGTTCATTTCTGCCGTGATGGTTTCCAGTGATTCCGCTGTCGCTTTTTTCTCTTCAGCGATAACGTTGTCAATACGGTCAATTTCCGCTTTCGTTTCCGTCCTGCCTTTCTTATACTGGGCGGTAAGGGTTACGCGCGTGTTTGTCTGTGCAAGCGAGTTGTTGATAAGCGCCAATGAAGCGTTTTGCAGGCTTGCTTTTGCCTGTGCCAGTTCGCTGTCAACTTTTTCGCTTGACACTTCTAATAAGTCGATTCTGGACTCATGCTGACCAATATCATCGGCGTTCTCTTTAACTTTTTTGTAGAGATCTTCCGTTTCTTTTTTAAGCGTATCGGTGTCAGCTTTTATTGTTCCTGTTTCCGTGATCAGATTGTCAGTGTCAGTCCTTAAATCTTCAGTTATGTTGTTCAGGTTGTCGGTTTCGGTCCTTAAATCTTCAGTTACGCTGGTAAGGTTGTCAGTTGTAGTTTTGAGGCTGTCAGTAGCAGTTTTCAGTTCTTCCGTGACACCATCAATGACATCGGCGCGGTCGCCAAGATCTTTGATGTCACTAATCATATCTTTGAACTGCTCAGACTCCATGACGTCCTTCATCACGTAGTCGCTGATTTCGTCGAAGTTTTCAGTCGGTTTACCTGATGCCTCAACGAAGTCTGACACACCAAAGGCATTGCGCGTGCGCACATAGACGTAATAGGTGCGGCCCGTGTTCATGCCGCCAAACGTCCACTGATAACCACGTCCGGTGTATTGTGCCTTAGTGGTCACTGATGCCGGATCTGTGATTTGATTTTCACCAGCGAAATAGAACTCATAACTAGTGTCAGTGGTGAGCGTTGTTCTGCTAATCGGGTAAACTGTGGCCTGAAATACACCAGGAACCCAGTTGACACCTATCGGGGCCGCTGGCGCACCAATAACCAGGTCCACAATGCTTTCCGCACCCTTCATGCCCGTGTCGTTTCTGCCACGGATGCCTAACGAATAGGTTCCCGCATCAATGCCATAAAAATCATGGCTGTAATTAGTGGTTTCGTAGTATTTAACCACCGCTCCCGCTGTATTGTATACGCGGATCTCAAAGGTAAGACGATGAGTTGTTGTCATCGTTTCCCATGTTGCGCGACATTGAACCGTTTCGGATCCAACGTTCATCACTTTCAGGTTTTCAATGTTAGGCACGCGGAAGTGATTGAGCGTGTCGTTGTTGACTTCAAAGACTGCACCTTCATCAACTACAGCCTGTTTGTGAGGATCGTGCTGTGCCGCCTCTATGGTGTACACGCTGTTGTTTTCAGTTTCCGCAACGCTGACGATTCGACATAACACGGGTTTAGCTGCGTCTGTTGACACGGCGAACACAGTACCGTTACGAATCCATGCAGGGGCGGATGCAAGGGTAATTTGGTTCACGTTAACACCAGTGATCTGATGTTTTTTAAACTTGCCATCACTGTCAAGCAGGCTGATGGTATCACCAGGGGCGATATATTCAGAGTCAACATTATCTACAGTGATAACCCTGCCACTGTTTGCCACGATGCGACCGCCCAAACGAGCGCCTGCGCGGTTATTGTCGAGTATCTCGATAATATCACCAGGGGTGAAGTGAATCGCGTCACGGGCCATTTTAAACGTGAATTTTGAGGGTTCGCGTTTTGCTGTTTCTATCAGCCATTTGCCAGCGCGGTAAGCCTGCCCGCGTGACGTGCAACCAAAAGCCTCCAACGTGGTTTCGTTGTAACCATCGCGGGCGATCAGTTCATCATCTGCTACGTATTCTTTTGATTGTTCCCAACCGTTTTCCGGGTCAGTCCATGACACAATCACAGCGTTGTAAGATTCCGCGCGGGCGATACTTGAACGAGTAAATGCGCCATCAACGACGTTTGCATTCGTGATGGTGGCAATTGGATCTTGCGGTGCATCAATCATCACCGTAAGGCGCTGCCCGTCCCATAACGCGATACCACGGAACATGCCTGCAATGTTGTCCAGCAAGTCGCGGGCGCTCATTTGCTCAGTGATGTAAGCGTTAAGCGTCATGCGTGGTTCAAGGCCGCCGTAACCGTCGTTTACCAACTGGTCGCAGTATTGAGAAAGCACATATAATGCGCCATCATCAACGTCAATGTAACCGGCGTGGCGGGTAAGCCCGAAGCGTTCATTTTTCACCAGATACCGGAAAAGCCATGCAGGGTTGTTGGTGTATGCCTTTTTGAAGCCACCAAGCCATAAACCTGAGTATGTGCGTGTTTCCGGGTCGTAGTTATCAGGCACGTCAACAATCAGGCCGCGCATGTGATAGGTGCGTGTCGGCGTGTCGGTATACTGATCGTGGTCAATTACCGCGCCTGCTACAGCGGTGTGAGGATAAGACAAGTTATCGTCTATTATCTCGCTGTAACTGCTCCACCTGGTGTCATTGCGAAGTAGATCGCTTTTACTGTCTGGCGTTACGCGACGAACGCGAATATCAAACGGTTTTTCATCCGGCGCTTGGATGATGTGCGCTTCCATATACTCGCCGCTTTGTTTACCAGGGCCAATGGTAATATCTTTGACTAGTGACCACGTTGTTGACGATGATGGCTTAACATCAACCATCAACACAACAGATGTATTGTATTGATTGCCCTTGTCATCTGACTGAACCAGAGAATCAACGCCAAGATTCAGCCTTACGCGGTTAACGTTTGGATCTGAAACGGTCCTGATTATTGGCGTATCGTGAGTCACTTTTGCGTTAACAATAACGGTTGATTCAATGGCGTTGAAGCCGTTGATTGGTGACTGGTCAGCCGTACCATTACGCCACGCCACGCTAACGCCAGGGACCGATGTGCCGCCGTTGGCGTCAGTGATTGGGCTGTCATTAAGCATTACGCTGTTTAATGGCGCTTTCTGGTTTACAGGGCCGTAGATTGGGCCTTCGCTGAGAATGTCCAAAACACGATAAAACTGTTTATGAAACAGGTTATCGTTTAATAATGTTGGTGTTTTGGCTTTGCCGCCGCCGCTACTCATGGTTTTTCTCCTGTTAACTTACAACGTCAAGGGCGTCTCTGTTGTTGCTTGTGTCTATGCCTAACGACCCGACATTTGAACCTATTTTCATTTCACCCAACAGGATTGGCACTGGTCTACCCTGTCCTACTTTGTTCTCAATGCTGGTGTATGTGTTGTTAGATATGGTGTTATCTTGTGCGCTTTCTGCTGATGTTTTTATCTTCATGTTGCGTGACATAAAGATCGAGAAAGCAACGCTAACAACAGAAACACCGATTAAAATCCAGCCTACAACGCCAATCCCAGCAATACCACCTTCCACCACTGGCGCAACAATCACTGTAGTTCCGTCAGGGTATTTACTATTAACCGCTGCCGGGGCCGTCTTTTCGTCATAATCTTTTCCGGCAATTCGTAAGCGCAAAGGTGTATTTAAAAAAGCCTTCTTGAACTCCTGATCCTGCGCGGTCAATATGCTAAGTCCTTGCGCTGGCGTATCAACGTTTAAACACACCTTGCCGTAATATCTTCGAAGATTGCCCGTAAATCTAAATTTGAGCATTTGTCAGATCTCCATATTGAATTAGTCTGTCGAACATACGCGGGCCGCATTTGCTCGCGGCGGCTTAACAGTCCGGCATTGTCATGATGCAAAACAGTGTTGTCACCAAGGTAAATCATCGCGTGGCATGGATCTGCACCCTTAAACGGCTGACGAATAATCACATCACCAGGCTGAATACTTTGCGCGTCAACCATGAAAAACCCGTTCAATGGCAGGTTTTTTATGTACAGGTTTTCCCCACGCAGCCACCACCCATCGTGGCGCTCAAAGTCCGGCAGATCCACGCCGCAAAGGTGATAGGCGTCACGAAAAAGCGAGTAACAATCCGTTTTCCCGTGCTCAAATTTACGGCCCAACAGGTGCGCAACCGGGCGGAATTTTCTTACCATGCCACCGGAACACAAATACCACGGCAGGCCGGAAATAACCTGTTGCTGCCGATCCCGTGCTGACAATACCAACGAATCGTCAGTATGGGAGTGAAAAACGGCTGTTATAACGCCTAATTCGTCAGCTTTGATATAATCGTCAGGCGAGATTTTAAAGCTGTTGTGAGGCGTTTCAGACACGTTTAAACACGGGTAAAAATAATCGTTATCTATCACCAGCCCGCATACTTCCTCGTCAGGGTGGGCCGCTGCATAGCGAATCATTTTATCTTCAAGCGCCATAATCAACCCACCTTGCTGGATCCTGGGAAACAGGAAATTGGTAACGGATTAGGACGCGGAAAACGCAAACGGCAACCGCTCAGGCGGTGGCTGCATTTATCCAGCTTCGGATCACTGGTTGGCTTGTCTTTGTCAGTAGCTACGGGGCCGCCACTGTATCTGCAACCGTCACCGCGATATTGCCACTGGCAAACGTCAGCGAGGATTGTGCGCCCAGGTATAACCGCTTTATCTGCATCAATTGGCGTTGACAGTTCATATTGCACCTGGTCCGCTGTTTCTTCGCTCATCGCTTCAACGACGTAAAAAGATACAGCCTCAATAGATGGATCTGCATCCGGGTTGCCATTGGGGAAGTTGACGGCGTCCAGGTATTTTACTTCCACCTGGCGGCGTGTAACCTTCATTCCTCGCAGATCGTTGAAATCGTTATTCATCCCAGTGATTAGGCCGCCAATGTTGGCTACGACCATTTGGGGGCGTGAGTAAACGCCTTCGTTTTTCATTTCGAAGCCAGTAGCCTCGATTGGGTAGCTGTTGTAAGCCAATCCCTTCCAGATAACCGGGCCGTAATAGCCATTCGCGCCGGAATGGAAGCGGATAACCTCGCCACCCAGGGGCGTCAGGTCCAGTTCAAATAAGTCAATGACCGCGCCGACTCCGGCATCCACGGAATCAATAATCATTTCTGTAGGTATGCTGCGCATTTTATCACCTTGTCATTTTGTGATCGCCATCACGCTAAATCATACCAAAACGGTTGATCGCGTTTTTTACAATATGTATATTGTACTCAAAAGGAAGCATGGTTAACAAAATGGCGCGGAGGTGTGACATGGCTGATAAGGTGTGGAGGTTGACGGTGTTCCTTAGTGATGGCAGGGAAATGACTGTGGCCCTGTATAAAGATGAAGGCGAGGCACTTACTGACGCGCTATTACTCGCTGAAGACGAACGCGTTTTGGGGTACAGGATCGAACCTGTCAAATGAGGGTTATAACAAAAAATGGAAAAATACAGATTAGACGTGTGGACTGATAAATACGAATGGGAACGCATGGGGCTATTTGATACATATGAATCAGCGTGTGATGAAGGTAGTGAATTACTGCGCTGTTGGTCTAATGCTCGTTATTATTATGTTGTTCCAGTACAAGTACCGGATAAGGTGGAAGAGATGAACCCGAAAGATATTAACTTTAACGTCAATGTTGAATTTGCAGACTCTATGGATCAGGCTTGCCCTGGTGAAATACACGCAAAAGGTTTTCCGGCTGACGATCCAGAAGCAAAACGAGAATACGAAAAAGCGGCAAAAGACTTCTGCATAGATAACCTGGGCTGTTTTAATGGCAAATAAATAGTAGGCCAATATATGAAAATGATTGGTATTATAAAACTCGTTGTTACATCTAACAAAAGGGAGGATTTTAATATAAAAGATAGATACCCATTATTCAAAACATCTTCTGGCAATTATTTTACTGTTGACAACTGTTTAAACTTTGTTCCGCTGACTGTGCTTGATATTTCTGGAGCAAGGGTGAAAGGGTACGGAACTGCTTGCGGTGATGATTTTGTGCCTGATATGCTATTTTTTGAAACGTGGGAATAAAAATCATGGGGCGGCGCAATCACGGTGATTATGTGTACACGTTGAAACAGGCCGCCCGCCTCATCGGTTATCATGAGCACGAATTTATTAATTTGCTGATTGAGCGCGGGATACTTTACCAGGTCTGTTTAACGCTGTACCCGAAAGCTAAATACCTACAGGAAAAGTTATTCATCATCATGACGGATGAAAACCAGGTCAATCACTCATTCGTCACTGATAAAGGTGTCAACTATCTGCGCGATAACTTACAGGGCGGCAATTATGGATAAGGTTATCGAAAATGTTTTGGTAGTGGCTGGCGCAATTGCCATCGTTTATGCCTTTATGAACTAATGGGGTGAATCATGAAAATCGAAGTTTTAGCACTGATTGTAATGGGCTTGATTGTCTTCGGTGTTCACGCTGCTGGTTGGGACTGGGCGGCAATAGCAAACAACATGGCGCACGCTCACCCAATGAGTTTGCTGTATATTCACTACTAACAAGAAAAACCCCGCGCGAAGCGGGGTTGTTATTATACGCCATCAACCAAAAATAAAACCTCCTTGCCTTCCCTGGATCTGCATCCCACATACCCGTCACCAACATCATGAAGATACCAGGTATCGCCATTGTCAGCCTTTACAGTAAGGTCGTTGATCTCATAGTCGTCAAACAATGTAAAAGCGTCAGTTTTGTCAACTACACAAGTCCCGTACATAACAACCTCCATTAGCCAACAACTTGTTCAAACGTTGCGTTTAGCGTGTACACAGGCCCGTCCTTAGTCATACTCCAGCTACGGCAAACAAAAAGCCTTTGCACGCCATCCATAGACGGCGACCAGTAAAAAGCCTCGACAGCGCCGCGCGCCCTCAAGAATGCTTCTGCCTGGATCGCCACGTTTCCACCATCACCGCATCCTGCGCTACTGCCTTTAAAAACCAGGGTGTATTTATCAAGTAATGTGTTAATCCCTTTCGCCTGGCGCTGTTCATATCCATCACCAAGTTTAATGACTGACACATTTGGTTCCCTGGTCACGCTGTAGCTTCTTTGTGGCGTCCATTTGAAAACTTCAGGCATGATTCCCCCTATAAGTTACATATTGCATACATCTTTACGCGCTTCTACGCGAAAAATTAGAACTTCGTCACAAGAATTATACCCAGTTTACAAAATGGCTTCACACAGGACGTAACAAGATGTATATAGGAAGCAAGAAGAGAAAGCAGTACCAACAAAGGAGGGGCATCATGAAACGCTATGTAGTGGTAATGCTGAACAACGCATTCGAACAGGTGGAAGTAGCGATCGTTAAAGGCTTCGATGACGCATTCAAATACGGTCAATTCATGATGAATGCAAAAGAAGATGAATACCGTGATTTCTTCCTGAAAGTGGTCAGCTAATGGATTGTGGGGTGGGTTATGAAATTGGTGGCGATTGGTAAAAACCTGAAAGCACAGAAAAACGCACAGGACCGGATCATCAAAAAGGGCAAGGCCTTATTAAACGCTTTCCTGAAAAAAGAGGCCAACCCCAAAAAATTACGCGATGGCTACGGTTATAAATTTGACATCAACCCCGATTGGCGGTTATTCAGCGAAGATCTAAAGATGTGGTTAATTATTGACCATCTGGAATACAACCGCCACTGTGGAGTAAAAGGGGCGCATAAATGAGGTGAAATATGGATGACGATAAATTCACCTGGCGGGAGATCTGGAGCATCTGGCAGGTGATGTTTGCTCGCAGCTATATAGCAAGAAACGGAAGATTGTGATTTGCGGAGGAAAATAAAATGAAAAACCCGGCAAATAAAAGCAACGTAAAACGTATGGCGTGGGTGCTAAAATATATGGATAGTAAAGGGGATACATATACATGCCCATTTTTCAGGTATACTGACGCGGTATTTGCCAGAAGTGTACACGGAGGGAAAATTGAAAGAGGGTATACAAGTTTTGAGAATAACTAAAAGATAACCCCGGCATTGTACCGGGGTTTTGTTTATTTGCGGCGAGGTTGCAACATTCCGCCAGGTCGTTGCGATTCCCTTGCCATCATTTTCATTGCTACGCGTTCCATTGTCTGTTCAAGCCTGCGACCGTCTTCGTCGCTAAATCCGTTTGTGGTCTGTACGGTGATGTTAACAGGCATATTGATGCCGCCACCATTGAAGAGATCGCGGCCAGGAATAACCCTGCCATTTTCCCCAGGAATCATATACTGACGCCCGTTGCTCGTCTGGAATAACTCAGGAATCCCGTGTTCCCCTACGCGATACAGACTTCCACCATTAACAGAACCACCATTATAACGTCCGCCGCCAAAAATTGACGTTGCCAGCGACATGATCGCAGAAAGTGCCGCAGCACCAGCCGCCGCCCAGCTACCACCAGTTGACGCAGCCGTTGCCGCAGCCGCCGGGGCCGCCGCCGCAGCAATCTGACCTTGCGCCGCCACCGCGCCAGCCGTTGTACTTGCCTGGGTAGCCTTGCTTTGCGTTTCCATCATCAACTGATCTGCTATCCAGTTGGCGGCAATTTCTGATAGTTTGTTGCCAACGGTGTTAAGTATGCTACTTCCCAGGTTAGCAAAAACCTCGCTTAGTGATTGAGTACCGTTCAACAGGCCGGTAAGCGCATTACCCATGCCACCTTTTAGGCCACTGACACAAGCGCCGATCAGGCCGTTTGTGTCGCTCTGTGCCTGCCATTGTTCCCATTTCAGATCTCGGATCTGTTGCTCGTATTCCAATTGCGCCTGTCTCTGTTGCGCCTCTGTAGCGCCCAGGTCCAATAGCATTTGTTTTCTTACAGCCCATTCATTTTGCGCCTGCTTGATTGGGTCAATTTCTCCCTTAAGCTGGTCCATCGGGCTAACTATGTGGTCCCATTTGTCGCGTAGCTCATCAACAGGGATCTGAGCTAATTCGTCTTTCAGTTCCTTGCCTATTCCTTTTTGCGCGGCCTTGTACTCAAGGAGGGTTATTTTGCCCTGGGCGAATGCAGCATCAATGGCCTTGCCGTTCTCCAGCGCTTTACGCATGGCGGCGGCGTCCTTGTTGTACTGGTCGGACACTTTTATACCTTCATCACCAAGCCGATCAGCTTCGGATTTCTTTTGTTTTTTAGGTTTTTTCGGCTTACCAACTGGCTGATCGAATCCTGTGATCTTGCCATCGTCAGCCTCACCCTGTTTCTCCATGAACTCATCATATGCGGCGGTTGCGTTTTTAATGTCGTTTGCAAACGTCATTACTTTGCCAACGGTAGGGCCAAATTTCTTCTCGTTGTTGCTGTTTAGCTCTTCTTTGCGTTTGTCTACGATCTCCTTCATCCATTTGTAGCCATCCATTAGCGCCTTGATTGGCGTCACCATCCTGATGATTTCTTCCGCCACCTCGCCAGCTTTAACAGCAACATCGTCAAATATGTCGATGAACTCGCTACCAGCGGTTTTCAGTGTATTGAAACAGGTTGCGGCGAATTTTGCGCCTTTACCCAATCCCTCAACGCCACCAGTGATTAAGTCTATTGCTGTAACAACGCCGTCAGATATGCCGAAAAGATTATCAAGCTCTTCGACAACGCCCATCATCTCAACTTTAAGCTCGTTGAAGGCTATGCCTGTTGTGCGCGGCAATTGTGCGAACTTCTCGTTTGTTTCCTGCGTGGAGGCCTGGATCGCGTTGAGCATCCTTTCAGCCGTGATCTTACCGTCCAGCATTTCAGCGCGGAACTGACCCATAGATAACCCCATTTGGCGGGCCATTTCCTGTACGATTGTTGGGGTATTGTCGCGTATTGAGTTAAATTCTTCCGCCTGCAACACGCCAGCATCAATAGCCTGGCGGAACTGGCGCATGGAGTTAGATAACTGTTCCGCAGACACGCCGCCCAGACTACCAAGTTTTTGTAGCGTGCTAACCAGGTTGAGCACCTGGCCTTCCGTAGCGGATGTATTTTTTAGCGATATAGCAAGCCCTTGCCACAGGTCGCCAGTATCCTTGAGGCTTTGGCCTGTTTCTTTTGATATATCTTTCAGTCTGTTGAAAACACGTTCCGTGGCCTCCGCTTCACCTGTGAGCAGTTTGATTTTTACGCGAAGCATTTTTGCTTGCTCCGCCATGTCAATAAACTGGCGCACAGCCTCCGCAGCAAGTAATAGATGGATAACCCTGGACAGTGCTTTGATTGAAGTCTTAAGCGTGTTTACCTGGCGGTCAGCGCGTTTTGCGCCACGCTCGATGCTGTCAAATGCCTGGTCTGCCTGTCGTTGAGCAACGAGAAGTTGACCAGTTTTTGCATCAACTTCGTAATAGATTGTACCTAAACTGGTTGCCATGATTTAACCTCATGAAAGTGTGATCTAGATCTCTATTCTATACAAAATGGCTTCACTTCAACGTATACATTTTGTATAAAGAAGTCAAAGGAAAGGGATTGAGCGAATGGATTCAGAAGGCCGGATGAACCGGAGGAAGCAAAAGAGGATAAGAAAATGAAAAACTACTACCGACCCAACGAGCATGAGCGTTATGCCGACTTCATCGAAGAAATGCTGAAAGCACTTAAAAACAAGAAATAAACGGGTTGGGTAAATGGACACAATCAAAACGTTTATAGATGTATATATTACAGCATGGTTAGCATTTAATGTGATGGCTGTGCTAGTGCTGGCAATGACAACCGAAGATAAACGTAATTAATGGGGGTTATCATGGAACTGGTAATTGCATTCATCGGCTTTATCGCAACTATGGTTGTAGCTCAGAAAAAACATCTGAATATGCTATTGGCATTCTTTGGTGCGCTGATTTTCTGGCCTGGGGTATTGATTTACGCACTGTGCGTTAACAAAAAGATGTTTAAACACTACGTCGATGCATTGACTTTCGTTAACATGGAGTACCCAAACGCAACTGACGTACAGAAAGCACAGGTTGCAACTTACCTTTACGATAACGTGTACGATATTCACGACCTGGATGAGGCAAGATGCAGATTTGCAGCATACAAATAAAAATAAAGGCCCGGTTAATTCCGGGCTTTTTCTTGCTCGCGTTTTTTCATCAATTCCAGCACCCTTTTAGCGGCCTCCATTTGCTCATCATAATCACGTTTATTTATATGAACGTTTGGCTTACGTTTCTCGTTTCTTTCGTCTGGTGGCGTTTTAGCGCGTACAGCGGCCCTGTATCCGGTCATTGTCATGCCCCATGCTTCAGATTCAGACAATCCCAGGTGAGCAACGGCAGAATAAACATACTCAAGGATGTCGAATGTCTGCTTATAGTCGCCTTCCTGCTCCTCTCCAGCGTCTTCATCTGGTCCGTCACCAATTAAGCCGTGATACATGCAGTGTTGCGCCAGCGTGATAACGTCGCTGGTGGGCATCAACCCAGGTTTCAGTCTCAACTTACCCGAAGGAGTAAAGCTGCATTCGCCCAATAACTGGCCTATTTCGCATTCTGAGCAACATTTCAGGACGTGGATGGACGTTTGCACTAACTCACCATAACAACGCGCCATAATGCGATTGCGGAGGTCTGGATCCGTTGGCAAACGCTGTGGATATTTACCACCGTGCACAGTTGCGAAGTATTCGACCAATTCCCTGTCACTGCCGATCTTAGCCATTGCAGCAAAGCAGGGATTGAACACATACCGCCTGCCATCAACCACAGCCGCAAATTGTCCTGTTCGAACATGAATCATAGCTGTCACCTTAAAAATAAAGGGGCCATGTGGCCCCAATGTCAGTGTTTGTTGTTACGCCGCCGGAACGTCAGCTACTGTAACCTTGCCAGCGCTTTCGCATTCAATGGACCAGGTGGACACATCGTCATGCGGATCTTCTTCTTTAAAGGAAGTGCAAAGAAACGGGCCTTCAGTCACATCAAGCGGAGAAACAATTTTTAACCATACGATTGGCTGAGAACCAGTTACCTCACCCGGGTTAATAACGTGGCGTTTCAACTCTTTCTGATTGTGAAGCGCTTCTGTGCGGGATACGCCGTCACCTGAGAAGGAAACGGACTTGTAAGTTACCAGTGATTCTTTGGTGTAGTCTGCTGATTTGTCAGCGGTGGCGTCTGCGGTTTCCCATTCTACGGAAAGAGATTTACCACGCATCATGCCTAACGCTTTATATGCTTCGTCATTAGGTTTCGCATTAGGGCAAGCGATAGCGTAAAATACGGCAACGTCGCGGCCTAAGAACGAACCTTTATCACAAGTCTGAGACATGTTTAGTTACCTCTTATCTAGATATGATGGTTTGAAAAGCTACGGTAAAAATAAAGCGCCCTTCTCTTGTCTGCATTGCAGGAATAGCGCCAACTGGCTTCA
>ERZ773186.1659-NODE-1659-length-18188-cov-3.455192_pt1 | contig 18188 bp, 18 predicted proteins | sample MGYA00581000_ERZ773186 | MGnify/ENA primary metagenome ERZ773186 (study PRJEB29015, sample SAMEA2737752) | human gut metagenome | biome: human gut; feature: human-associated habitat; material: faeces | place: China | collected 2012 ...
CAATACTATTTTCTAAAGCCCCGCCAGCTTTTTCAATAATGTGACGACTGGCAATATTGTCTTCACGTGCTGTGATCAAAACGGGACTAATCCCACGTTTACCATATTCTTCAAGGGCAAAGTTAAGAGGTTTTGTCATAATACCTTGTCGTCTAAATTTTGGTGAGGTTTGATAGCCGATATGCCCACCAACAGTCGATAGATTTCCTTTTTCAAGTTGCCAACGACAAGCAATTCGCGCAGCAATGCTACCATCTACAAACGTATAATAAGTGGTCACTGTCGAATAATCTGGGTGAGCTGCTTTTCTTTCTTGAGCTCTGCTATTTTCCACAAATGCCTTAAAATCAGTAACTTCGCGTGTTGTCTCAGGAGCAACAAAAGGATTATCATCATTTCTAAAAGACGCTAGAAAAGAACGGTAAGTTTCTTCATCACAAAAGTCAATTGGTCGAATTTCCATACCAGAACCTCCAAATTTTTCCATTATAACATAAAAGAGACTGAAATCATCCAATCTCAAAAACTATTTTAAAGGTGTGCCCCTTTTTCAACCAAGGCTTCTAGTTCATTTAGACGGTCTTCAAAAATCTTGAAGGCAGCATCCAGATAATCACTACTTGTCATATCAACTCCAGCTTTTTCAATCACATTAAGTGGGTAATCAGAATTACCAGCCTTGAGGTAATCAAGGTAACGGTCGATATCAACTTGTGTACCGTGAACCACTTTATCAGCTAGGTAGCTTGCTGCTGCAAAACCTGTTGCGTATTGATAAACATAATAGTTGTAGTAGAAATGCGGAATACGTGCCCATTCGTATTGAATTTCCGGATTGTCTTCCTTGCTAAGACCATAATATTTTTCATTTAGGTCTGCATAAAGATTGTTAAGGTATTCGCTTGTCAATACTTCACCAGCTTGGTCTGCTTTATGAATCATATCTTCAAACTCTGCAAATTGTGCTTGACGGAAGATTGTTCCTTTGAAACCATCCAAGAAATGATTCAAAATCGCAAAGCGAGCTTTATCATCGTCAACTTCTTTCAAAAGCGTTTCCGTTAAAATATTTTCATTGGTTGTTGAAGCAATTTCAGCTAAGAAAATGCTGTAATCACCGTAGACATACGGTTGATTTTCACGAGTAAATGTTGAATGAAGGCTGTGCCCAGTTTCATGTACCAAAGTAAACAGATTATCAAGCGTATCTTGCCAGTTCAAAAGCATAAAGGCGTTGGTATCGTAAGCCCCACCAGAATAAGCTCCTGAGCGTTTTCCTTTATTGACATGAACGTCAATCCAACGTTCTGTGAAAGCACGGTGAACACGTTCAGAATAATCTTTACCGAAGATAGCCAAAACTTCTTCTGCTTTTTTCAAAGCTTCTTCATAAGTGAAACTCATATCCATTTCAGACAATGGTGTATGAATATCATACATTTTCAAATCGTCCAATTTAAGAACTTTCTTACGAAGTGCCACATAACGATGAAGCAGTGACAAGTGTGCATTCACACGGTCAATCAATGTATCATAAACTGCTTCTGGAATGAAGTTAGCAGAAAGTGCTGCCTCACGTGCTGACTTGAAGTGGTGAACACGCGCATCATAGTTATGAACCTTAACATTTGTCTGTAATGTCTTAGCGTAAGTGTGTTGGAATTGTTCATAAGTGGCATACATCGCTTCATAAGCTGCTTTTCGGACGTCGCGATTTTTTGATTCCAAAAGACTAATGAAATTACCATGTGTTAATTGTACCTCATTGCCTTCATCATCTAAAACCTCTGGGAAAACAATATCAGCATTATCCAGAATTTCAAAAGTTTCACCAGCAGCACCAAAAATTTCGTGTGCACCAGCTAAGAGTTCTTCTTCTTTTTGTGACAAGACATGTGCTTGGCGTTTGAAAAGTTGTTCAAAGAAATGCGCATAAGCTGATAGTGCTGGCGTCTCAGCAACAAATGCCGCAAAATCTTCAGCTGATAATTTCATCAATTCTGGTTCGTAAAAAGCAAAGACTTCACTGTATTTAGCATAAAGTGCTGTGGCTTTAGCTTGGTATTCTTGGTATTTTGCCACTGTTGTATCTTGGTCATTTTTCATTGATGCATAGACGTAAACTTTTTCCAATCTGCGTGACAAATCAAGATAATGCTCCGTCATAGTTAGCAAATTCTTACTTGATTGCGTCAAGTGACCTTTGTATTTTTTAGCATCTTCTAAACCAGCATCTAACTTAGCTAATTCAGCCTCCCAAGCGTCATCAGTCGCAAAAACAGTGCTTAGATCCCATTTATATTTTTCATCGATATGACTACGATTATCTGACATTATGTTCTCCTTTTCTTGGCATTATTAACCATTCTACCATAATAAGCTGGCGGGTAAAGTCTTTGAACACCTTTTTCACTTTGATTTTGATAATAACGCCTAAAGGTCTCATAAAAGTCTGATAAGTCTTGTGAAATTTGACAAAAGCCATCCTTAACTTCTGGGGGCCTAACTTGCGGAAAATAAGCTGACAAAGGCAGTGTGAGAAGATTTTTCCCTTGTAAATAAGCCTTTTCTTGGCGCTTTAACCAAGAAGTATTTCGAGAAGATAGTTGCCTTTGAATATAGCTTAATAAATTTGAGTCTTGATTAACATCGTAAGTTGAGAGCTTTTGTTTTTGATAAGGAAGTCTGAAAAATGCCATTAAGTTTCCTGAGAGCGAGCAGCTTTTCGTCAAATAATGCACTTTACCGTGCCAATCTTCATAAATTAAATAATGTAGTCGAACAAGCCTTTGCTTAGCATCTAACTCCCACAGATGAAACCCCATATTCTGTGAAAAGTAAAGAAAGTGTCGCTGTAGGGGCGTTAAGCGCTCACCAAGCCATAATTTTTCTCCTAAAAGCCATAAAACATTAAAGCCCGCCTTGTGATAAGAAGTCGTTCGTTCTCTGAGACGTTTTTCTGATAGCCTAGAACACTGAACTTCCAGAGCTAAGTTATCATTGACCAAAACATCTGCAACCTGATGCAGCTCTGGCAAGACAGCTTCTACGGTTACATTTTCACTTTGTGAAAGAGCTTGGTAAAGTGCTACTTTTAACTGCAAATGTTCGTCACTTTCATTTTCACTATAAAAATCACAATTTTTAAGCGACACATGCGCAAAATGCGGACGCATAATCTGACCATGTCTCAGTCGAACTGGTGAATGACAGGCTGGACAAGTAAAAGTTTGCTTTTCAGAAATCTCATCTAACAAGGAGACCAAACGACCTTTTTCATCAAGAGCAGACAGCATATTAAACCTCCTACTTCTTTATTCGAAAAAATCCTGAAAAAGCTTCAAATTAATCCAAATACTTTTTCAAGATTTCTGTTTCTCTCGTATTCAATTCTCGGTATTGTCCCCTTGGTAAATCACCAAGTTCAAAGTCACCAAAAGTCATTCGTTGGAGGTAAATGACCTTGACCCCATAAGCCAAAAACATTTTCTTAACTTGATGAAATTTTCCTTCCGCAATCGAGATATAAGCAGAGCTTTTTTCAAGACTTGTCTTAATTATCTCTAGCTTAGCAGGCTTACAAACCGTTCCGTCATCAAAGGTCACGCCATTTTCAAAAAAGGCTGGCGCATCAGCTGCTAAGAGACCATTTACTTCGACATAATAGGTCTTTGTAACGTGGTATTTTGGATGAAGCATGCGAAAACCCAAGGGACCATTATTGGTAATTAAAAGTAGCCCTTCCGTGTCACGGTCTAAACGCCCAACTGGATAGAGTTTTGGCACTCGGTCTGCTTCAGCAATCAAATCAATGACCGTCTGATGTTCTTTATCAGACACCGCAGAAACGACTCCTGACGGTTTATTTAAAATAAAATATTTTTCAGTAGACAATGTGACCTGTTTGCCCGAAACAGTTATCTCTTGCAAACTTGGCTCAACGTTCAAGTTATCTGCCTCAGCTAGCCTGCCATCCACATAAACCTGACGACTTCTGATGAGTTTTTTGACTTGATTTCTTGAGCCAAAGCCCGCCTGTCCTAACAATTTATCTAAACGCATGTTCTTATTGTACCATGTTCTATAAGATTTTTTGAAGCACCAAAAACTGGGCAGCTAGGCCACCCAGAATGATTTATTGATTTAGTTCACTGGCAGCTGCCTCATCAACAATGACAACAAGATTTGGATGATGTTGAAGAACACTAGCTGGTAACTCTTCGCTAACGGGACCATTAAGCATTTGATTAATAGCATCTGCTTTGTCCTTGCCATAAGCCATCAAGACAACCATTTTAGCTGAACAGATAGACTTAATTCCCATTGAAATGGCTTGTTTTGGGACTTCATCCATGCTAGAAAAGAATCGACTATTAGCTTTAATGGTATCTGCTGTCAAATCAACGATATGTGTTGTCATGTCAAATGATGTCCCCGGTTCGTTAAAACCAATGTGACCATTACGACCAATTCCCAAAATTTGAAAATCAATCGGATGTTCCTCGATGATTTGATCATAATGTTTTGCTTCTACTTGCAAATCTTCAGCTAGACCGTTTGGCAAATAGCTTTCTTTAAATGGTTTATATTGGAAAAGATTTTCCTGCATAAAATGATGATAACTTTGGTCATTATCTGCAGCCAAACCTACGTATTCATCAAGGTTAATGCTTGTCATTTCTGAAAAATCAAGATTACTATTTGCAATTTCTTTATAGAAACTAAGTGGTGTGCTACCTGTTGCAAGCCCTAAAGTTTTGGCACCATTTTCCAAAGCTTCTTTTAACAAAGCAAATGCTGTTTTACCACCTTCAATTTGATTATTAACACGAATTACTTTCATGACACTTCCCCATTCTTGTTTTTTGGTATATACCATTTATCTAAAATTATTATATGGTATATACCAATTGTTGTCAAGAAAAATATTTTGAGAAATAAAAAAAGCCTGAGAATTAATCTCAGACCTTTATGTCTATCTTGTTCCTGCAATCTGTCCTAGGAAATTTCCAACATAGTAAGCAAATAGCGCAGCGATTAAACCAATCAAGACGGTTCTAAAAATTTCTTTGAGTTTGCTTTTCTTGGTTATCAAAGCTTTGACAAAGCCTAAAAGGGTTAGGGCAAGTGACACCAAAATACAAGCCATCATGAAAGTGTGAACTCTAAAAATGCTAAAAACATTAATCAAAAGGTAAGACAAAAGAGGAATCAAGCCAAAAAAGATGAATGAAAGGAAAGTTGCTCCAGCATTCTTAACTGCCTTACCTTTAACTACCGATTTTTCAGTTGTTGAACTCAAATAATCTCCGACTGCCATTGAAAAGCCATCAGCCAGAAGATTTGAAAAGCCAAGAATGACAATCGGCGTGATTCCTAAGTTACCGCCGACTGCTCCTGCAACAACCGCAAATGTCGTGACAATCCCGTCCATGCCACCATAGACGATTGATTTTGCGTAGTCTCCAATTTTTTCTTTCATCTTTTTTCATCACTTTCCATTAATTTTTAAGCATTTTCTTTATTATTTTTATTATACCATCTCTTTAGAATTGTTACAATTAAAACAAGACCAGATGACGGAAAATGCTTATCGTGTTATAATGATTAGTTGAGAATATAATATTAAGGAAACATGTTAGATTATGCATACCGATGATTTTGATTTTAATTTACCAGAGGAGTTAATTGCCCAAACGCCTCTTGAAAAACGAGATAGTTCTAAACTTTTAATCATTGACCACAAAACACACGAAATGGTTGATACACACTTCGACCACATTCTTGATGAGCTAAACCCTGGTGATGCTCTGGTCATGAATAACACACGCGTTCTCCCAGCTCGTCTTTACGGTGAAAAACCAGACACACACGGTCACGTTGAATTACTTCTTTTGAAAAATACTGAAGGCGACCAATGGGAAGTTTTGGCAAAACCCGCTAAACGCTTGCGCGTGGGAGCAAAAGTATCATTTGGTGATGGTCGTTTGACTGCCACAGTTGTAGAAGAATTAGATCACGGTGGTCGTATCGTTGAATTCAATTACGATGGTATCTTCCTTGAAATTTTGGAAAGCCTTGGTGAAATGCCATTGCCACCATACATTCACGAAAAATTGGATGACCCAGACCGTTACCAAACAGTCTACGCCAAAGAAAATGGTTCTGCTGCCGCTCCAACTGCTGGACTTCACTTCACCAAAGAATTGCTTGAAAAAATTGAAGCAAAAGGCGTAAAACTTGTCTACGTCACACTTCACGTTGGACTTGGAACATTCCGTCCAGTTTCTGTTGATAATGTTGAAAAACACGAAATGCACTCTGAATTCTACCGCTTGTCTGAAGAAGCTGCCCAAACCCTTCGCGACGTAAAAGCTGCTGGTGGACGTGTTGTTGCGGTTGGAACAACTTCAATTCGTACCCTTGAAACTATCGGTTCAAAATTCAACGGTGAAATCAAAGCTGACAGTGGTTGGACAAACATTTTCATCAAACCAGGTTATGAGTTCAAAGTGGTTGATGCCTTTTCAACAAACTTCCACTTACCAAAATCAACACTTGTTATGTTGGTTTCAGCTTTCGCCGGACGTGAATTCGTCTTAGAAGCTTACCAACACGCCATCGATGAACGCTACCGCTTCTTTAGTTTTGGCGATGCTATGTTTGTAAAATAATAAATACACAAAAAGAACTTCGAAAAAAATTGAAGTTCTTTTTTGCATTATTAATCAGCCATGTTTGTGTAAACATCTTGGACATCATCGTCGTCTTCGAGTTTATCAACCAATGTTTCCAAAATGTCTGCTTGTTCTGCATCAAGGCTAACGTAGTTTTGTGGAATCATGCTAAGTTGAGCTTGTGCAAATTCAAGATTTTGTGCTTGCAAAGCTTCTTTAACAGCTGGAAATTCTTTTGGTTCAGTGAAGACTTCAAAGGCTTCATCTAATGTTTTCAAATCTTCTGCCCCAGCATCCAAAATCAACTCAAGCATGCTGTCTTCGTCCAAGTCCCAATTTTCACGGTCAATGACAATATAACCCTTGCGGTCAAACATGTAAGCAACTGAACCAGTTGAGCCCATGTTACCACCGTTACGTGTAAAAATGGTGTGCATATTCGCATCTGTACGTTTTTTATTGTCAGTTAGTGTGTGAACGAGAATAGCTACCCCACCAGGTCCATAACCTTCATAAGTGATTTCATCGTAATTTGTTGTATCACCAACATCTGTTGCTTTCTTAATCGCACGATTGATGTTATCTTTTGGCATATTAGCTGCCCGCGCTTTATCCAAAACCATACGAAGCCTGGCGTTCATTGATGGATCGCCATCACCAGCTTTAGCAGCTACAAAAATTTCACGTGACAATTTATTGAAAATCGCACCACGTTTAGCATCTGCTTCACCTTTTTTATTTTTAATTTTGCTCCATTTATTATGTCCTGACATGCAAAATTCCTCCCTATTCCTTGCTATTATATCATATTTAGACATAAAAAGAGGATAGACAAATGCCTATCCTCTAGATTAGAGAGTGCTATCTTTAATTTTTAGTCAGCAATTGCTGCTTTGTACAATTCAGCAACTTTTGCCCAATTGATAATATCAAAGAAAGCTTTGATATAGTCTGGTCGAACATTATGGTATTTGAGATAGTAGGCATGTTCCCAAACATCAAGACCAAGAATTGGTTTTTTACCTTCTGAAATTGGATTGTCTTGGTTAGCTGTTGAGATTACTTCGAGTTTGTCATCTTTGTTAACGACAAGCCATGCCCAACCTGAACCGAAACGTGTTGTTGCAGCTTTTGTAAAGACAGCTTTAAACTCATCAAATGAACCAAAAGCTTCTTCAATCGCAGCCAAAACATCTGCTGTCGGCTCTTGTTTTTCAGGAGAAAGGAATTCCCAGAAAAGTGAGTGGTTAAGAGCACCACCACCATTGTTAATCACCGCTTGACGAATATCTGCTGGAATCTTGTCAAGATCTGCCAAGATAACTTCTAAATCATCTCCAAGTTCAGGGTGTTTTTCAAGAGCCGCATTGGCATTTGCTACATAAGTGGCATGATGTTTATCATGGTGCAATGTCATTGTTTCTGCATCGATGTATGGTTCAAGCGCATCGTATGCGTATGGTAATTCGGGTAAAATAATAGCCATGCTAGCTACCTTCTTTCTTTTCATTATTTCTTATCATCATTTTATAAGAATCAAGTCTAACTAGCAAATTATTTGACTGCTTTTTTAAGTATGCTTAATGATGCTCATGAGCAATTTTTAAAATAGCCACATCAAAGAGGTAATCTTTGTCATATGTTCCTGTCTTAATGGCATAATCTGTCTCAATCAAAACAGCAATAGCTTTTTTCAAGAAAGTCATTGACAGTGTGCGTGAATCACGCACAGCAAATTTGACTTGATAAGGATTGACACGGCGTCCCAGATAATCAGACAAGGTTGCTACCATCTGCTGCTCTGTCTTTCCTTGACTGGCTAAGATACTGACTTGCAAAAACATACGAAATTGCCCTAGCATGATAGCGATCAACTTGATTTCGTCTTCGCCTTGCAAACGCAAATCACGAATCAAGTCACGCGCCTCGTCGATATTGCCATTCAAGACAAACTGCGTCAAGTCAAAAATATTATCCTGAAGTGTTTTCGGAATGGCTTGATTAATATCTTCTGAAGTAATATGACCATCTTTTTTATAAGATTTCAAAAAGGCAATATTTTTCAAAATCTCGCTGAAATCATAATTGGATTTCAAAAGCAAAGCCTCAAAAACGCCAGAATCAAAAACTAAGTTCTCTTTGTGAGCTAATTTTTGGAAATACGTTTTTAGCTCTGCTTCTTTTAATTCACTCGCTTCAAAAATCTGAGCATCACGTTTAAGAATTTTCCAGCACCGCCGCGTCCAATGCCGGGATCAGCTTTAACAGCCCCACCTTCCAGTCCATGGTGTGGCAGAAAGACACCGGTTCGCGGATCAGTTCCTTATCATCCAAATAAGATTTTTTAGCCGTCGTGATGTCAAGCAAATTATCAAAAATAACCACCTTTTGGTCCGCAAAAAATGGCAAACTTTCAAGGTCCATCTCCGCATCCTGATAATCTACCTCAGCCATATCAAAATAAGAATAAGTCAAATCATCCTTATCATAGCCAACGCGCTCCATCATGCGCTCTTTGAGCTGAGAATATTGTCCCAAATCCTCACCCGTCACCACCGTAATCAGGCTGAGATTTTCTTTTCGTAATTTATCAATTTCTTCGATTGCAATCATAAAGATATTATAACAAAAACAGCCACAAATCGACTACTGTTTTTCGTGTGCTGTCACTTTTAAATCACCTCACCGTTTCAATTTTCCAGTGGTTTAATCCTCTAAAACGGATAGCGCCTTGTTGGTCTGTGCGGTAAATGGTCATATTTTGATTTTGAAAACGATCAAGTGTTTCTTGGTGAGGGTGTTTGTAACGGTTATTTTGCCCTGCGGAAATCAAAGCCATTTATGGTGAAATGTGATCTAGAAATTCTGGGCTCGATGACCCTTTTGAACCGTGATGTCCTGCTTTTAAGACATCGACTGGCAGATTGGGATAAGTTGCCATCATCTGCTCTTCGCCCTCTTCTTCCAAGTCTCCAGTAAACAAGAAATTCTTACCCAGAAGATTACCATAAAGCACCACAGAATCATTATTTCCACCATCACCAACAGCATTTGGATAAAGCACCTGCAAGTGACTTCCCATAATTGGCAAGTTATCTCCTGCAGAAACTGCGTGAACTGGCGTCTTCATTTGTCGAAGTTTAACCACAAAATCTGGCTTTGTGAGACTTCCTGGACTCACCAGGACTTGACCAATTTTCAGCTCTTTTGCGACTTCCAGCATATCGCCCATATGGTCGGTATCCGTGTGCGTCAAAACTAACTGATCAATTTTACCAATTCCTCGACTTTTCAGATAAGGAATCAATGTCCGCTCAGCATTGCTATCAGCTAAGCGCTTTTGCCACGATTTTTTCTCACTAAACCTCACTTTTCCTCCGACATCAATTAACAGCGTCTGCCCCTTTACATCTCGCACCAAAATGCTATCTCCCTGTCCAATGTCAACCACCGTCACTTCGTTTTCGAGCGGATGCTTGATTTGGAAAAATAGCAAAGCTATTATGCTAAAAAGGAAAATGGCCACTTTTTTGTGTCGATAACAGTCATAGAGAAGTCCTATTATTAAAAGTAATAGCAACAAAATTCCTAGACTTGGTCTGCCAAAAACAAGTGGTGTGCCAATCAGCGACTTACTAAATTTGATGATAGTTTCCAAAAAAACAAAAAATGGATTTAACGCGGTAATTTTAACCAGAGGTGATAAAAGAAAAACAAAGGTCAAAACAGGTAAGATAAGCGTATCAAAAGCCAGTGAAAAAATAGCTGTTAAAAGCAGCGACAAAGGTTGAAATACTGAGAAGAAATATAGCAAAACCGGTAAACTTCCCAGCGAAATCGCAAAACATTCTGTAAGGATTTTTTGATAATGACTAAGTTCATCAAAATCAATAAAACTTAGGATGAAAGCGTAGGTAAAAGAAAGAATTCCTCCTGTTGTTAGCAGGAAATTTGGCTTCAAAATAAAAAGGGTCATTAAAGTAAAGGCAAGATTATCTAATTTTTTAATACCAAGATTTGCAAAGGCAGACTGAATTAAACTACGAATCACTGATACCGAAAAGCCTGTCAAGCCAGCATATACAAGTGAAAACGGGATTTGCAGTATATCCACATAATCTCGCCGTAACCCAAGACGTAAAATAATAAAACGAAAAAGTGCCACAAAAAAGCCTACCTGCATACCAGACAGAGCAAAAAGATGAATAATCCCTAAACTAGTATAAACATCACTCATCTCATCAAAAGACTTATCCAAATATCCAAACAAAAGGCCAGTCATGTAATGTTGCATGGGAGCAGGAAAATTCCTTTGAATACTGACAATCGCCTGTCTTCTAAGTTCATGTAGTCGTTCAAAAAAACTTAAAGAGCTCTGCTGTCTTATTTCAGTAATCGAAGAAAGATTAGCAATCCGATAAATGCCTTCATGTTTAAGGTAAGTGCGGTAATCAAAACCACCAAAATTCCGCTGTGGCGTTGCCTCTTCTAGATCCACCTGCCCTGATAAAAGCATTGTTTGATTAAGATTTTTAAAAAATACCTGCTCTTTTTCTGACTTCAAGATATAAAAAACTTGGTAAGTCTGCCCAGCCTCCTTCCCTCGAAAAGATAACAAATCACCATTAACCGAAATCGTATCTGGAATCATCTGTATTTTTGCTAGCTGAGTTGGCGCCGCTTGATAAGCCTGTTCTGTCTGATTAGCCTTAGTCAGGAAAAATATCGCAAAAAAAGCCAAACACAGTGAAACCTGATACCAAGCCTTCCAACCATACTGTTGCCATAAAAACAGCAAAGCTAGCAAGAGAAACATCAAACACCCAATCCCTTTTGAAAAGCAAAAATAATAGAGCAAAATGAGCAAAAAAGCCAATTGAATTGGCTTGACAGGGAAATGCTTAATCAACAGTCACCTCAGATTTTAATTTTTCCAAAGTCTTCTCACCAATGCCAGAAACATTTTTCAAATCACCAACAGATGAGAAACCACCATTAGCATCACGATAATCAATGATATCTTGCGCACGTTTAGCCCCAATGCCAGAAATAGTTTGGAGTTCTTCTGTAGTTGCGGTGTTAAGATTGATTTGCGCTGAGCCGTCACCTTGTCCCCCCCTAGCTGTCGTTGGTTTAGCTTGAGAAAGTGTGCTTGCTGGTGTGACTTCTTCACCAATTTTTGCCACATAGACAACCGCTTCGTCAGCTAATTTTTCAGCTAAATTGACTGACTTCTTATCAGCATCATCTGTAAATCCACCAGCTTTTTTGACTAAATCCGTAACACGGCTGCCATTTGACAGTTCATAAACACCCTCATTTTTAACAGCACCTTTGATATCGACAAAAATCTTGCCAGAGTCATCTTGAGAATGAGATGTCATAGTCTTTATTTTTGTTGTTTCTAAACTTGAACTTGCTGGGATACTACTAGAAATTGTTGGTAAGTCACTTTGTAGCTGAGCTTGTGGTCTGGTCACACTAGACCAAGCAAAGAATACCACAAGCATAACAAGCACCGTTCCTAAAACCGCTGCTACCGTCTTATGTTCCAAAAGTCTTTCTTTCATCTCTTCAATCATCCTATTACCTCACCTTTTAAGCATTAGAAAAAGGCTCCTAAGGAGCCCTTACTTAATTATTCGAAAAAAACTCGAGAAATCCGAGTTTTTTCTTATTTATTTCATTTTAAGGTGTTTATCTGGATCCCAGACAAAGCTTGCAATGTAGCTAAAGAGCAATGTCAACAGAACAACGATAATCGCCACAAGTCCAAGAGGAATACGGTAAATGTAAGTTAATGGATTTGGTTTTTTGTTGGTATGATAAGTCGCATTTTCAGCATCCAAGCGATCAAATTCTGTTTGAATACGGTTTGCCACTTCTTCAATCCCTTCATCATTCATGCGTTTGATGTCAGAAATGTCAACTGGATTACCAAAGTTCATATCCACACGTTCTCCAGTCAAAAGTCCTTTTAATTCCATTGGTCCTGCATAAACGACTGGCATAATCTTAACCTTCGCCATTTTAGCAATAACAGCAACCCCACCTTTAACATCGGTTGAATGACGGCTACCACTTGGGAACATCACAAGTGAACGATCGCTTTTCTTCAACATGTTAATAGGGTATTTAAGAGCTTTTTGCCCTGGATTTTCACGGTCAATCGGAAAGGCACCACACATACGAATCCACCAACCAAAGATACGATTCGTAAACAATTCTTTCTTCGCCATGAAAATAAATTCTTTCGGACGAGCAGCAAATGCCATATAAACTGGATCCCACCAAGTACGGTGCGGAGCAACCAAGATATAGTTCTCATCCTTACTTAAAATTTTGTCCTCATTATGATAGTGAGCATTTCCATTGATAATCCAAAGTAGGAAAACTACTAGCCCGCGTAAATAAGTATAAAACACAGATTTACTCCTTTTTTCTCATTACTTTATATTGTACCATGCTTAAGCGGTTTTAGAAAGTAAAAATTAACGACCTCGCTAGTGAGAACAGTCAAAATCTGCTATAATAAATGTCATGACTAAATCAATTTTAAAAGAAGGTGAGCGTATTGATCAGCTCTTTTCGACAGATGTAAAAATTATTCAAAACAGAGAGGTTTTCAGCTATTCTATCGACAGTGTCCTCTTGTCACGTTTTCCAGAAATTCCATCACGTGGCTTGATTGTTGACCTCTGTTCTGGAAATGGTGCCGTTGGACTTTTTGCCAGTACCCGCACTAAAGCGCCAATTATCGAAGTTGAAATTCAGGAGCGCTTAGCTGACATGGCAGAGCGCTCAATTCACTTGAACCACCTAGAAGACCAAGTTCAGATGATTCATGATGATTTGAAAAATTTATTAAATCATGTGCCGCGAACTGGTGTTGACTTAATTCTCTGCAATCCTCCTTATTTCAAGGTTTCAGAGACTTCTAAGAAAAATGTCTCTGAATATTATCTTCTTGCTAGACACGAAATTACAACAAACCTTGAAGAAATTTGTGACATCGCAAGACATGCTCTAAAATCAAACGGAAGACTTGCTATGGTGCACAGGCCAGATCGTTTTCTAGACATCATCGATACCATGAGACAGTACAATCTAGCACCAAAGCGCATCCAATTTGTTTACCCCAAAATGGGAAAAGATGCTAATATGCTTTTGATTGAAGCCATCAAAGACGGTTCAACCGATGGTCTAAAAATTCTTCCACCACTCTTTGTTCACAAAGAAAACGGTGAGTATACCGACGATATTTTTGAAATCTATTATGGAAAAAACGGAAAGAAAGACTAAAAGAGCTTATATGTACGTAGTTGAGTGCGCAGACGGTACGCTCTACACTGGCTACACTACTGATGTAGAACGCCGCATCAAAACGCATAATGCAGGTAAAGGCGCTAAATACACAAAAAGCCGCTTACCTGTCAAACTCATTTACCAAGAAAGTTTTGATAGCAAAGAAGCCGCCATGTCCGCAGAAAGCTATTTTAAACAAAAAACACGACAACAAAAACTCGATTATATTCACGAACACAAAGCTTAACCCAAAAACGCACCCTGCTCAAGCAGAGTGCGTTTTACTATTATCTTTCTCCTTTGTTACGGATAACAAATCCATTTTTCTTCTCGCTTGATGTGCGGTGTGGGCGTTTGTTATCTTTATTTTGGAAATCACGTTTGTTCTTAGATGATGTGCGTTTGAAATCGCGGTAGCCGTTGTCACGGTCATCACGTTTGCGATCACGTCCGCCACGGCGGTTATCACGTCCACGGCCATTATTTCCACGGCCACCTTTACGGTTGTTAAAGCCACCACCTGAAGGTTTGAATGGCAATGGTTTTTCACGCGCAATTTCAACTTTCGGAAGAGTTTCAGGGTCTTTAAAGGTTAAGCTTAAGATGTAAAGTGCCAACTCCTCTGGTGTGAATTCAGCAGCCAATTTAACCGCATCTCCTTTGAATTTATCAAAGCTGTTACGGACTTTTTCGTCAGCAAAGTCACGTTCAATTTTCTTAAGAGCAACTTTTTTCTTAGCTTTGAAGGCTTCATCAGCAGTTGCTGGTTTCAAACCTTTCATACGTTTTTTCGTCAATTTTTCAATAATTGACAAATAACCCATTTCATTTGGTGCAACAAAAGTAATAGATTGACCATGTTTACCAGCACGTCCAGTACGTCCGATACGGTGTACATAGCTTTCTGGATCTTGAGGAATATCGTAGTTATAAACGTGTGTAACACCTGAAATATCAAGACCACGAGCAGCTACGTCAGTTGCAACCAAGATATCGATGTTATCATTTTTGAAATCACGTAAGACACGAAGACGTTTGCCTTGGTCAAGATCACCGTGAATGCCTTCAGCACGGTAACCACGCAATTTCAAACCACGTGTCAATTCATCAACACGACGTTTTGTACGTCCAAAGACGATTGACAATTCTGGTTGATCAACGTCCATCAGACGAGTCATTGTATCAAATTTATCTTGTTCTTTAACACGAATATAGTATTGATCGACAAGATCAGTTGTCAATTCTTTAGCAGCTACTTTAACGTGTTCAGGATTATGCATGAATTTAACCCCGATACGTTTGATTGCTTCAGGCATTGTAGCTGAGAAAAGAAGTGTCTGACGTGTCTCAGGCACACGTCTGATAATAGCTTCAATATCTTCCAAGAATCCCATGTTAAGCATTTCATCTGCTTCATCAAGAATCAATGTTTCTACGTGTTCAAGTTTTAAAGCTTTACGTTTAATCAAATCAAGCAAACGACCTGGTGTTCCGACAACAATATGAGCACCTGAACGAAGAGCTTTAATCTGTTTTTCAATGCTTGAACCACCGTAAACTGAACGGACTTTAACACCTTTTTCACGACCAAAACGGAACAATTCTTCTTGACCTTGAACCGCTAATTCACGTGTTGGAGCAATAACCAAGGCTTGGACAAGATTACGACTTGTATCAATTTTATCCAATGTTGGTAGACCAAAGGCAGCTGTTTTCCCTGTACCAGTTTGCGCTTGTCCGATAACATCCTTACCTTCCAATGCCAAAGGGATTGTCAACTCTTGGATTGGTGATGGCTCAACAAAGCCTGCTTTTTCAACAGTAGCAAGGATTGCTTCCGATAAGTTAAGTTCTGTAAATTTCAAATTTTTCTCTTTTCTAAAAGGCAGTGCGAAGCTGCCTTATTAAACTTTAATTTCGTTGTTTAACAACTTTTCTAGTGTAACATATTCCAGAATAAAAAGATAGGAAACAGGTCCATTTAAATCATTAACACGTTTTCATAGTGTCAATTATTTAAATATTTTGTAAAAAAGTTATTAGCGTTTTTTGATGTTTTTTAAGTTTTCTTTAAGGTAAAGAAACTAAAACATAAGTATCCTAAAACTTTTCTTTTCCATAATCTCAAGGAAACAGCTCTGATTCGTCAGGGCTGTTTTTTTATGCTAATAACCAAAAAGCCTGAGCAATGCTCAGACTTTTTATTATTACATTTTTTCTTCTAGTTCAACTTCAGGGTATTTATCCGCAAACCAACGAAGTGCAAAGTCGTTTTCGAAAAGGAAAACAGGTTGATCGAAGCGGTCTTTAGCCAAAATATTTCGGCTTGATGACATGCGTTCGTCAAGATCTTCTGGTTTAATCCAACGAACAGTCTTTTTACCCATTGGAGTCATGATAACTTCAGAATTGTATTCATTTTCCATACGGTGTTTGAACACTTCAAACTGCAACTGACCAACAGCACCAAGCATGTAATCACCAGTTTGATAGTTCTTGTACAATTGGATTGCTCCTTCTTGCACCAATTGTTCGATGCCTTTGTGGAATGATTTTTGTTTCATGACGTTTTTAGCAGCAACTTTCATGAACAATTCTGGAGTGAAGGTTGGTAGTGGTTCAAATTCGAATTTATTTTTACCGACAGTCAAGGTATCACCAACTTGGTAAGTTCCTGTATCGTAAACCCCAATAATATCACCAGCAACGGCATTTTTAACATTTTCACGTGATTCTGCCATAAACTGTGTCACGTTTGACAATTTAACTGATTTTTTCGTACGAGCAAGATTCACGCTCATACCACGTTCAAATTCACCTGAGACGATACGCACAAAGGCAATACGGTCACGGTGACGAGGGTCCATGTTAGCTTGGATTTTGAAAACAAATCCTGAAAAATCTTTATCGTAAGGATCGATTTCATTACCTTCAGTTGTTTTGTGACCATGAGGTTCTGGAGCAAATTGCAAGAATGTATCAAGGAAAGTTTGCACACCAAAGTTTGTAAGGGCAGAACCAAAGAAGACTGGTGTTAAATCACCTGATAAGATAGCTTCTTCTGAAAATTCATTTCCTGCTTCTTCTAGCAACTCAACATCTTCCAAGACTTGTTGGTAGAATGGGTTGTTAGCAAATAATTTGTCACCATCTTCAAGCGCTGCAAAACGTTCATCACCTTTGTAAAGTTCCAAACGTTTGTTGTACAAATCATAAAGCCCTTCAAATGATTTCCCCATACCAATTGGCCAGTTCATTGGATAGCTTGCGATACCAAGCACTTCTTCCAATTCTTCCAAAAGATCAAGTGGTTCACGACCATCACGGTCAAGTTTGTTAATGAAAGTGAAAACTGGAATATTGCGATGTTTTACAACTTCGAAAAGTTTTTTCGTTTGTGCTTCAATACCTTTGGCGGAGTCAACAACCATGACTGCTGCATCAACGGCCATAAGTGTACGGTAAGTATCTTCAGAGAAGTCCTCGTGCCCCGGTGTATCAAGGATATTAACACGTTTACCAGCGTAGTCAAATTGCATCACTGATGATGTTACAGAGATACCACGTTGTTTTTCGATATCCATCCAGTCAGATTTTGCGAAGTTCCCTGTTTTTTTACCTTTAACAGTACCAGCTTCACGAATTTCTCCACCAAAATAAAGTAATTGTTCTGTAATTGTCGTTTTACCAGCATCCGGGTGACTGATGATGGCAAATGTACGACGTTTTTTAATATCATCTTGAATTGTCATTTTATTTCCTTATCACTTTTAGTAAATTCTTAAATTACGATATCGCAGTTTTAATTAGTGGCTACATTGGTCCACTCCTTTTTTGCAATAGAAAAATAGAGTCATGGGACTCCATAACCCTATTATTATAACGAAAATTAGCCGCTATTTCAATATTTCCCCTCTAACTTATCACCAGAAACCGCAAAATAATTCAGCAATAAGATAGTGCAGATTTCAACACTTGCTCCATAATGTTCCATAGTACCAATAAAGAATGTCAACAAGAAAAGCAAGGTATGGAAAAGCGTGAACTTTTTACCTTTTAATAGAACCAATAAGAAGGTTGGATACATGCAGAAAAGAATAATCCCCTGACGCAAAAGCGCATCAACATAGAAACTATCATCATACATTGGAACACCGTTAATCTCTGTAAATGTTGGAATATTTCTTGGCATCCAATTGAGACCAA
>ERZ773186.1666-NODE-1666-length-18146-cov-88.624620_pt1 | contig 18146 bp, 16 predicted proteins | sample MGYA00581000_ERZ773186 | MGnify/ENA primary metagenome ERZ773186 (study PRJEB29015, sample SAMEA2737752) | human gut metagenome | biome: human gut; feature: human-associated habitat; material: faeces | place: China | collected 2012 ...
CATTAAATACGCAAAGAAGAACAGATATAAATATTTAAAACTGTAAAAAGGAGGGTATCATGTACGAAAAAACAGTGACGATTTTCAATTATTACGAAAGCAAAACGACTGGAGATGCGTACTGGTATCCTCATGTTTTATCTGGCGTCGACCTCATTACCGACAAAGGGGCAATCCTTAAGAAGTACGGGCCAGACGCAACAGACAACGCACAGTTACACGTACGCTATACCGTCCAGAATGGCGATATAACCATTGCTGACAGCAATGGCAAGATTCTCCCATATGTACCGCCTAAAGAGTGGAAAAGACAGATTAACAACGCTCTGGAAGATACTATCACATTCTCAGATGAATCGTTCTTCTGGGAAGGTGAGTGGACTGGCGGAATAGTAACTGATGGTGATTATCGAAATGGATTCTATCAGTACATGAATGAGAATAAGGATAACGTGTTCAAGATTACCAGTGTAGGCGGTCCGTATACACTGATTCCTCACTTCGAGATTCTTGGTAAGTAATATGAGCAAAATTCATCATTTCAAAGGATTCTCCGTAGTTGACGGAGATATGAAAATCAAACTGAATATGGATAGATTTTCTAGGCAATACCAAGAAGCCCAGTATCTCCTTGATGGAATGGTTATGGACAGTATGGTTCCGTTCATGCCGATGATTACAGGGGACTTTATCAACCGGACAAGAGTTGAGAGTGCATCCTTGCAAGGAACTGGGAAAGTATGTGCGGCGGCGGCTCCTTATGGACGTTTTCTGTACGAGGGGAAAGGAATGGTTGATGAAGCAACTGGAAGTCCCTACGCAAGACGTGGAGCAAAGAAAGTTCTTGTCAGTCAGTTTTCTGGTCAGACAGCCGCAAAGGAAAATCTTGAATACACCAAACAGGCTCATCCACGAGCACAGGCAAAGTGGTTCGATGCTGCTAAGCGACAATACGGTGACACATGGCTTCGCAAGGTAAAAGCACAGGCAGGAGGTGGACGACATGGTAGATAAGCCAATTGGCAAAGATGCAACCGGATATGAGATTTTGACAGATGCCATGAAAGCACTTCTGAACCAGTATCCAGGGCTATACGAAAATGAAACAATCAAATTTGAAGAACTCAGCAAAGATTCCGGAATCGCTTTCTCGGCAGACAATGGAGCTTTAATCTATTCAGAAAAGGAAGATGTATGCGGAGTAATGCATCAGGTATGCCAGTATCCGTTTTATGTGGTTTACCGCACGGCATCCGACAAAGAACGGCAGAAGTTATCTGTTCAGAAGTTTCTGGATAATCTCGGTAAATGGATATGTCGGGAACCAGTTGTCATAAACGGCGTTGAGACACGCTTATCTGCTTTTCCAGAACTTTCACAAGGAAGAGTAATAAAACGTATCACCCGTGATAATTCCTATGGCTTAGAGCCACAGGAGAGTGGTGTACAAGATTGGCTATTGCCATTGTCAGTACGCTACGAAAATACTTATGAAGTAATATAACAAGTAACAACCGGCTATCAATTAGAGATAGTCGCTAACCTACACAGCCTTTAAAAGTTATAGGCAGAAAGGACTTATTTATGCCAACAGTTACAGGAAAAATTGACCGTAAATATATGGCTCATTACATTGATGCCGGTTCTCTTTGTGGGGGACTGACACCGAAATATGAGCGTCTTGGAAAGGACCTGGAAGAGTACAACATCGAACTCAACCCGGATACCGAAACATCTAAAAACATCCTTGGAGAATCCACATTTAAGCATAATGGCTATGAGGTATCTTCTGATGCTGATCCGTTCTATGCAGACACTACTTCCGATCTGTTCACAGCATTGCAGAAGATTGTAGATGGACGTCTCAAAGACGACAACCTCAAAACAAAAGCAGTTGAAGTCCATCTTTGGACAGAAGCCACAGCAGGCAAGTATGAAGCATACCAGCAGGATTGCTACGTTGTGCCGACCTCCTACGGCGGTGATACATCTGGCTATCAGATTCCGTTCACAGTTAATTACGTTGGGGAGCGCGTCAAAGGTAAATTTGACATTACTTCCGGCTCATTCACAGCTGACAGCGAATAATTTTTAGGAGGGCGTAGAAAATGGCAAAAACAATTAACACGAACATTGATGATGGATTTCTTCTTTTCACATTCACGAACAAACAGGGTGAAGTGTTTTCTTCGTTTAAATTGAATCCTACTGACATTAACGTTGCGGCAAGAGCGGAAGAACTGGAAACTTTCTTTGAACAGGCTCAGGAATCTGTTAAAAATGTTTCTTCTAGCAAAGAAATGGCGGAGATTAATAAGCAGATTGAGGACAAAATCAATTATATGCTCGGATACGAAGCATCTAAGGATTTATTTAAAGAACCAATTACCGCAACAACTGTGTTTGGAAATGGTCAGGTGTTCGCCTATATCGTTCTGGACAAAATCAATGAAGCACTTGCTCCGGAAATTGAAAAAAGAAATAAAAAAATGCAGGCTACTGTTAATAAGTATACGGAGAAATACACAAAATGACCGCCTATGAGTTACCCACCTCACTAAATATCAGTGGGGTGGATTTTTCTATCAGAACAGATTTTCGTGCGATTATTGATATTCTAATTGCCATGAACGACCCGGAATTAGACGAGCAGGCAAAAGCAGTTGTTATGTTGCAGATTCTGTTCGAGGATTGGCAAAGTATACCGCCGGAACACTTATCTGAAGCCTGTCAGAAAGCTTGTGAATTTATCGACTGCGGGCAAAAAGACGAGAATCCGAACAAGCCTAAGCCCCGTTTAATTGACTGGGAACAGGATGGCGGCATGATTGTTCCGGCAGTCAACAAAATAGCCGGAACCGAGGTTAGAGCAACTTCCTATATGCACTGGTGGACATTCTTCAGTTATTTCATGGAAGTGGGAGAGAGCCTGTTCAGTGCTGTACTTGGAATCCGATCGAAGAAAGCTCATGGAGAACGTCTGGATAAGTGGGAAAAGAAATTCTACCACGATAACAAAGACATCATAGACATGAAAACAAAGCTTTCCGATGAAGAACAGGAGCACAAAGATGCGCTGAATGAAAAATTGAACAGGTTAGGAGGTGGATGATATGGCAGCAGATGGTTCGATCATTATTGATACCAGAATGGACACATCGGGCGTGCAAAACGGCGTATCGGCAATTAGGCAATCATTCAATGGACTTGGTAGCGTAGTAAAGAAATTAGGCGTACTAATTGGCGGAGTATTCGCAATTGGAAAACTGGCGCAGTTTGGAAAAGAGTGCACAAAACTTGGTTCAGATTTAAACGAAGTTCAAAGTGTTGTGAATGTAGTTTTTCCAAATATGACCGAAAAAGTTAACGAGTTTTCAAAAAAAGCAGTAAAAACAGCAGGTTTATCAGAAACAATGGCAAAAAAATATGTAGGCTTATTTGGATCAATGGCAAAACAGTTTAACTTTACGGAATCACAGGCCTACGATATGTCAACCCAGCTTACCCAGCTAGCAGGAGATGTAGCTTCTTTTTACAATATTAGTCAGGATTTAGCATATATCAAGTTAAAGTCTGTATTTTCTGGTGAAACAGAAACATTAAAAGATATCGGGGTTGTAATGACTCAAAATGCACTTGATGAATATGCGCTTGCAAATGGCTACGGAAAAACCACATCTGCTATGACCGAACAGGAGAAAGTGGCTCTTCGTCTGGCTTTTGTGCAGAAACAGTTATCAGCCGCATCTGGAGACTTTATCCGTACTTCTGATAGCTGGGCGAACCAGGTGCGAGTGATGCAGTTACAGCTGCAATCTCTCAAGGCAACAGTCGGACAGGGATTGATCAATATCTTCACGCCGGTTATCAAGGTGATTAACACATTGCTGGCAAAACTAGCAACAGTAGCAAATGCTTTTAAGTCATTCACGGAGTTGATAACCGGAAATAAATCATCCGGGCAGACGGGAGCCAGTGGAGCGGGACTTGCTGGAACTGATCTGTCAGCCACAGAAGATGCTTATGGTAGCGCTGCTGATGGAGCTGATAGTCTGGCTGATGCTACGCAGAATGTAACAGATTCCACGAAGGACAGCACAAGCGCGTTAAATAAGCAGGCCAAGGCTCTAAAAAAGAATATTGCTCCGTTTGACGAATTAAAGGTTATTGGAAAAGAAGCGGCGGATGCGATATCTGGTGCGACAAAAACGCCTGCCGTAAAGGCAGACAATATTGGTCTCGGAAATGTTGGACAGGTTGATTATGGAGGATTGGCAAAAGGAGAAAGCCAGATTGACAAACTCAGCAAATCTGCAAAGAAGTTATCTGATATACTTAAGCAACTCTGGAAGCCTTTTCAGGAAGCTTGGAACAGAGAGGGTAAGAATACTATTGATGTTGCAAGGTATATGTTTTCCAGTCTTGCTGAACTTGCAAAGAGTGTCGGAAAAAGTATTATGGAAGTCTGGACAAATGGAACAGGTACGGAAATGTTATCTACCATGCTTCGGATTTTTCAGAACATTTTTAAGATAATCGGAAACATTGCAAGTCAATTATCTAAAGCGTGGAATAAAAATAATGTTGGTACGCAAATTATTCAAAATTTAGCAAATGCTTTTCAAAAAGTTCTTGAGTTTATTGAAAAGATAACAAAAGCAACAGCGGACTGGGCTGGAAAACTTGATTTTTACCCGTTATTGGAGTCTATCAAGAATCTTACAAAATCCTTTGCTCCGATTATCGAAGCACTTGGAAACGTCCTTGAGTGGATATATACAAACATCATTCTTCCGTCACTGAAATGGCTGATTGAAGTAGGCGTTCCGACTCTTATCAATATTGTATCAGGGTTCCTTAATTTCCTCGGAGAACATCAGACACTGGTTGAAGCGTTTGGAGCAGCACTGATAGGAATGTTCGCAACAGCGAAGATTATTCCGGCAGTAACAACACTTATCGGCAATATTAGTAATATTGGACTTGCGTTGAAAGGCTTAATTGCCCTCATGACGGGTTCCGGTGGCATACTTGGCGGAATATCTGCAATAGCAACAGCGATCGGACCGGGCGGACTGATTATTGCTGCAATCGGTGCGGTAATAGCAGCGGGTGTTTTGCTTGTGAAAAATTGGGATTCTATAAAAGAATTTTTTGGAAATATAGTTGACTGGATAAGCGAAAAAACGCGAGCGTTTGCAGAAGGGTTTGTAAATAAATGGAACTCGTTAACAGAAAAGGTGTCAAATATAGTAATTATATTGTCGGATTCTATAAAAGAGAAAGTAGTTTTTATCGTATCTAAATTCAAATCTCTTATAAACTGGGTAAAAACAGATTTCGTGAATGGATGGAGAGAAACATGGAACAATGTAAAAAATATATTCAAGAATGTATTTGAAGCACTTGTGGGAATCGCAAAAGTTCCCATTAATGGCGTAATCGGATTGATAAACGGAATGATCAGAGGAATTATTGCTGGTGTCAATGCCGCAATTGGAGTTCTTAATAAGATGAAAATCAAAGTTCCTGGATGGGTTCCTGGAATAGGCGGAAACACTTGGGGATTCAGCATTCCAACAATGACAGCGCCACAGATTCCATACTTGGCAAAAGGTACAGTTGTGCCGCGAAACGCCGGAGAGTTTGCAGCAATCCTCGGTGATAACAAGCGTGAGACAGAGGTTGTATCTCCTCTTTCGACTATGAAGCAGGCAATGATGGATGCTCTGAGGGAATCTGGAAGCAATAGTGGAAGTTCTCCTCAGTACATTGTACTGAATATTGACGGAAATGAATTTATCCGCTGGCTTCGCGATCAGAACGGACAATACAGGAACCGGACAGGCTTCGGAATCTTTGAAGGGTAGGTGAGTGCATGAGTGAATTTAGTTCAGGAAATTTTCAGGGATGGCTATTAAAATTCGGGACTCAAGAATTTCCGCATGAATTTATCAAAAGAGCAACATGGAAAAGCACACCGAATCAAAGACTTGAAAATGATTCATGGACAGATATGGAAGGATATTTGCACAGGGACACACTCCCGCATTATCGTACAAAGATAGAATTTGAAACAGTTGACGATTTAACCCTAGAAGAAAAAATAAAAATTCAAAATGTAATGAATTCCTCAATTATCAATAAGCAAGAGCGTAAAGCAAATATCACCTACTGGAATGACGAAACAAATACATATACGAATGCAAAAGTATATGTTCCAGATATTGACTTTACAATCAATGAAATTGATAAAAAAAGAGGGATGGTGTTTTATTCAAGCATCCGAATCGCACTGATCGAATACTAACAACCAGAGTGCATGGGTGTCACAGCTCATGTGCTCTTTATTTTTATATGGGAGGAAAGCTATGGCAACGCCTATAAGCATTGAAATAAAAAAAAGTTCTAACACATGTTATTTTGTCGGGGAGACAAGTAATGTAAAGGTAAGAAGCATTAACGTAACTTATGATGATGGAACAGTCAAAACATTAACAAGTGGATATACAGTATCGCAGGTAGATACATCTGAGGCAGGAGAAAAGATTTCAATAGTTGAATATTCTGGACTGACTGCAGAACTTGCAGTTACTGTAGTCGATTCGTATAATGTGCAGGCAGGAACACCAAATTTAGAAGATGTAAACATTACATTTGACCTCGAAACTGGTCTCCTAAAAGTAACTGGGACAGGCGAATTTTTATCGTTTTCCAATATAAAAAACACGCCAAGTTCAATAAAAACGAGAATTAAAAAAGTAAATATTGGGAATGGAATTACGAAAATTCCAGTTGGCGCATTTGGGGGGAATGAAAATCTTGAAGATATTTCGTTTCCCAATACTTTGGAAGAAATTTGCGATGGAAACTTTTATTCAACAAAAATAACGCAAATTGTGTTCCCACAGTCATTAAAAAAAATCGGTCAATCCTGTTTCTCAAGTAGTGCGCTGATTTCACTGGAGATTCCCGATTCAGTTTTAGAAATTGGTTCAAGTAGTTTTTCAAATCTCTCAAGTTTAAAAAAGGTTATCTTTCACGAGGGACTTGAAACTATATCACCTGTAGCTTTTAATGAATGCCCTTTAATTACTGAATTATCCCTTCCGTCCACATTAAAGAATATGCAATATAGTTTTCAAGGGAGTACACTTGAACACTTGGAAATAGGGGGAGATGGTGCGCTATTTGCAACCAGTGGAAGCACTTATATAAACAACATATCAGCAAAGAATACAGTTATTCGTGGCGGCATCATAGATAATGGAGCATTTTATAATAATAGCACAATAGAAAATCTGGCTCTTTCCGGAAGTGTAAAATTGAATGGAGTTAGACAATTTTACTCATGCCCAAAATTATCGAGTGTTTCACTGGAAAACGGAATAACTAGAATACCAGCATATTGTTTTTCGAGCTGTAGCAAAATCACAGAAATTACTATTCCTGCAAGTGTTACAAGTATTGAAGAAAGTGCATTTTCGGACACCTCACTTAAAAATTTAGAGATTGCAAACGGCGTTAAATTCATTTGGAAGTTAGCATTTTCTAATACTCAGCTTGCCAATGTTTTGATTCCTGCGAGTGTGATTAAAATCGACAAAAACGCCTTTTCCACGAAAGTAACGACAAATATCGCTCTAAATAAAAAAACCAATGAAATCTCAGGTTCCCCATGGGGAGCCACAGGTACAATCACGTGGTTAGTCCGAGTGGAAAAACTCGAAATTACTCACATGCCATCAAAGGTTAAATATCTTATTGGTGAGGCTTTTGATAGTACAGGGCTTGTAGTTACTGCATATTATAACAATAATACATCTGGACTGGTACCAATAGGAAGTATTGATTCTTCATTTCCGAACATTCTCACAAAACGTGGAAATAATACTATAACTTTTGAATTCGATGAACAAAGTGCATCTTTTGACGTTTTAGCAATTGATATAGATGGAATTGAAATTGAAACACTCCCACGCAAGTTGAAATACTATTCCGGCGACAGCTTTGATTCCACCGGATTATCCATCCTTGTTAAATATACCGACGGCACATCAGAAACAAAAACAACTGGCTACGAAATATCTGGTTTTGACAGTTCCTCTGCTGGAGAGAAAACTGTCACGGTAACCTATAAAGCGCCTACCGTTCTGGCTAGCACACGCACTGCAAGTTTTACAGTGACAGTGGTTGATGTATCGGAAATTGAAGTTAATACGTTTCCAGAAAAAACAGAATTTCTTTCCGGTGAGAGCTTTGATTCTACAGGATTGTCAATCCTTGTTAAATACACTGACGGAACATCAGAAACAAAAACAACTGGATTTGAAGTATCTGGATTTGATAGTTCATCTGTTGGCGAAAAGACAATCACAGTAACCTATAAAACACATACCGCTACTTTTAAAGTGACCGTATACGATCTTTCGGGAATAAGAATCACAAGTTTTCCATCCAAGATTTATTACAAAATCGGAGAAACATTCGACCCGTCCGGGCTGACTGTTGCATCGGTAAGACAGGACGGAACAGAAGAAGAAATTACAGGTTATGATATTTCTGGTTTCGATAGTTCCACCGCAGGTTCTAAGACCATCACAGTTTCTTATAATTCCACGGTCAACGGAGTTTCCAAATTTGTTGGTTCCGACAGTTTTCAAATTAAAGTCACGAACGACGGAAAAAACCCATTTGATGATAGTTCAAGTGGTGGTTCTGGCGAAGTTGAAGAAGGAAAAACTGAACCAATCAATGTTACAGTACACTGGATTAACGGCGAATTTGCTGACCTTACAAATGAAAATATCGACCAGAATACGCTTACTTTGCAGGAGTCTATTTGCTCTGAACAGTATTTCATTTTTGGCGGCTGTGTCTGCAATCAGATAACATTTCAGGCTCACCACGATCAGTTCAATGGTACCTCGGAAGAATTTTATCCATTTGGAAAAATCGAAGTTTACATTGAAAGAAAAGGAACAAAAATCAAAATTTTCACAGGTGAAATCGACAGTGCAGAGCGGAAAGCAAATTCCCTGACACGTAATTTTATCGCATACGATTATCTGTATAAATTACGAAATACTGACATTGCTCGATGGTACAAAAACCAGACGACTGACAAGAAGAAAAAACTGACTCAAAAGCAATTCAGAGATAAATTATTTGAGTTTTTGGGACTCGAGCAGGTCAGTACAAAGTTGCATTGGGACGACACCTATGTCCCTGATACGAATAACTCAAATGAGATGAACGTAGTAAATATTCTGAAAGATTTATGCTTGCAGAATGACCGCTTTGGATGGATGAACAGGGATGGAAAATTTGAGTATTTGAAGCTCCGGCAGAACAGTTATAGATACGGGCAGACCACCAGTAATCAGAACATTTATAAATACTACAACAACGAAGAAATACATCTTGACACATTCAAAAGTTTCCAAGCCACTGAGGGAAGAATCTGGTTTCCGAATATCATTTTTACAGACCCAGACCCAAATCGAGCATTCGGATTTACACAAGGCGATTATACGGCGCAGGAAGCTTACGAGAACAATGTTTATTATAATCGAAACAGCTTTTTTGTAGGAAACGAGGACTGGTTAAACTACGTTTGGGATGCCGACGAATACGGTGGTATTTCAAGGGCCGAGCCGATTATGAAAATTTGCTATGGCGTATTCGTAAACCAAGATTTGCGGAAATATTATCGCGCGCAAAAATATACCGCAGAAGTTCAAGGAAACCCACTGAACATGGTAGGACAGGCAGTCGAACTTTATTACAAAAAGCAGATTCAGCACGACGATCAGGAGCCTACGGAACTGCAATGGTACGTTCATTCATACATCATGAGCAGGACGCTCAAAATCGGCGCTACAGACATGATAGACACCTATTCTGCCAACAATGCGCCGTTCAATAGTAACAGTCAGCAGTTGGGAAAATATACTCCTGAGATATCCGCAACTGTCAACCGCACCCGATCAGAAATGCCAACAATCAGCTATGCAGAGTTTACAGATGGTTCGGATTCTGAATTTTCTCCGGCAGCGATTGATGATTTTACGGACGGCTCTGGTGGTTCTGGCAGCACTTCTGAGCAATTAAAAAAAGCGCAATTAAGGTGCGTGAAGCGAATCAAAAAAGCTGATTATGACGCTCTGGTAGCCGCAGGAACTGACCGAACAGATACGCTGTATTTCACATTTGAGGAGGAATAATGGATGATATATAAGGCGTTTTTAAACAGACAGGAAATCACTGGATTTCCTGTCAAAGGTAAGGAAACAAAAGAAATATGGGGCGGGAATACCTTATTGTGGAGAAAAGACGATATTATACCACCGGTAAGATATGGCATATGCTTCTTGTTTAAAAAAGGTATTTACGTTATGGACCCGATAGGAGGAATTGTTCAACCGCCAGTATTAACCACTGATGAAGCAGGGTATCACATGCGCGCATCAGTGGACGCTATTCTTCCAAAAAAAATGGCGTATTGTGTTAAGATATATAGGCCGAAAGAACATCCTGATACAGATGTCTATAGCGTTGCAATGGGGGCGGTATCTGATGACGCTCCTTGGATTATTCCACATGATTCGTGTAAAGGACAACTTCCAGATCAATATTCGTTTTCTGGGATACCCGCAGTGAAAAAAGACTCAGACGGGATATATTCTTGGAACGGGAACTATACATTTATGAATTTGCATTTTCATTATATACAATTCAATCATACATATTATACCGATTACCTACCTGTCAGCAATGTAAAGAAAATTGCAACAACGGACGGGGCAAAACTTTTCTATGACCTTGAAGAAATGAAAGCTTGGTTAAAAGCGGATTAAAATATACAAAATGTATTATGCAGAGCAACCAAAATAAGCCCTTATTCGCCCAAAAACCATCAAAATCCAAGCCCTTACCGTACTATTAGTTGATTGGTACAGAGCTATAAATCGTCTACGTGATATAATTAAAATAGACAGTCTCAGAATGTAAAGTTCATTCAGGAAGGAGTAACTATGGCAGATAATCCGATAACAAGAAAAGAGAAATATCTTGCTAAATTAACTGGGAGTTATACCGGAAATATCCCGGATCCAATTACACGGGTAGAGAAATATTTATACGATTTATGTCAGAAAGGTATTAGCGGACTGACTCCAGAAGAGATAGAAAATGCAGTAAATAAATATCTTGAAGGAAAAGATTATGTAACAAAGACGGATGCCGATAAGCTTTATCAGCCGGCAGGAAGTTATTTATCCGGAACGGATGAAGACCTCGCGGTATCTGGTAAAGCTGCAGATGCAAAAGCAGTCGGAAATGCAGTTGCAAAAATCGAAGGTATCAATTACACCAACAGAGGTACATTAGCCGATACTGACGCATTTCTGATCAATGACGGTACAGGAATGAAAAAGAGTGTGCTGAGCAAGCTGTCAGACTTTGTCCTTAATAAAATCGCCGATAAAGTGTTTGCAAAGCTTCAAACGAACGACAAAACAATTCTGGGTGCGATTAATGAATTAAATAGTAATGCAAAATATTCAAAATACTCTGCAAGTCTAATACAAAGTCAATGGATTGAAGAAGATACTGTCAAAGAAATTGCGTTGTATAAATTTGGTCGATTGGTGTCCGTAGTTATGAATATTAATATAAAAGCGTTCCATCCATCCACAACCGGGTTTGTTGATATATTTGATATTCCAGATGATTATTTGCCAATGTATAATTTGATAGTGAATTATGTAACTCAATCCGGTATACCAATGGTTTTTCAGATTAATCCTTCAAAAAAGAAAGCAAGTGTTTATGGTGCTAATGAATTAAAAAACGATTGGTTAATTCGACAAGTTTTCACATACATTTCTAAAGCTTAAATAGTAACTCATCAAGAGTGGAAAATCGCATACAATTCGAATGGCATAATAAAGATGAAAAATATCCTTCAGGCTTAAAATTGGTGGTCGATAAAACGACAACTTTATTGCTGCCAATAGAAAGTTTTGTAAAGATGAAATGACATTTAAGCAACTTCGTATTCCCATTTAATTCATTAAAAAATGGAAAGCTTTCGTAAAGTCTCTACTTATTTATAAGGAACAGTACAAAGGTTAATCAAGAGTCGGTCAGATACAATCACCACAAATACGTCATTAGCATTATCCGGCAGGCAATCACCTGTCGGATTTTTAAATTGGTACAGAGATGTCTTAACGCTAAATGCTATAATCAGAATTAGGTAAGAATCTTTGCGAAAGGAGTGGACAACATGACAACTAAACAAAAGAACGTCCTGAGAAAGATTATTTATGCAGTCGAGACCGGCGGGCAGGTTTATGGACAGCAGGATTATTCGGACTTCACGGAAGCCTATGAGAATAATTCAGATGAACACGCAATCACGATTGGAGCAGGAGCGTGGTACGGAACCGAAGCTAAAACGCTTCTGGAACGGATTTACGATGCTGACCCGGAACAGTGGGAGAAAATAGACAAGGTCAGACTTTTAGAACAAGTTCAGACCGCAAATTGGGAATGCTTTAATATTTCCAGAGTATCACAGCTTGCTGATACCATAATCGCCCTTATTTCGTCAAAAATCGGTGTTAAATGCCAAGACGGCCTTATGGATGAACAATTAGCCACCTATGCAGATGAAGCCCTTAAAATGGGCGTTACGGACGCTAGAGGGCAAGCTATGTGCGTGAACTTTAGACACCAAGGTGGACAGGGAGCAGTAACGAGGATTCTGGCAAAGACTCAGAAGCCATATACGCTCGATAATCTCTATGTAGCCTGTCAGACCGATACAGGAAACCAAGTGGGAGTATATAAGAGCAGACAGAAGTTTGTTTATGATGCATTAAAGACATATTTTCCAGAAAGTGAGGAAACAGGTATGAACGCAATTGACAAATTAATCCAGATCGCAAAGAATGAAGTTGGATATCTTGAAAAGGCAAGCAATAGTCAGCTTGATAGCAAGACAGCAAATGCCGGTTCCAATAACTATACAAAATATTGGAGAGATGTAAAGCCATCTTATCAAGGACAGCCATGGTGTGCCGGCTTTGTGAGTTGGTGCTTCATGAAATCTTTTGGACAGGAGAAAGCAAAGGAACTCTTAAAACACTGGCCTTATGTGTACTGTCCGACAATGGCGGATTTATTTACTTTGAACAGCAATCCAAAAGTTGGGGATATTGTTATTTTTTATAGAAACGGAGTGTTCGCGCACACCGGAATTGTAATTAAGGTGTCAGGAGATCGGTTCTGGACAGTCGAAGGGAATACTTCTGGTGGCTCTACAATTATCGCAAATGGTGGTGGAGTATGCCAGAAAAGCTACTACAACAGCAACCTCCCGGGAACAAAATTCTGCACTCCAAACTACAGTTTAGTTAAAGATACAACACCAGTTTCAGACTCAGATACAGTCAAAAAACAGAATACCAGAGCCTACATTGCGCAGATTAAAAAAGACACAAAATGTTATACAAAATCTAACAAAAACAGCCCATCTAAACTGTTTCCGAAGCTGAAAAAAGGCGCAGTTGTAGAGGTGATGAAATACACCGAAACAGACAGTTCCGGGCTGAAATGGTACTTCGTCAGAATCCCGTACCCGAATGATGATGGGTTTGTATTTGAGTTTGTCCCGAAGGGCGTATTTACCAGAATTTCAGAAATTCATAAATAAAAACTCCCGGGGATAGTACCCCGGGAATCATGTTTCTTATAACATATTGTATCATTTCGTTTTGTAAATCCTATTAGTTCGTTGGACACACGTTAGTCACAAACAAAAAAATCATTTCCTAATTAAATATCCTCTAAAGTGCTGTATTTAAAGGACTTTCTGACATTTGCATAGTTCTAATTAATATCCCGATTGAATACAATTAGAATAATGAAAATGAAATGAGGAGAGAAATGTGAAAAAAGTCATCAAAAAAAATCAGGTCATCATTACATCACTGGCAATTCTCATTGCAGTAGCAGGATATCTGAACTTTGCAGATGTAGATCTCGGATTTAAGGATAAGGAAGCAAGTACGGACAGCAGCAGTATCCTTGAAGATGCGGGATATGATCTCACAGATGAGACAGCCCTTTTGGATGAAAATCAGTCGGATAAAAGTGCAAGTCTTACAGATGACAGCCTCACAAACAGCCAGGAAACAGATACGCCGGGAGAGGCGGTGCTTACAGGTTCTACCGGATTTGCCGCACAGGCAAAAATCAGCAGAGAACAGGTTCGGTCTCAGAATAAAGCTGACCTCCAGGACATTATCAATAATGAGGGGATTGATGATGAAGAGAAGCAGGAAGCAATACATACCATGGTTTCTATGACAGACCTTTCGGAGAAAGAAGCGGCGGCAGAACTTTTGCTGGAAGCGAAAGGATTTAAGGATGTCGTGGTAAATCTTACCGGAGAAACTGCAGATATAGTAGTTCCGGATGCGGAACTTTCTGATGCCCAGAGGGCACAGATCGAAGATATCGTAAAAAGAAAGACAGGAATTGCCGCAGAGAATATTGTGATCACTCCGCTGAAAGAAGGAGAAGATGTTGCAGAGGACAGCGTAGACACAGCGGCAGATGTTGGTGAAAGTTCAGACACATCAGACGGATCATCAGATGATACTTCCTATGAGGACAGTGAGACATCCGCACAGCCATATGAAGATGCAACGATTGACACGACTGACATTTATGATTGACAGCCCGACAGAAATATCCTGAAAATCAACAGACATATATCTTGACAGAAAAGCGGTGCATATACTAGAATAGGAATGCTGTAAAAAAATAGGAAACGTAACAGATACTGTTTGGCTGGATGCTGGACAGTTGCAGATAATAATTAATTTAAAAAAGCGCACAGGAGGCTAAACGTGTCTAAGTATACGAACGAAATAGAAAAAAGAAGAACATTTGCCATTATTTCCCACCCGGATGCAGGTAAGACAACACTGACTGAGAAATTCCTGCTGTATGGCGGAGCTATCAACCTTGCCGGTAGTGTCAAAGGTAAGGCAACTGCCCGCCATGCAGTATCAGACTGGATGGAAATCGAGAAAGAGAGAGGTATTTCCGTTACCTCTTCTGTTCTGCAGTTTCATTATGACGGATATTGTATCAATATTCTTGATACACCGGGACATCAGGACTTCTCAGAGGATACTTATCGTACACTGATGGCGGCAGACTCTGCTGTCATGGTAATTGATGGTTCTAAAGGTGTCGAGGCGCAGACAAGAAAATTATTCAAAGTCTGTGTTATGCGCCATATCCCGATTTTTACATTCATTAATAAAATGGACCGTGATGCAAACGACACATTTGATCTTCTGGACGAAATTGAGAAAGAGCTAGGAATCGCAACATGCCCGATCAACTGGCCAATCGGTTCCGGTAAGAAATTCCGCGGTGTCTATGACCGTAACACCGAAAAAATTCTTACTTTTTCTGATACACAGAAGGGAACTAAGGAGGGTGTCATTGAAGAAATTCCGTTAAATGACAGTCATGCAGATGAGATTATGGATCCAGAACAGAAAGCACAGCTTCTGGATGAAATTGAGCTTCTGGACGGAGCAAGCGCAGATTTTGACCAGGAGCTGGTAAGCAAGGGGAAATTAACTCCTGTATTCTTTGGTTCTGCTTTGACAAACTTTGGTGTGGAAACGTTCCTGGAGCATTTCCTCAACATGACTACTTCACCGCTTCCGAGAATGTCTGATGCCGGAGAGATTGATCCTATGGATGATAATTTCTCAGCATTTGTATTTAAGATTCAGGCCAATATGAACAAGGCGCACAGAGACAGAATCGCATTTATGAGAATCTGTTCCGGTAAATTTGATGCTTCCCAGGAAGTATATCATGTACAGGGGGACAAAAAAATGCGTCTGCTTCAGCCGCAGCAGATGATGGCTGAGTCACGTCATGTAGTAGACGAGGCATATGCGGGAGATATTATCGGTGTATTCGATCCGGGCATCTTTTCTATCGGTGATACGATCTGTGCACCGGGTAAGAAATTTGCGTTTGAGGGAATCCCGACATTCGCACCGGAACATTTTGCAAGAGTCCGTCAGATCGACACCATGAAGAGAAAGCAGTTTGTAAAGGGAATCAATCAGATTGCACAGGAAGGTGCAATACAGATTTTCCAGGAGTTTAATACAGGTATGGAAGAGATTATCGTAGGCGTTGTAGGTGTCCTGCAGTTTGATGTTCTGAAATATCGTCTGGAAAATGAATATAATGTAGATATCCGTCTGGAGACACTTCCATATGAACATATCCGCTGGATCGCAAATAAAGAAGAGGTAAAAGTGGACAAGATCGTTGGAACTTCTGATATGAAGAAAGTTACCGATCTTAAGGGAAATCCTCTGCTTCTTTTCGTAAATTCCTGGAGCGTGGGTATGACAGAAGACAGAAATCCGGGCTTAATATTAACGGAATTCAGCAAATAACCCTTTTCATTTATCTGCCGATTTGGTATAATGGACAAAGATTAAGAGATTCCTTAGGAGGTTTTTCAATGGCAGAGAAGAGAACAACATATAAAATACAGGATTTAGGCGGCATTGGTGAAGTTCAGATCGCAGACGAAGTGGTTGCTATCATTGCCGGACTTGCTGCTACAGAAGTGGATGGAGTTGCTTCCATGGCAGGCAATATTACAAATGAACTGGTAAGCAAGCTTGGAATGAAGAATCTTTCCAAGGGTGTTCGTGTGGAAGTATTGAGCGGTATTGTGAATGTGGATGTGGCGCTGAATATTGCTTACGGATACTCCATCCCGGAAGTATCTGCGAAAGTTCAGGAACGCGTAAAATCAGCAATTGAGAATATGACAGGATTGGAAGTATCGATCGTGAATGTTCGTATTGCAACCGTAGATATGGGTAATAATAAATAATCCTTTGCAGAACGTAACGCGAGTTATGGACGATGTAGTAGAATAAAGGGTGTCCGAGCGACATCCTTTTTTTACCTTGTAAAGGAATGGAGATTATCGAGACAGAAAGGATCAATCAATGACCAGAAGAGGATTAAGAGAACAGGTTTTTAAAATGCTTTTCCGCGTGGAGTTTCACAATGTGGAAGATATGCCGGAGCAGATGAATATGTTTGAGGAAGTGGAGGAGTGCAGCGAGAAGGACAAAGAGTATATCTCCAACAAGTTCCACAACATTGTAGAGAAGATTGATGAGATCGATGCAGCGATCAATGAGGTTTCCGAGGGATGGAAGACCAGAAGAATGGGAAAAGTAGATCTGACTCTGATTCGTCTTGCAGTATACGAGATGAAGTACGAGGATGATATTCCGGTAAAAGTTGCAATCAATGAGGCTGTTGAACTTGCAAAACAGTATGGAACGGATGAATCACCATCATTTGTAAATGGAGTATTGGCAAAATTAGCATGATGAAGAATGTTTATTCAGTTGGACAGGTGAATACATACATCAAAAATATGTTTGCCCAGGACTTTATGATGCAGCGCATCAGTGTCAAGGGTGAAGTGTCTAACTGCAAGTATCATTCCTCAGGGCATATTTATTTCACTTTGAAGGATTCGGCTGGGACGATCAATGCGATCATGTTTGCAGGAAACCGCCGGGGGCTCTCTTTCCAGATGAAAGAGGGTGACAAAGTCATCGTGACAGGCTCTGTGGAAGTCTATGAGCGGGATGGAAAGTATCAGCTCTATGCCAGAGAGATTGAACTGGATGGAGCTGGTAATTTATATTTAAAATTTGAAGCGTTAAAAAAAGAATTAGAAGAGATGGGCATGTTTGCCCCGGAGTACAAGAAGAGAATCCCAACATATATCAGGAGGCTTGGGATCGTCACAGCTCCGACTGGTGCTGCTGTACAGGATATTCGCAATATTTCCGCAAGAAGGAATCCTTATGTGCAGCTTATTTTATATCCGGCGCTTGTGCAGGGGGAAGGTGCGGTAAGCAGTATTGTAAACGGTATCCGTGCATTAGATGCACTTGGCGTGGATGTGATCATTGTCGGACGAGGTGGAGGTTCCATCGAGGATTTGTGGGCGTTTAATGAGGAAGCAGTCGCACGGCAAATGCTGACGATGC
>ERZ773186.1670-NODE-1670-length-18103-cov-9.489251_pt1 | contig 18103 bp, 16 predicted proteins | sample MGYA00581000_ERZ773186 | MGnify/ENA primary metagenome ERZ773186 (study PRJEB29015, sample SAMEA2737752) | human gut metagenome | biome: human gut; feature: human-associated habitat; material: faeces | place: China | collected 2012 ...
AGAGGGAAGAGTGAAGAATTCTCTTGTCTCTTTGTAACATATAGATTGCCCGCTAGATTTTCTTTCCGGAGGATATTTAGCGGGCATTTATATTATTTTAACTGCAAATTTAAACTTGGTATTGAAAAAAGTTCTATCTTTGCAGTATGAAACTAAATAATGAACAAAAGAAAGCCCTTTATGAAGAGGGTTACAAATTCTGTTTTGATGTTGTCAAGCTCATTCTTGGTGGTGTCATTTTTGCAGGAATTATGCAAGATAATATAGATAGAACTAGGTTGTATGCTTGGGGCGTTTTCTTTATGGTCTTGATAGTTGCATTAGGAATGTATTTTGTAATAAAGTCTAAAAATAAAAAGAAATAATTATGGATTTAGTTGATTTTTTGGGTGTCGTCACTGCTCTTATAGTCGTTCCTGGGCTTGCTTTTATTCTTTGGGATAATTACCAAGAGAAGAAAACTGCATGAAAGGATTTGTACACAGCATAGAGAGCTTTGGTTCAGTAGATGGACCAGGCATCCGTTTTCTGATCTTTCTGCAAGGTTGTCCCATGCGCTGCCAGTTCTGCCACAATCCGGATTCCTGGAAGACAGGGGTAGGAGAAGAGTGGAGTGCCGATGACCTGCTGGATAAGGCAGAGCGATTCAAGAGCTATTGGGGAGACAAGGGCGGCATCACCGTGAGCGGCGGAGAAGCCCTGATGCAGATAGATTTTCTCATAGAACTGTTTGAGAAGGCGCATCAGCGCGGCATCAACACCTGTCTTGATACCTCGGCTCAGCCGTTTAGGAAAGAAGGGGGATTCTTCAAGAAATTCGAGCGTCTGATGGCCGTCACCGATACCGTTCTTCTTGATATCAAGCATATCAATGATGAAGAGCATCGCAAGCTGACGCTTCATAGCAATAAGAACATACTCGATTGTGCCCGCTATCTCAGCGAGATACACAAGCCCGTATGGATTCGACATGTTTTGGTTCCCGGTATAACCGATAAGGATGAATATCTGCAGCAGCTGCGCAGTTTCCTGGATACGCTCACCAACATCGAGCGCATAGATATCCTGCCTTATCATACACTGGGTGTATATAAGTATGAGAAACTCGGCATCCCTTACCCTTTGCAAGGGATCGAGTCTCCTAGTAATGAGCAGGTGGCTCATGCTAATGCCATACTTCAAAAGTAGATACTTCAGAAGCAGATACTCCAAGAGTAGAAGCTTCAGTCGTATATAACCAGGTTGTAGCACTTTTCAAGTGCTCACATCCTTTCCTGCTTAATTGGGTGGATTCAGCCAATATATTTGGCTGGATCCATTTCAATTAACGATGCAGGCTGCGCCTTCTTCAGCTGATGATGCTCGGCTCTAGGCTCATTCTCTTCATTTCTGATATTTTTCATGTGACTTTCTACAGAACTTCTGATTCGTGCCGGAATGATAGGTTTGGTCACATAATCATTCACACCCATTTCGTAACACTCATCAATATTGTCCTTGTTGTTGAGCAACGAGGTAATGATGATGATCATCTCGTTCTTGTCATACTTTGCTCTTATGTGCTGGATTACATCCCAGCCGTTCACTTCTGGCATCATCAAGTCTAGCAAGACGATGTTAGGCTTGTAGGTCTCTACCAGTTCGATGGCTTCCTTGCCACCATAGGCCTTCTTGATTTCGATGTCTAGATTGCTAAGCATATCTACCACCTGTGCTATGTTTTCAGCAATATCATCTACTATTAACACTTTGCACTTACTCATACTTTTTTCCCCGTTAGTTAGGACACTTTTACGTTCTCGCTTTGTGAATTCCATAGATGTCGCAAATGAAACCCTTTTCAGTGAGAATCTTATTCATGTCTATGTTGTTAAATATCTTATGATTTGTACCAATTACCACGATCTGGTACTTTTCCTTGAGCACCGCATCGTCGTTGGTCACTTTAATACCATATTCATTAAAAACTTCGTCTTTATCTACCAGTGGGTCATAGAGGGTAGTCTTGTAGCCGGCTCCCACCAGGTTAGTGTAGAGATCTTCCACCTTGGTGTTGCGGATGTCGTCGCTGTCGGGCTTAAACGAAAAGCCGAGAATCAGCACCTTGGTTTCCGGTGCCACGAACTTCCTGATTTCGCAGGCACTCTTAATCTTGCCGGCCATCCATACTGCCATCTGCTCGTTCACCTCGCGGGCTGTAGAGAGCAGCGATGGTACCACGTCCACCTCCTGTGCCTTGTTGATGAGGTAGTAGGGATCCACGGCTATGCAATGGCCGCCCACCAGTCCTGGTGTGGCAGGAACGAAGTTCCACTTGGTCTTTGCGGCAGCAGTTACATCCTCAATGTTGATGCCCATCTTGTCGAATATCTTCTCCATCTCGTTGAAGAAGGCTATCTGCACGTCGCGCTGGCAGTTTTCCATCAGCTTGCAGGCCTCTGCCACCTTGATGCTTTGCGCCTTGTGGGTGCCATGGGTAAGCACTGAAGCATAGAGACTGTCGATAATCTCTGCTGCCTCTGGGGTAGAACCGCTCGTTACCTTCACGATGTTCTCGATGGTGTGAACCTGGTCGCCCGGATTGATGCGCTCTGGTGAGAAACCAACGAAGAAATTCTGGTTAAGTTTTAGACCTGAGGTTGCTTCAAGCAGCGGTGCGCATACCTCTTCTGTGAGTCCGGGATATACGGTGGATTCGTAAACCACGATATCTCCTTCCTTCAGGATGCTGCCCACGGTGCGGGTGGCGTTTCTTACGCAACTGATGTCTGGCTTGTTCGACTTGTTGACTGGTGTAGGCACCGCAATGATATAAACATTGCATTTTTTCAGGTTGTCTATATTGCTAGTCAACTTCAGCCCGTGTGCCAAGGCCTTAGATAGTTGCTTGTTGTCAGACATCTGTCCGCTGGCGAGTTTGTTCACCTTGGCGGCATTGATGTCGTAACCCCATGTCTCGTATTTCTTTGAGAATAAGCAGGCAAGGGGGGTACCCACATAACCCAGGCCTATCACTCCTATCTTAAACTCAAAAGACTTGTCTATCATATAATCTCGTTTTATTAATTGTTTTATTTCTATTTTCACTTTTGTTTTCTTGTTGTCCGGAATAACTTCCTTAGATACCCTCCAGCTGAGCATAGCGTGAAGTTTTCTCCGGATTCCAAGTATCCTTATAGGATGTTCTGAAGAATATCTCCTGCAGGTGCGCCGAGAGTCGGGCGATGCGCAGGAAGTAACCTGTGTAAGGCGACATCAGCGGGGTGAACCTGTAGAGGAACCATGCCGTCTTCTTTCTTTCGGTTACGAGCAACACCAGGATGAAGGCCAACTGCGAGAAGCATACTCTGATAAAGTAGCCCAGTGCCAGCACCTCCACGATGTGCGTGTTGAAGGTAATCGCCAGGTTGATGATGTACCACAGCCACAGGAAGTTCAGGAAGCAGTCGTACACCACACTCTCCATGTTGGATATCCAGTTAAGGATGCTCCAGTTCTTGGTAGGCAGCAGGATGTCGAGGTGCTTGCGCAGGCGGAATCTTACGAGCGAGCGCGACCATCTTACTCTCTGGTGATACAGCTTGTACCATTTGGTAGGCACATTGGTCATGCAGATGGCATCATCCACGAACTTTACCTTGTAGCCCGCCTTTCTGATTTTCTGCGTCAGGTCGCCGTCGAGTCCCGGTCCTATGTCCCAGTATCCCACCTCCTTGATCGTCTTCGTCTCAAAGGCTCCGAAGGCTCCCGAGATGATGTGGTAGATGCCCAGTTCGCTGGTCACGATACGGCCCACTTGTATTCGCTTCAGGTATTCAAAAGCCTGCAGCGACGAGCAGATGCTTGCCTTGTAGTTTCTCACCTCAATGCAGCCGCCCACGGCTTTCACCTCACCATCCAGATAGAAGGGGATGAGCACCTTTTCCAGTGCATCACGGTCGAGCGAGGAGTCGGCATCGAGGCTTACGATGTATTTTCCCTTTGCCATGTAGGCGCCGTAGTTACTGGCGGCAGCCTTTCCGCCTCGGGTTTCCAATCTCAGATAGTGCGTGATGAGTCCCGCACGGTAGAGGTCGGTACATATCAGTTTGGTGTCGTCGTCGCTACCGTCATCCACCACGATGATTTCGTAGTTCCGGTAGGTTTGCTCGTTCAGCGACTTCACCATCTTATAGATATTCTTGCCTTCGTTCTTTCCCGGCACCAGAATGCTGATGAGCGGGTTCTCGCGATGCAGATAGAACTTGGCAATCTCACTTTCCTTTTCTCTTTTATTTCTGTCCATCAGTCGCCAGAAGATGACCAGATACTCCAAGATGTAATATCTCGGCATCTCGATGTAGAACAGGAACCAGTAGGTGTTCACGATGCTTGCCAGCGAGAGTGTCGAAATCCAATCCCAGAAGTGGTTTAATGTTTCTGCTATGTTAAACATACCTGTTGTTCCTTTCCTTTTTCTTCTGTTATAATCTGATACTTCTGCAATCTGAAGCTTTTCTGTAATCTGATTCTTTTCTGCTATCTGAGCAGTGTCAGTGTCAGGATAGCCAGCAGTATCAGTACGCCGGCGATGAGCACGAGGATGGCCACGAGTTGCTTGTAGAGCTTCACTCGCTTCATTATCTTGTCGTCATCCTTCGGAGTCAGGTCAAGGGTTTCCTGTGGCTTGATCTCCTCTTCCTCAGAAACCGGTGATTCCGAGTAGCCGCAGTAGTCATCCGGTGTCAGCTCTATGAAGTTCATGCGGTCGAAGAACTCTTCATATTGACCACTGGTCATCGCCCTCTTCGTATCGAGCACGCAGCAAATTATCTGGTCTGGCTCTATCTGTGTTGATACCTTGCGGATGGCTCTCGACATTTCCAGGCTCAGTTGGCTCTGCGCATTCTCTACGCCCACATCTTCGAATGCCATGTAGGTAACGTAGAAGATGTTGTTGTTGTACGATACCTTGTGACTGTTGAAGAGTCGGCAGAACTGTGCCTGAATCGATTCCTTGATTCTCACCGTCTCCTGGTTCTTGTCCAGAATCCAGAGCTTGCCCACTATCGCCGTGAGCTCGTCCTTGCGGTAAGTCTCCAGCAGCTGGCGGCGCAGACGGCCTATCAGCAGACTGTATTCCATATAGTTATCGTATGTATTCGACATGTTGCTGAACATCAGTCCCGTCTTGGTCAGCATACGGATACCTTCTTCTGTAATCTCATAGTCAACCACATCTCGTGGCACCAGTGCATTCACCGGATAGGTACTCTGGCAGTAGCAGCAGGTGGCCTTGGTCACTGGGGTGGTGAACGAGTTCTCGCAGTCGTTGCAAGAGTAGATCACCGCCGGACGGTCGTAATCCACACCAATGTGGCGCAGCTTCTTGTGACACTTCGGGCAGATGAGCATGCCACCCACATTATAGGCACTTTCCGGAGCCACGTTGGCGCAGGAGAAGTGGTGGATGATGTTCTGAATCTTCAGGTTAGAACTACCGCAGTTGGGGCAGCACTCCGTGTAGAGCAGATGGCTGTGGTTGCACTTAGGGCAGAGGTGCTCCTTGATGAGGTAGTGACTCTTGCGCAGTGCGCCGCATTCCACCATACTGTCCTTGAAGGTGAACATTTCTGCAAGATGAAAGAGGCTCATGCTGTGATAGTGCTCGAAGATAGGGTTGATGTATCCCAACGACGATTTCTCCATCAGTCGGTGCCCCAGCATTCGCTGGTCTCTGGCTAGCATGTATTTCAGAATGTTGGCAAACAACTCGTTAGGATGCGTAGGTCGTGCCACCTCCTGCTTGATGCCGTATTTCTGCTTGGCCTTCTTTATCTTGTCGATAATCTCATACACCTTCTCATTGCTCATGTCGCTCACGTAAGCATCCACGATGTAGTCAATCATCTGTTCCTTTCCCGATAAGGCCGTGTGGGCGAATATCGGTTTGTAGCTGCATTTATACGATAGGATAGGGCTGGCTCCAAACATGATTGCATGGAATGCACGCTCACTATTCGTATTGATATATATGCAATCGAAGTAGTCGGACTGGATATCTGGTGTTGAGTCAACATCAACGAAGCTGTCGATGGTCAGCACCATGTCTCCACGCTTGTTTCTTCTGAGTCCAATCATTTCTTCTCTTTGTCTTTATCTTTGTCTTTATCTGTAGAAATCAGCTTCGAGCTTCTCACTACGTTCTGGTTTCTATCCACTGGGATGGTGTACATCGGCAGCGGTCTTGGGTCGAGCATGGCACTCAACTTGTTGATTCTCACTCTCACAGGCAGTCGGTTGCTCATTACCCATGCCGGAACTCGCTGGTTGGGGCGGAAGGTGAACATGGCTACCACGGCGTTGGCATCGTGCGAGAAGTTGCTCTGCAGGTGCTTGGGGATTTCCTCCACTCTCAGACCCACCATCTGCAGCTTCGCCTTCAGTTCCAGGTCGTTGTTGATGATGATGTCTGCATCGTCAGGACACTCCATGTACTTCACCTTCGAGTTGGGCACGTAGGTAATTACACCCAGATGGCATGCCGCATAGTCGGTGTGCTGAATGGTCATCACCTCATCGCTCTTGAACACCAGCGTCTTGTTGCTCACGTTAATCTTGGTGATGTAGGCGTCGGCTGGCGCGCAGCAGTAATGAATCAGCCCCTCGTTGTAGATGCTTCTTCTTGAGTAGGGCATGGATGCATTCTGCATGTTGGCACCTCTCTTTGCCATGAAGTTATAGGTGGTGTTCTTGGCTCTGGCGTAGATTCCCACCTTGTTGGCCTGTTTTCTCAGCTCTTCTTCTACTTCGGCTATCTCCGCATCCAGGGCGTTTCGCTTGCTGTTGTCGGTCAGTCCGTAGTAGATGTCTGATGTTTCAGAGGCCTTCTGCTTTCTCAGTTCGGCGAGTCGGGTTCTGAGCACGGGAATCTCTTCTCTAGCCAGCTGCGCCTGCACCTCCATGTCGTGTGTTTCCTTCACGGCAGAAGGCAGGATGTTGGGATCATACTGGTTTATGATGTTTCCCAGCAGCACATAGGAGTAGAGTGTGTCTCCCTTGTGTACCACCTCTCCTATTTCCTTGTTCACCTTCAATATATAGATGTCATCCACGGCTGAGATAGGGCTTTCGTCGAGGGTGATATACCCGTCGTAGACAACCCATATCATTCGGGTGATGATATAATATGCCGCCAGAACGATGACCAGCAGGAAGATCAGCGCAAAGATAATCTGCTGCCTGGCCAGTCGGTGGCTCTGCGACTTCAGCAAGTCGGCCATCGCCTGTTCTTGTGGCGTGTTATTATATTGAAACTCATTCATAGTTCTATTTCCTTGAATATATTGTTGTTGTTGTAGATGCTTACTGCCTTCTCTATGTTGATGATGGCGAGTCCGCGGTTTAACATCAGCTTATACATTCTCTCCATGCTTTCCAGGAGTCCCGTATATTCGTCCATTCGCATCAGGTAGTTGTACCCCTGCTTCTGGTGCTTGTAGGCAAATCGGCGCATGTCGATGTATTTGCTGGTCTGCTCTATGTGGTAAGCCTCGGTGGCGATGGCCTGGTTCAGGTTTTCTATCCTCTTGAGCAGGATGCCCACCGACTGCTTGATTTCCTTCACGTCGGTGTTCCGGCTGCTTCTGATGATTTCCTTTTCCGTTTCCAGAGCCTTGCGCTTTCGGGGATTCTCGTTATAGATAGGGAAGGTGAATCTCACGCCCACATCGCCGTTGTTGCTTATCCGGTTGTTGCTTTGCCAGTAGCTTGACCATCTGGCGAAGGGTGTGATTCTTGTTGTTCCCAGATAGTTCGAGAGTTTGCTGTCGTTGTCGGCTATCTGTTCCTTTACCATTACGATTCGTGCATCGATGCTTTCCTCGTCTATGTGCTGCCAGAGGGCCGCCGTATCTACGAGCACTTTCGATGGCTTTATTCTGTAGATAGGCTTGTTGGTGATGTCGCGGTCGGAGCAGAGGATAGAGATATCATATTCTGCCGATAGTTTTTCATTCATCACCTTCAGCATCTTGTCGTTGCTGATACGGTCTTTCTCCAGCATATATTGGTATGCCTCGTTCATGATGTCGAGGTTGTCCAGCCGGTGGGCTATCACCGTACCGATGTAGAAGTTATACTGTTCGGTGAGTTCATCGGCAGCTTTTTCGTAGATGTCAGCCGTCTGTCTCTTCTTGCCTTGCAGTCTTGAGAGTTCGTTGGCTAGAGCCACCTTGTTTCTTTTTTCTTTTCCCTGGTAGAACTTGCTGTTGATGATGTTCCATCCCAGTTCGGCTTGAACCTTAGCCTTATATTTTGATACCTGTTCGGCGTCGTCGTTTTCTGAATCAAAGTAGGAGTCTGGCCGGGCATAAACCTGTCCGGTTACTTCCAGTCCGTTGTGGCGGTTGATGGCGAGCTGTTCGTGTGCCGTCTTCGCCCAGTACAGGGAATCCGTTTTTCTGATATCCGCTGTATGTTGTTTGTTGAGTCCCAGGTCAATGACCGGAGATTTTACCCAGATTGGGTTATTGAGTAGGGTGTCGAGTTGTGCGAAGCGTTGTTTGAAGTGTCTGAGCACGTTGTTGTTTTTCAGATTTTCATATACGAGCATTTTAGGGCTAAAGCTCTTTTTGTTCAGCTTTTGCTGCTTTTGAGCCTGAGCCATAGCACTTTGTCCTCCGATAGACATCAGTAGGGCAGCCATCGTATATATGATCAAGTTTTGCTTCATTGCTTTTTGATTTAAACACTATGAATGCAGCTGCAAGCTGTTGCAGCTGCATTCATCTAGTGTCTTTTGAATTCTATTTCTAGTATTTCTAGTAATGTGATGTTTTACTATTTGGTACCGTAGTCGGTGTCTGAACCAGATGTGGCACCATCAACCAACTGGTAAACCTTCAGGCGGCTCTTACCGTAGGCTACGTAGATCAAACCGTTATAGAGTGTTACGTAGTTGGCAGAGTTCCAAACCACTCTTCCCTGTTCGTTGACTATACCGGTAACTCGGGTCTTGGCGTAAACTGCAGGTTTGCCATCCACCATCTTGTTCTTGTCGAGAACCACAAGACCGTAACCACCGCAAGCCAGATAGACATACTTGTCGTCGAATGTCACACCGTTGGCATAGCCCTGAGGCTTGAATGTGGATGCAGTAAGCGGAGCTTGCCATGTCCACTTCTCTGCACCGGTATTCTTGTCGTAACAGGTAAGACCATTTGCGCTTCGGCATACATAGACGTTGTCTCCGTCGATGGCAATGGTGTTCTTACCATTGTTTGGTGCAATTTCTGAAATGGCGATTGATTTCTCTGGTTTTGCAGTTGTAATGTCTGCATCAGCGTTGAAAATCTCCAGTGTTCCAGCTACAGGAGTTTCTGTGCTTGATACTCGTTTATTATAATATAAGGTAGCAATCTCGCCATTGTTCAGTGCGATGTGCTTCGCCTTACCCGGAGTCTTCTTGCTGCTCAGCAGTTTCAGGGTGTTAGGGTCGTAAACCTCATAACCTCTGGTACTTGTTACGAGCAGTTTGTCACCGTCGCGAACGATTGCATTCTCATCCTCATTGTTGCGCTGGTTGTTCTCCAGAGGAACGATGATCAGTGGATTGATGGCTGCATCAGCGATATTCTTAATTTCTGTGTTCATCAGGCCGTCGCTCTTGAGGTCGATTCTTGCCATCATGGCACCTGCATCATTCTGCTTGCCGGTCTCCTTGTCTGTATAAGCGTAGTTACCTACCACATACAGGTTTGGAGTAGATGATTTGCCATCTACCATCAGATGGTTGAAATCCAACGATTTATCAGTATCCTGCAAGAACTGCAAGAGTTGGGTCTGCTTTTGGTTGTCTGTCTCGAATACCTCGATACATCCGCCATGTCCGTTTCCACGAGTGTGGTATGACATATAGAGCTTTCCGTTGTATGGCTGGATACAGGTAGCAGTGATGTCTGTATGGGTATGGTCGTAGAGGACTTCACCCACCTCATCAATATGTGGTGGAGTAGGAACGTCTGGGTTCAGCGTGTAGCCACATTCAGCCTTTTCCAGGGTAACAGGTGCACTGTTGTTTCTAAAGTTGTGAGCTTTACCAGATCCCAGGAACTGGATGTCGCTGAATGCGAGGTTACCACCATTAGAAGCACTGTTGTCGAAATGATCTGCATCTATGTAGAATTCGCCACCTTTATCCAGAGCGTTGAACATATAGCAGTCCATCAGTGAGGCAGGGCTTCCGCTACCATTATATTTGATGACATTTGCCTTGATATAAGCTTTAGAGTTGGCGCCCTGTAGGAAAATCATGGCACTGGCATTCTTGTTGCACTGAAGGGTTCCTTCTACTTCTATGCTGCTGTTGTTCACCAGATAGATGTTGTTGCTGGAAGCAAGCAAAAGATTCTTTGCCTTCAGGTAGCTGGTATGTAAGGCACTGCCTTGTCCATCACCGCCTTCAGACTTGAATTCGCCTGTCAATTCTAGGGAACAGCAATAGAGTTGACCATTTCCTATCAGGTACAGGTCTTTTGTCTTGAAGTCGCCATCAACGTTTACGACACCATCTACTCTGATGGTTTGGTTTTCTACGCCCTTGATGCTGCCTTGTATATTTGTATAAGCGTTAGCCTGATTCTCGAAGTTGTTGCAAATGAGCTTGCCTCCGATATAAACACTGGCATTGTTCACTCTTAATAAATGTCCTTTTAAGTTTAAATCGCCTGCTATCTTGAAGATACCTCTGTTTTGAACATCCAGGTCTGCATTGCATTCGAAGTTTCCGTAGCAGAGGATTTTTCCGCCGATTGGGAAAAGGTTTCCACCTTTCCATTTCAGTGTTCCACCTTTTAATACTACGATGGTGTAGTTTCCTGCAGTCCAAGTTGGGTCATACTCGTAAGTACCTGCTACGTATATTGTATTTCCATCAAGATGGTATTGTGCAGAAGCGATGGTTTCGCCTGGAGCAATATACATATCTGTGTTTGCAGGAAAGTTCCATGGCTTGTGGTTGGACATCCTTTCCATTTTGGCAAAGTCCAATCCTGTTGGTTCTGCCTCCATGGTATATGCCTGGTTTAAATTGGCAGATGTTACTCCTGCTGCTCTTGTTGCACTTGGTCTTTTGAAGTTATAGACACGTGCAGCCAGTTGCTGAGCATCCGTAATCGAGGTTACTTCCTTTCCTATGATTCCTGTTTCTGCAGGAGTAGGGTTTGGAGTAGGGGTATCATTAGAGTCGCTACAAGATGCCAGGAGCATTGCAGCGAAACCGAATGTTGCCAATTTGATATTTCTTGTTTTCATATCAGTTGCTTGTTAAATCGTTAGTTTACATCCTTAACGTTATATTTTCTTTTCGAGCGGTCTTTCTAGTTTATAAGTTTGTTCTCCCACTAGAACCCCATTGGGATAATAGTGAGAGAACATTCTTTTGATAATTGATTATTTCTTTTATTTCTTTGTCTGGGTCAACTTGAATACCTGTACGCGGCTCTTACCATAAGCTACGTAGATATAGCCGTCCTGACCAATTGTTACATAGTTTGCAGAGTTAGGGTTTGCCCACTTGCCGTTCTCCAGGAAGCCGTTGAATGCGGTGCGATGGCAAAGCTCCTTACCATCAGCCTTGTTAAGAACAACTACGCCATAACCGCCAGCTGCTACATATACGTAGTCGCCACTGATAGCTACGCCATTGCAGTAACCCTTCACGCTACCATATTTATCGCTGTTCTGGTTTGCGATGGTAGGAACCGTGTAAGCCCAAACCTTCTCTCCCTTAGCATTGTAGCGAACAATACCTCTCTCGCCCTGGCAAACATAGATGTCTGTTCCGTCAACAGCAACCGTGTTCTTGCCATCCTCAGGACCTACATTGCCATTAGTTGTAAATGTTGTTGTAGCTTTATCCTGACGGAGATCAATGCCATTGAATACATTCACTGTACCTGTGGTGTTCTTACCTGTAGCCAACAAGCTATAGAGGTTGCCGTTAGCTGAAGCAAGACCCTTGGCGTCTGTTGTAGTCTGGAAATATGTATGACCGAAGTTGCTGTCGTAGAACTCGTAACCTCTTGTAGAAGACATAACGATGTTGTCGCCATACTTCACTACGCAGTTAGCATCGATACCGTTCTTCTTGTTCAATGCATCGAGAACATACTGGGTCATATTTGTAGAATAAACATTGTTCTCCAAAGGAACAACGCCGAGGAATGCACCCTTGTCGATGTCGGTAGCAGCGATGTATGCCTTGTTGTTGTCAACCATTACGTGATTGATGTCAATCGATGTATTTCCTTGAACTGCCTGGTCGCCGACAAGTTTGTTGTCAGCCATGTGGAGAACCTCAAGGCCTCCCTTCAGATTTTCATGACCGTTGCCATGAGTATGGTAAGATACATATACGTAGTTGCCAACGGTCTGGATGCAAGATGCAGACATGCCATTGTTGTCGCCGAATGAAGCAACCAGGTCGAGCTTAGGAGTAGCCTTGGCGTTCTTTGCCTCTTCGCTCAAGGTATAACCATACTGCTCTTTGGACTCATCCTTTCTAATGACAAGTTGACCACTTGTTGCCTTGTCGTAGTCGAGGTATGATGCTGAGATGTCAAGGTCGCCAGAAGAAGGCATTTGTGTAGTACCCATGAAGCACTTGCTCATCTGCAACAAGAGTACAGAGTTTGTACCAGGAGTAGCGAATGCGTTGATGGTAGCATCACCATTGTTTGTGAAGTTATCTGCCTTGATGACGGCTACGGCATTATTGCCCTGCAACTCAATCTGAGCAGCAGAAGCGTTGTCTGTAGTGAGGTTGTTCACGTTGATGACACCGAGGTCTGCAATCTGAATCTGACCGCCCTTCTTCAAGTTAAGCTGGGCATCACCCACTTTAACTGTGCCTTCGTATGTGTTGTCGGTTACGTTTACGTAGTTAGCCTTGATGAGAGAACCATCCTCCAGGTTGAGCTGCTTAGTAACCTTAACTACTGCATTTGAGTTAGATGCATCCAAAAGACCTGTGATATTGAGGTTTTCTGACTTGCAGAAGCCACCCACCTTCAACGCACCGGCAAGGTCAACCTTTGTTGCATTCAGAATGTTTCTTGTAGCTGTAACTACAGCGCCATCCTCAATGGTAAGGTTCTTAGCACGGATTGAACCGTCGATGTAAGCCTTAGCGCCACTCTTGAAAGTGATATTCTGGGTAGGGTTAACCTTTGATTCTACAGCACCGAAGCCGCCATGAAGACGATCCTGTTCGCCCTGACCTTCCCATGCAGCATAGAGTTCACCTTCTACAACGATATTGTTGTTGCTATTGGTAGCCTTGATAATACTGCTGGCTGCGCCATATACCTTGTCGGTAGCCTTGATCATAGAGCCAGTACCTGTATATTCAAGGGTAGCGCCCTTAGCCAATACGATTGTGTTACCACCGAGAGACTCATTGTAAGTCATCTTGCAGTCTCCACTAACGAAGATGGTTACACCCTGAATCTTATGGTCTGTAAAGTCAAGCTTCTTCTGGTTCTTGATAATGTAAGTGTTTGTTGGATTGCTCTCATTGAAAACCAAATCAGTAGCAGCATTGAGCTCCTTGATTACATTTGGCTTTGTTGGGAAATCCGGCATTGCAGTTACGAAGTTTGTAGCTGAAGCTCCTCTTGTAGCGAAGAACTTGCGAGCCATAGCTGTGCTGTTCTTGTAATTGATTACAGAACTTGGGGTTGAAGCTGTAAGTTCAACAGAATTAACCTCTGGCTTTACACCATCGCCACCAGTAGGATCGCTGTTGCTGTCGCTACATGATGCGAAAACGAATGCCGCCAAACCAATGGCAGCAAGCTTGGAATTGATTACTTTCATATCTTTCTACTAAGTTTAAATTGTACTATTTCCGATGTTTATCTTATATGTTTATATGTCGTTTCATAAGTCGTTTTATACGTTCTTAATCCGCTTATTGACTTGATATACAGTAGTTTATGCGTTTGATAGTGTATTTGGTTGCTACGCTATTTTACTCATACTTGCTATTCACGCTGCAAATTTAGTGTAAATTTTCCAAAACTAGCCATATTTGAACATTAAATAAGGTTAATGCGTTATGCTTGGTGCTGATTGCCACCATGTTGATTCGTTGTGAACGGAAACAAGGGGGAATTTACTTGTTAGCGATGCCTTGTGCCTACGTTGTCTTATGCATCTTGTCTGCCATATCGGGTTTGGTATTGGGCTATTGCCTCATTGGAAGCTTCCTTAATCATGTCGATTACTTTTTTGCTTGCGTCTTCGTTTTCTTTTCGATACAAGACGGCTGCCTCATGCATAATCTGGGCCAGCATTTCGTCTGTTGGCTCTTCCATGCTTGTCAAGCGATAGCTATTTAGTTCTTTTTCTGAAATCATAATTCTATTCGTTTTTGTAGTCGAACGACTCTGGTGAGTTGATGCCTTTAGTCATGGCTGCAATTCTTGGGTCTATAACTAAGTCTGCCCTGGTTATTTTCTTAGTCTTTGTCTTGTTGGGAGACACAGCCTTGTTGGGAGACAATATTTTCTTCAGTGCTTTGACTGCCTTGCTTATCGTCTCGTAATCCTCGTTGGCTATTCTGCTGACGAGTGATTGGTATTCTGATTGTAACTCTAATGTTGTCATGATTCTATTCGTTTTAAAACCGCTGCAAATATACGATTATTTTGTGAAACCTACAAGAAAAACCGTTTTTTTTTTCGTGAAAATAGGTTTTTTATCGGTTTTGGTGATTGTCTGGTACCCCCGTTTTTGCCTGTGATGTGAACCCTATGCTTCCGAACTTTGTATATACAGCGTGTTATTAAAGGTAAATGAAATGAATATCAGGGTTTTAGATATAGGTTTTTATATGAAATAATATAGTTCTTTTAGGGAGTAGGGTTCACATCACACCCTGCCTTCACCATTTTCGCCTCGTTTTGGCCTCTGTTTTTGACCTCTGTTTTGACTCAATTTCGCCAATGACTTGTTGAGGATTCTCTGTTAGTCACTGGCGATTCTCTGTTAGTCATTGAGAAATCTCTGTTAGTCACTGAGGATTCTCTGTTAGTCACTGACAGAACAATCAACTACTTGTGATATTCTACGAATGCAGCCAGAAATCGGAAAATTCTGTGTTTTATGTTGTTTTCTTCACGAAAAATTTGGTGGTTACGAAAAAGCATCGTATCTTTGCACAAAATGTTTTTAAACAGTGATGATTATGAGACTAATAGATTATAGCAATATAGAATCAACTCCAGTTTGGAATGAAGTGAAAAATTGGAGTGACGATGAAAAGAGTGCCCTTATCACGTTGCTTTATACAACGATGAATAAGGTAAATCCTTATGTTGTTTCAGAGTCAGAAGAGGTTGATGCTTTTGTGAATGAGATACCTCGTGAAGTCTTGGCAGCTAGTGTTGAGATGGCATTGAAGGATCATGAAAGTGGTAATGTCATTTCCCATTCTAATTTTATGAATTGCATCAAAGAGGAAAGAGGATGGAAATAGAATGGTCATTGCTAGCTTCAAGACAAATGGACGAGATTTTGGACTTTGTAGAAGCGGAATATGGTTCTATGACAGCAAAAAAAGTCTTAGAAAAGTTTGATGCTAATGTATGTAGCTTACAGAGAAATCCGAATCGCGGTATATTAGATTCGGATTTGTCGGATTCTCAATTCATAGTTAGGCATTTGCAGCTTTTTCCTAGTGTGCTTTATTATGTAGTGAAAGGTGATTTTATAATAATTACAGCTGTCATGCATTATAAGCAGTCTCCTAAGACAGTGTATAAAACTGTTATGCGGTCATTGGAAAGATATAGATAGCGAAAAGAACCATTGTTTATCAAGCAGGTAACCAAGGTGCTTATGCTGAATGGAAAGTACCGATAAGACGGGGCTTACTTGGAGTTGGAAAGAGGCTTAAGTAAAGGTTAAATGAGCCTTACGTAAAGGTTAAATGAGGCTTAAACCAACTTGGAATGAGGCTTACTTCGATTTGGAATAAGGCTTATTTCGATTTGGTATAAGGCTTGTTTTCGTTAGGCGTTTCATTCGTTGGGTTTTCAGTCCGTTAGGCGTTTCGGCGGATTTGCAATCCGCCGTTAAAAAATGTCCTAACCTATTGATGAACTGCGGATTTGTAATCCGCAGCAAGCAAGTTTGTTCTTTTGAAGTGTTGAGGGATTACAAATCCCCCGGTTTAATAGGTCGAACCTTTTTTTACGGCGGATTTCAAATCCGCCGGGACGCCTAGCGGGGGTCTTGGGAGGTTAAATCATCTAGACCCAAGGTCTAGATGCTAACACTGCCTGAGTCGCCACCCGTTTCTCCGGTATTGCCGCCGGAAGTACCTGGGTCGCCAGTGTTCTCACCCGTGCTGCCGCTGCCGCCAGCTCCAGTGGTTCCGCTATCGGTTCCGCCGCCAGTGGTTCCGCTGCCACCGCCATTAGTGCCACCACCATTGCCGTCATCGCCGCCATCAGGATTGATAGGCTGGTTGAGGTCAACAGTGCTCTTGCCGTCTCTGATGGCCTTGAGCACAGCAGCCTGTGCGCTGCGGCTAGCCACGAGGTTGAACTCGGCGTCGTCGATCAGGTTCTTGAACTCCTTGCCAGGCTCCCACTGAACCTTCACCTGGGTGATGTTCTGCGCCGTAAACTTGTCGGCAGTCTCTGCACCCTTGGAGCCGAGCAGGAGAGAGAAATCACCCAGGTCGCCCAGACGAATCTTCTTGCCTTCGAGCAGCATCTCTCTCATGCAGTCCACTGCCATGTAGAGGATGGCGCTGATGTCAGCTCTTGAATACACACTGCCGTGAGAAGTGATGTGCTTGGCAAACTTCTCGATGGTCATCACATCGGTGTACTGCGAGATGGCGAACGCATTCTGCTTCTCGGTCTTCACGAGGTCAAGGTCCTTCTGATCAGGATTCTTACCCTCCTGCTTAGCCTGGTTGATGCGTGACTTTGCCTGGTTGATCTCCAAAAGGTTTGCGTTCACGCTGCGCATTACGATGCTGTAGTTAATCATACTCGTTTTGTGTTTAATGAGTTCGTTAAAATCACAACTACCCAGAAAGCCCCGTTTTCTGTGCTTTTTGGGGTCTTAATAGATGACCGGCGCCTGCCATCATTTAAGACCCGCTGCGGTCTTCTATGATGACCGCTCTGAGGCACAAAAGGCTGTTCTTTCGATTGCCGGTGCAAAGATACGAAAAAAGGCTGAGGGGGCAATGGCTTTTCCCGTTACTTGAATTCGTTTTTCCCGTATGTTGTGAAACCGGGGGGATGAGATAAGAGGGAAGTGAGTGGAATGGCGAAGCAAAGGTATCCGGGCATTAATGACCGGTCATTATCGGTCATTAAGAAAAATCAATCCGGTCATTTAGCCTTATAGTATAATATTAAAATATTTTAATATTATACTATATACATTTCGCCGCCCCCGAAAACCTTAATGACCGAAAATGACCGGGCATTAATGACCGGATTTCATTGATAAATATTTGCATTTCATTATATAAGTTGATAAAATGTAATGGGTTGATGCTTAGGTTAATATGCTTGAATCCTTAAGTGGTACTTCTTGATTTTACTTAATGATTTTTTCTTCCTTGTGGTTAAGTTTGAAGTATATTCTAATCTTTGTTTATTCTCTAATTATGTCAGAAATATTTTTCATTTCCTTGTCTTTCTTTGTTTTCTTTCTGATTTTTTCACCTCTTTCTGGTCAAATTCAGGCATTTTTTCTTCTATGATTTTGTTCTTTTTTAAAAATATTAGGCCTATTACCCACTTTTTTTCATTTTTGTGTTAACATATATAATAAAATATAGATGTTTCGTTTTTTTTGTGTAACTTTGGGGGCAATTTTGCATTTAATGTGCAGATAAATAATAAGAATATGATAGAGCAGATAAAAAATAAAATACATCAACTTGTACTGAAGTATGAACAGGAAAGGGACTATTATCGCACATCTCGTTTTAACGAGACTCAAGTGCGTAATGAGTTCTTGGACCCATTGTTTGAAATTTTGGGCTGGGATATAAGAAATATTTCAGGAAAGAATACCAATGAACGTGAGG
>ERZ773186.1672-NODE-1672-length-18098-cov-11.815773_pt1 | contig 18098 bp, 15 predicted proteins | sample MGYA00581000_ERZ773186 | MGnify/ENA primary metagenome ERZ773186 (study PRJEB29015, sample SAMEA2737752) | human gut metagenome | biome: human gut; feature: human-associated habitat; material: faeces | place: China | collected 2012 ...
GGGGTCAGTTTGGATATAGAGAATTATTGTACGGTAAGCCTGTTTTTTGAACAGACTTACCTATAGCAATAGGGTGTACTCCCGCGCTATACGGCATTTTCAGAGGTTTGACCTTAATCGGATAACCTAAATGCGATACTGCAAGAGCGACAACTTAAAAGCGATAGCCACTGACGCAAAATCAACCCCTTACGAACCAAGATTGGTTAAATAATGCGCTTAACGTACAAAAATTTCCGATCTCCAAACTGACCCCATCGAGTAAAAGCTGGGCAGCTTCGAGGCGAAACCCGGGGCTAAAATTGCGTCTGTTACGTCCGGTCATAATGTCACCTGTTTTTACTGCGAAGTGATGATATCACCTCTATTCAGGTGGCCAAATTCAGTATGCCACTACAGTTTTCCTTGCTTAATATAGCGATGTATTGTTGCTCTGTTTTTTCCAGTTAGTCTGGCTGCCTCTGTAACTGATACCAGTGCCATAGATACCTCATATCCGCCCGTATTTAGCCAGAATTTTCTCTAGCGTAGTTCGTTGTTTTTGAGTTAGCCATGTAAATGAGCCGTTAAGATCGTACTTGCTTTGCATATCGCTCAGGAATTTTGCTTCAAAACTAGTCAGTTGAATTTTTGCAGTTAAAGCATCATGCAATGTTGTTTTTAGCCCCTCATGAAGACGATTTTCAGGCGTTAAACGGATTGTCTTATCTTCTTTTTTTGATGCGGGATCTTTTGCTAGTTCAGTCACAAGGTCAATTTGTTTATCCAGTTCAACTTGAAAGATTAGTGTGTCAGCAGGACGACCGCGTTTTTCAATAGTCAACTTCATATTGCTGTAAGTGTTTAAGTCATTTGTAACTGGTTTTAGGATCCAGCGATTCAATTCTGCATATAAAGGGTAGTTTTTTTCAAGCATGAGCATAAACTTAAATTCCTTGATACTTATCTCAATGTTTCCCCTATGCGTTTTTCTTTGTGAAAGCTCCTTTAGTAACCATTCATATATTCGCATTGAGTATTTATTTTCAAAGGCTTTAACATGCTCAAGGTTGTATTTAATGAATTTTTTTAAATGAAATAAAAGTGGTTGAATATATGAGCTAAATACTAACGTTACAGTTTGTTCTTCTCTATTGAACTCAGCGTATTCCGTCCAATTGAAAATTCGTTTAGAAACTGCTCCTGTAGGATAAATTAATTCAACAGAGCGTTTAAATAAATCACTAGTTGCACTGTTCAATCTTCCCCAAGCATTTTCATAACTTAAGCCCATAGTGCGTGCATATTCAGAACATGAGAATTTAACTGTTAATTCATCCCTTGTTGGGTTTTCAATTGTAGGGTTCAACTTTGCAACGCAAAACAGAATTAGCTTGGTTTCATGTTCAGTTAGATCATAACGGCTTACTGCTAATTCATTTGCTTTAAACACAACTAATTCAGACATGCTAATCACCATTATGTAGTAATTTAAATCGCTACATGAATCATAATGATGTAGCGATTTAAATCAACTACATTTTTTCGGGTTTGATTGTGAATAACCTAATTTTTCCTACATCTTTCCCACTGCTAGCCTAATTTTTCCTACATCTAGCCTAATTTTTCCTACATTTAATGCTTTTTTTTTTATTAAAAAACAATAAGTTAAAATTATTAGAATAAAGAAAGAATAAATAAAAGATAAAAAAAGAATAGATCCCAGCCCTGTGGATAAATCAGAAAATTGCCGTCGATTTGCCGTAGTTAAAAGGATGTCGCAAACAACGTTTGCTCCTTTTCAAGACAAACCTAAAACACCTAAGTAGCTCCCTCGCTTTGCTCGGGCAACGCGCTGCCCCTTTCTTTTGTCTCCGACCATCCAGCCACAGCGCCGCTGTTTTTTTCGTGTCATTGGGTTCGCTTCGCTCACGGCTCAATCAGGAAGGTGGTTGTTTGCGCTTCTGTGCCATGTTTTCAGTATTAGGTGATAAATTCCATTATCAAACCAACAAAACCTCGCCACGGACTTTCTGTGGCGTTTTAGAGGGTATTAACACTGTGCTCTAATCTTCCTTTTTCTGATTGAGTAATACCTGCCCCTTCAATTTCCATTCTTCCCATTTGGGATTATCACGGGATAATTCATGCAAGCTGACTAATGCACCCAGTAGTTTTGCGGGGTCATCTACCGGTTTACCCGTTTGACTGTCCACTAACCCCGCCATGATGAGTAACCCCGCTGATTAATAAAGGGCATGGTCACGTGCTTTACGGGCAGCTTTGGCTTCTGCACGCTTCTCTGCTTGAATAAGATTCATTACCTTTGTGCGGGCTTCCTGGGCTTTTTCTGCTGCCCGCTCCGCCTGAATTAACAATGAGAGCGTTTTTATTTCTTGGGCGGTTTTATCCGCTTTATCGTGCAAAATCACCAATAAGCGTTGTGGCTCATTCGGTGATTTTAAACCACGGATAGTTTGCACTCTGTCTGTGAGCCATTTTGCTTGCTTTTCGTTTTTCATCTTTACCACTCATGCTGTTTTTAGAATGAAATAATTATGCTCATGATTGGCAACTATGGTCAAATTCCACTACAATCCCTATCATCCTTTTTATTGATAGGGCGCACTTAGACGTTTCTTCACTCCGTTCAGAAACGGTGCGCGCTTGCAGCGGGCGAAAACAGCATGGCATCTTATCATCTCAGCGTTAAAACCGGCAGGAAAGGCAAAGCCGCTTCCCATGCCGATTATATTGCGCGTGAGGGAAAATATGCCCGTGAAAAAGATAATGACCTTGAGCATCAAGAGTCCGGTAATATGCCCGCATGGGCAGCGCATAAACCGTCCGAGTTTTGGAAAGCCGCTGACACGTTTGAACGTGCCAACGGCTGTACCTACCGCGAAATTGAAATTGCCCTGCCGCGTGAATTTACACCCGCACAACGCCTTGAACTGGTTCGCGATTTTGTTCAACAGGAAATTGGCGACCGGCACGCTTATCAATTTGCCATTCATAACCCCAGAGCGGCGATTGAAGGCGGTGAACAACCGCACGCGCATATTATGTTTTCTGAACGGCTTAATGACGGTATCGAGCGTGACCCGCAGCCCTATTTTAAACGGGCTAACACGAAAAACCCTGAACGGGGCGGCGCAAAAAAGGTGCGGTTCGGCGAAACCCCGACCGAACGCAAGGCATACCTTATCGCCCAGCGGGAACGCTGGGCTGACTTACAGAATAAACATCTTGAACGGTATCAGCATATCGACCGCGTTGATGCGCGTTCCCTGAAAGCACAGGGGATTGAGCGTGAGCCGGAGCGACATTTTGGCGCAGGACAGGTCAGGCAGTTTGAACCCGCGCAGTTACACGCCCTGATGGAGCGCAGAGAAGCGGAGCGACAGGCTCAGCATTGTCGTGATGAATGTAACAGCGTGATTGATGTTACCACCACGCTACGGGAAGCCCTCAGCGAGCGTGATAATCTGACACTGAAACACGAGCAGACGTCAGAGCCTCAGTTGAAAGCGACTTCAGACAAAGCGTTTGATTTTGAAAAAGAGTCTGACAAGTTGAACGCACTGGTCAGTGATGCCATGAAGGACATACAGGAAGAAATCAATCTTCAGTCCCTTGTTAACGATGCGATGGCGGAGTTTCAGGGCATTCATCAGGACATGGTTAAGGCTGAGCAACAGCGTCAGCAGGAAAAAGAACGGCAGCGACTCGCCGAGCAGAAACGACAAAAGCCCGATAAAGGCTGGTCATTTTCCCGATAAACAGGATTTTGTATGAGTGATGAGATTAAAAAAATTGCGGCGCTGATTGGGCATCAGCAAGCGCAGGAAAAGCGTGTGGCGGCGTTGATTGAAGAATTTCAGGCGGAATCCGCCAAATTAAGCCGCCAAACAGCACAATTGGCTCAGGTGATCCATGAATTGGACAGTTCCTCCGGTAAGATGACCGACACGATCAGGCGATCGGTGAATGCAGCCTTAACTCAGGTTGAAAAAGAACTCAAACAAACGGGATTGGCGCAGCAGAAACCCGCCGTCAATGCGCTGAATCAGGTGGTTACAGCAGCTAATGAATCCGTGAGTGCAATGCGACGTGAAATGTCCCGTTATACGTGGAAGTCTGCCATTTATATCGCATTGACGATATTTGCGGTGATGGGCGGGTGTCTTTGGGGAATGTATTATTTTATCGACAGCGGTTATGACCGAATTGCAAAAATGCAGCGCATGGAAGCGGTCTGGCAAAAAAAAGCCCCGCTGGCTGATATCTCCACGTGTGACGGAAAACCTTGTGTGAAAGTGGATACAAGGCAGTCATATGGTGATAAAAAAGACACCTATCTGATTATCAAACAATAAAAAAACGGCGCTGAATACGCCGTTTTCCCGTGCAAGTCGTCAAAGTAGCGAGGTGGTTTTGAGCGGTTCATGGTTAGGATGAGAGGAGCCATTTTCTCCCAGAGTCTATCACTGATTTGCCACTTGTTGCCTGCCATACGTTGCCCTCAGAAATTATCGTAATTCATTATATTATACGATAATTCCTTTTGGGATAGGCTCTTAGTTTTCTTTGAAAAAGAAATAGGTCAATATCACAAAAGTTATTACTTCTGATAGTAAAATTGACATCACTATTCCTATAGTACCAAACAGATAAATAAATAAACACGCAGTGAACGAAATTAGCATTATATTAACGAGTGTTATTTTTGTGATAAATTTCTCTTTATTTATTGGAATGAACCATAGAATTGTAAGTGACAACACCCATGACCTTAACGGTATAACCCAAATAATAGTCTTAATTAATGGTATCGCTCTTTCGTATTCAATACCAAAAACAAAAAAAATTATTTTTTCGGAGAAAACAAAAACAAAAAAAGAAAAAATTAATGATAAAAATAATAATATTGCTGATATGTTAAGGATTGTTTTTTTTATGTGGCGTCTATTGTTTTTGCTATCACTAAGATTTTTAACGAAATGCGGATATGCTACGTTTAGCATTGTTATCATTAATGTTGTTATAACCTTAGTTACTTTTTCAGATGGAACAAAAAAACCAACAGATTTAGCCCCCCCAAAAAAACCTAATAATGATGATGACATGGTTATCATTATTCCTTGTGAACTTTTATACAAAAATACACTAAACCCATCTTTAATTTCATTAAGCGCTCTTTTAATATTAATCGCTCCTACTCCCGACAAATAAAAAACAACAGCAGTTGATATTAATGTATTTAGCGCTCCTACCATTGATTGAATGGCTATTGTGGTTTTTGCGTCACTCGGGGAGTTAACAAAAATAACAATGAGAATTAAACCTGTCACTCTTAGTAAAAGATCGAGTATTGCGGGGAAAATTATATTTCCTATTGATATGTAATACCAGAACGGAGTGAATCCAAAAGATAAGATAAATAAAATAATCCATACAAACCAATTATTAGGTATAGATATTCCGCTAGATGTTGTGTATATTAGGGTGAGAGCTAAAATAATAGGTATAATACTAAGAATTATCTTAGCAAGAAAAACATCTGTTGAAATTTGTGAAATATATTTATCATCTTTCCTTCCTGCGATTTTTTTCACAGCACTGAAATTGAATCCATACTCAATGAAAACAGAAGCCATTATGGAAATAGCTAAAACATATACAACTTTTCCATATTCATCAGCCCCCAGTCTTCTGGCAAGCAATGGCAGTTCGATCAAGGGGATTAGAAGGCCGCCAATCTGAGATGCCATTAACCAGAAAGCATTAGAAAAAAGTCTGTTCATAAAAAATATCATCTGTTAAAAATGTTGAGTGAGGCATCATGTTTATGATATTATAGAAGAATCTTATTTACAATAAAAATAACCAGTTGAATCACTATGTGTTTTTATCTATGCATTTGCACTTTTCCTTTTATATTGTGGTCAGTTATGGGAGGGAATAAACAGGTGGTCATGGGAGTCAATAGTGATCATGTGGTTACAGTATACACTCTCTTTTCCTGTACACTATTAGGTTGCTATTGGCTTATAAAAAGAAAGTCTTTTATAAAAAGATTACATATTTTTCTCCTGTGCTTAGTAGTTGCTTACCTTGTCATTAACATTTTTGTATATAATCATAAATCTATCACTCTAATTACTAGTCATGCTGTATATATAGTAATATCTATGTGGTTTATTTTCTTCTTTAAAAGAAAACCAATACATTTATCATATTTAATTGCTTTAGGCCTGCTTTTTGTTAGCTCTTTTTTGTTGATTAAATTATTTCAACTTGGCTTTGGTGACTGGGGACGTTTAACGGTTCCTGTTTTTTATGATAACTCATGGTCTTATTTTCCTTTGGGTTATGAAAGTTCAAGTGACCCAAATGTGTTAGCTTTTATGTTATGCATTGGCTCAATCTATATGTTTTTCACATTGCCAAATAAATACACAATTAATATTATATTCATATTGTCAATGATGTGTTCATTTTTGACCTTATCACGGAGTTCTTTTTTATCTTTTTTTATTTCCTTTCTTATTGTAAGTGTTTATTCATTCTTTGTGCTAAAGAAAACACAGCTAAGGTTGTTGGTACTAATTATGATTTCACTTGCAATGTCTTTTGTAGTGATGAAAAACATTCCCGCTGTAGTGACTGAGAATAATGGAGCTTCATTTGTCACAGAACCAAATATAATAGAACGAATAGTTAGTAAAGCAAGTAATAGTGATAGAATAGCCAGATTAAAAAATGCTATTGTTGAAATAAGTAATCTAAAGACAATGTTTATTGGTAATGGTATTGGCTATAGTACATTAACACAGGATCCACATAATTTTTACTTATCAACTATTATTGATTCCGGTATTTTGATATTAGCAATTGTAATGATGGTGCTAACAAAACCATTATTAATGGTTTCAAGAACCCCCACAAAATCAAATGTTATTTTGGGGTGTATGTTCTTGACTATATACTATATGTTCATTTCTCTGTTCTACTGGCAAGTGAGAGTCCTATACTTTGTTATTATATTATTATTTACCTTTGTAAATATAAGTAAGAAGAGTGAGCAATGAAAAACCATAAGGTTAGTATTATCATCCCCTGTTTTAATAACGAAAAAACTATAGAAAGATGCGTTCTTTCCGCATTAAAACAAACCCATAGAAATATAGAGATTATTTGTATAAATGATGGATCGTCAGATAATAGCTGGAATATTTTAAAGAAATTAAGCTCATTGTATGGAAATGTTTTTGCTTTTAATAATGAGGATAATTCAGGGCCGTCATTTTCCAGGAATAAAGGGGTTTCACTATCCACGGGGCATTTTTTGTCATTTTTGGATGCAGATGATTACTGGCATCCAAAAAAACTAGAATTACAACTATCATTTATTAATGATGAAAACTTGGATTTTTTAGGTTCAACGTGTTCCATTGGTGAGAAAAATAACCAAGAAATTAACCAAGAAATTAAAAAAGAACATTTAAAATTAAAAATAATTTCATTTAACATGATGTTGTTTAAGAATTATTTCCAGACTCCAGCCGTCATTATGAAAAGAGATATTTTTATTCCATTTAATGAGAATCAGCGTTTTTCAGAGGACTACATGTCATGGCTTGTTATCGTTTATAATAAAAAAAACAAATGTGGATTAATATATGGAAGGGATTTGGTTTTTCTCGATAAATTTAACTTTGGAGTGTCAGGGTTGAGTGGTAATTTATGGTTGATGGAGAAGTGGGAGTTAAAAAATATATTTAACTTCTTGTTGAAAGGTAAAATAATGGCAGTGCCTGCGATCTTGTTTTCTTTGATAAAATATGGAAGAAGATGCGCTTTAACAAAGAAAAATAAAGGTAAGGGTAATAAATAATGAAGATCTCAATAATAGGGAACACAGCAAATGCTATGATTTTGTTTAGATTGGATTTAATAAAAACACTAACCAAGAAAGGGATTTCAGTCTATGCTTTTGCTACTGACTATAATGATTCATCCAAGGAAATAATAAAAAAAGCAGGCGCCATTCCTGTTGATTATAATTTAAGTCGCAGTGGTATTAACCTTGTTGGTGATTTATGGAATACTTACTTATTAAGTAAAAAACTAAAGAAGATAAAACCAGATGCTATTTTATCTTTTTTTTCAAAGCCCTCTATCTTTGGATCGTTGGCTGGTATTTTTTCAGGCGTTAAAAATAATAACGCTATGCTTGAGGGGTTAGGTTTTTTATTTACAGAGCAGCCACATGGAACTCCGTTAAAAACAAAGTTACTTAAAAATATCCAGGTTCTCCTGTATAAAATAATATTTCCACATATCAACTCATTAATACTTCTTAACAAGGATGATTATCATGACTTGATAGATAAATACAAAATAAAATTAAAATCTTGCCATATTCTTGGTGGCATTGGTTTAGATATGAATCATTACTGTAAAAGCACGCCACCAACAAATGAAATATCATTCATTTTTATAGCTCGTTTGCTAGCAGAAAAAGGAGTCAATGAGTTTGTTGCTGCCGCAAAAAAAATAAAAAAAACACATCCCAATGTTGAATTTATTATACTTGGCGCTATAGATAAGGAAAACCCCGGAGGGTTATCTGAATCTGACGTAGATACTTTAATTAAATCAGGAGTTATTTCTTATCCCGGATTTGTTTCTAATGTGGCTGATTGGATTGAAAAATCAAGCGTATTTGTTCTTCCTTCCTATTATCGAGAGGGAGTTCCTCGTAGTACACAAGAAGCGATGGCTATGGGGAGACCGATTTTAACTACTAATTTACCAGGCTGCAAAGAAACAATTATTGATGGTGTGAATGGATATGTTGTAAAAAAATGGTCACATGAAGATCTTGCAGAAAAAATGCTGAAGTTAATTAATAATCCTGAAAAAATAATCAGTATGGGAGAAGAAAGTCATAAGTTAGCAAGAGAAAGATTCGATGCAAATGTAAATAATGTAAAGTTATTAAAAATACTAGGAATTCCTGATTAATAAACGAAAAGCGGCTCTGATTCATTCGGAACTAAGAACCTATCTCAATAGGAGCTAAATTCATGACCTTACCCAGCCATATCGATGTTTAAAAGTCAGGCTGTATAAGGTTTTGGTTACAGTGATAATATATTTTTATGCGGTAATTAATCCCTATTGAGATAGGTTCTAAACTGCCGTTATATCAGTGTTAGAGCCTATTCCAATACAATTTTATTCCAGTCGATTATGCTGTATGCAAAATACAACATTGTGTAGTGGTCAACAAAAACTGGCCACGGCTTTAGAGTTTTTCAAGAACAATCGTTCTGATTCATTCGGCGTCAAACCACCATTATATTGATGAGGTCTGAGCTGGCTGTAATATCCTGTGATGTAATTCGTTATTGCCATGCTGGCTTGGCTAAAATTAGCGTAGCCATTATCCGGTACCCACTCTGTTTTCAGGCTTCTGAAGAACCGTTCCATTGGGCTGTTATCCCAGCAATTTCCCCGGCGACTCAGACTTTGCTTTATCTGATATCTCCACAGTAACTGACTGAAATTCCTGCTGGTATAGTGGCTGCCTTGATCCGAGTGATACAGTAAATTATCCGGTTTTCCCCGTGCTTCCCAGGCCATCGACAGGGCTTTAGCTGTCAGTGCTGAATCAGGGAAAAATGACATCGCCCAGCCAGCTGGTTTACGGGAAAACAAATCGAGTACTACACCAGATAAGCCCGGCGTTTTCCCGTCCAGATATAAGTCACATCACCGCACCAGGCGTGATTAGGCTCGGTAACAGCAAACTGGCGATCCAGATAATTAGGGATCTCAATGTGTTCCTTAGACGCCTTCTTATAACGATGGACAGGTTGCTGACAGCTGATAATATTGAGCGCTTTCATTAGCTTTGTTGCCCGTCAGCGGCTCAGTTTTATACCTTTGGTGGTGACCATCGCGGTAATGCTTCGCGCTCCTGCTGAGCCGTTACTTTCGCGATAAACTTCACGCACAAGGCTCAGTAATGCCACTCTTGTGGCGTCAGGCTTCCCGTGCTGCCGCCAGTATTTATAACTGCTGCGATGAACCCCAAACACGTTGCACACAATGGCAACAGGAAACTGCGCCCTGAGTTTCTCAACTAATGAGAATTGTTTAGGGAGTCTGACATCAAGGTCTCGGTAGCATTTTTTAATATATCCCTTTCCATTTCAACACGTTGAAGTCTTTTCTTTAGCTCGCGTATTTCAATCTGCTCAGGTGTCATGGGTGAAGTAGTGGGGGATTTTCCCGCTCGCTCTTCTTTCAGTTGTCGAACCCATTTGTCCATTGTGGATTTGCCGACGTTCATTGCCGTAGCAGCGGCGGCAACGGTGTAATGCTGATCGAGGGGTCAGTTTGGATATAGAGAATTATTGTACGGTAAGCCTGTTTTTTGAACAGACTTACCTATAGCAATAGGGTGTACTCCCGCGCTATACGGCATTTTCAGAGGTTTGACCTTAATCGGATAACCTAAATGCGATACTGCAAGAGCGACAACTTAAAAGCGATAGCCACTGACGCAAAATCAACCCCTTACGAACCAAGATTGGTTAAATAATGCGCTTAACGTACAAAAATTTCCGATCTCCAAACTGACCCCATCGAGTAAAAGCTGGGCAGCTTCGAGGCGAAACCCGGGGCTAAAATTGCGTCTGTTACGTCCGGTCATAATGTCACCTGTTTTTACTGCGAAGTGATGATATCACCTCTATTCAGGTGGCCAAATTCAGTGTGCTACTACATTTTCTGCTGTATTTAACATAATGATGCTTAAGCGTAACGCCACTTAGGCACTCAACCTAAAATTCCCCTCAACCGCTCAAAACTACCTATCTTCTCCCCGTAAAAAGCCCCATTTTTGTGTTAGTGATTTGTTATTGGGGTTTGAAGCCCAATGGAACGGTTCTGTACGCTAAGGAAATTTGTCCACTAATTCAAAAGATTAGAGACACAGAAAAAAGAGCTCATTGCGTGTCTATTAAATCGGTTTGAGCATTTCATAGAGTAGCCGCGTCTCCAAAACGACTTTTTAGACACCGTTCCCCCACTAACGTACGTTTTCGTTCCGTTGGGCATCAAACCCCTGCTCACATAAACGGAGGGCAAAAAGCGCTATGTGAGCCTGTTTCTGGGCACGTGAGCTCGGCACATCCCCTCGGCACACGGCATGTGCCGAGATCGGGGTTGTACGCCGGAACCGCCGAAATTTCCGTCAGGTCACGTATACTCCAACCTGACAGCAGCAAGAGAAACGTCAAGAATGGCACCGCCTCAGCTTCGATACCCATCTCTTAGCGTACAAAAATATCCGTTTCGTGAGCTGACCCCTTCTGGGCTGCGGACTGGCTGGTGCTGGGGCCACTCTACAGCGTCTTAGCCGGGCCTTCGTGGGATGTGGCGGCATGGATTGCGGCGCTGGCCCTGCTGCTGCGCTGGATGCGGGTCTAACTGCCTGCCGCGCTGCGCTTGGCGACTCCCGAAGGGGGCGCGACAGACTGCGCTAGTCGTCCACGTTCGGGACTGTGGCCAGATCCAGAAACACCCTGCAGGATCCGGCCCTAAAACCGCCTCAGAAGCGTTGCAAACTTTCAAGCAGCAAATGCCCTGCCTTGGGCGTTGCAATGCGCCAAAACGCGATACAGGAGGCTTCTTTTGACTGGGATAGTCGTTTTGGTATGCGAAATCGGCTGTTGAACATAAAAGGCGTTAGGCGCACCGCAAAACTGGCGTCGCTGCCGCAATCACAGTCCTCACTCCTTACCTTGGTGTGAGCCCCTTCTGGGGATCGTGCTGGTATAAGGTGGCATCACGCCCAGCAGAATCTGTGCAGGATGCGCCCGGGGCTAGATAGGTGCATACTGTTGCCCTTTTTTTGCTGTTTGTCGTGAATGTTGCGTATTCCGGTGAAGTTGAACAGTGATTCCGGAATATGCAAATGTCAGCAAATCCCTGAAGCGAGTTGTTGTGGAATATTGCATCACATGAAAGTAACTGATCCTGTAAACCCATCGGCTAAGTCCCTGCCACCGATCCAACCTAAAGCATTTCGCCACGATATTAACGGCCTGCGGGCATGGGCGGTGGTCGCAGTGGTGCTCTATCACTTCGGCGTGCCCGGCTTTGCAGGTGGTTTTGTCGGGGTGGATGTGTTTTTTGTGATCTCCGGTTTTTTAATGACTGGGATCATTATCTCTGGCCTCGAGCGTGGCAATTTTTCCTTGTGTGGTTTTTATCTGGCGCGGGCCAGACGCATTATTCCGGCGCTGTTAGTGCTCTGTGCCAGTTTGCTGATTCTGGGCTGGTTTTGGTTGCCCAATGCCGATTACAAGATGCTGGCTAGCCATGTCGGCACTGCGGTGGCGTTTATATCTAACTTCAAGTTCTGGCGCGAAGCGGGCTATTTTGACGCAGCCTCCCATGAGAAGTGGTTACTACATACCTGGTCGTTGTCGGTGGAGTGGCAATTTTATATTCTGCTGCCGCTCGGCTGTTTGCTGCTGTGGCACTGGTTTGGCAAGCGTGGCGTCAAGCTAGCGCTGATTGCTGCCGGGCTGTTGTCGTTAGGGTTGTCGGTCTATACCAGTAGCCGCTGGCCTAGCGCGGCCTTTTATCTGTTGCCGACCCGTGCATGGGAGATGCTGGCAGGTGGTTTGGTCTGGTGGGCTACTCGCCAGCACGCCATGTCACGGCAGTGGGCTCGGTTGGCGGAAGGGGTTGGCTTTGTGCTAATCATCTGGGCGATAGCTACCTTCGATCCGGCGATGCTGTGGCCAGGTTATCTGGCACTGGTGCCGGTGGTTGGTGCCATGTTGGTGTTGGCGGCCAATCGCCAGCGCTCCTGGTTAACGGCCAATCCGCTTGCCCGCCAGCTGGGCACCAGCTCCTATTCGATTTATCTGTGGCACTGGCCGTTGGTGGTATTGCTGACTTATGCCGGTGAACAAGCGAATTCACAATGGATTGCTCTTGGTGTGTTGGGCTCGGTGTTATTCGGTGAACTATCGCTGCGTTGTATAGAAAATCCAGCGCGTAAAGGTTTAAGCAGAGCTGGGCTCTGGGTGCAAAGTGGCCAATTGACTGTTGTTGCCGGTGCTATTGGGGTGGCGGCAATAGTTATTGTTATTGGTTTTGATCGTACGATGCCCTCACTCATACAGCGTATACCACATAAAATAAATTTAGCTGCAGCGGAAACACAAAACTTCAATCCAATGAGAAGCAGTTGCCACAGAACTAGCGCAGTTACTTTTGAATCACCCAAGTGTTCTTTCGGTGATGGAGAGTTAAAGGCGGTCGTAATAGGTGATAGTCATGCCAATGCCATCGTTAGTGCAGTACCTTTGGCATCAGGTGGCAAGGTCATTGAGATGACTATGTCAGGATGCCCGACGATCATTGGCTTAAAAAGGAAGGGAGATATAGATAATCGATGTGGTCAGTTCAATGAAAAATCTATTGCCACCATTAATAATGATTACAATTTTTTACCAGTCATAATTTTAAATAGGCATGCCCAAGCGTTATTTGGTGGGAATGAGGATTTAAAATCATCAACATCAGTATTTTTTGAAAAAGAATATGAACAACCAAATGATAAGCTGAATGATGAATATACTGATCACCTTGTTAAAACAATGTGTACCATAGATAATCCTTCACGTGTTTTTTTGGTAAGAGATATTCCAGAAATGGGAGTTGATGTTGCCAGAACGATGAAACGTGCGCTGATGTTTGGAAAGCCAGCCCCCCAAATATCGATCTCGCTCGAAGAGTATCATGCTCGGCACAAGGTGGTATGGGCGGCACAAGATGCGGCGGCGGCCCAGTGTGGCGTTAAGATCCTCGATCCGCTGCCTTATCTGTGCCATGACGGCCGCTGTTGGGGCAGCAAAGATGGTCGACCCATCTATTATGATGACGACCATTTGAGTGAATACGGCAATAAGCTGCTGGTGCCGATGTTTAAAGAGGTATTTGCCGCAGCCGCGTCAGAGTAGTGGCGTCGCTCGTCATAACAAGGCGGCCACCATGGTGGCCACTGATGTTGTTCACTGCGCATAAGGGGGCGTTACGTTAAATCGGACGCCCTTTTTGCTGCCTGTTGTCCGTGCCTGTCATTCAGTAAAGGTGTAGTATCATGTAAACATTGTGGTTTGGTGGGGTGTGTATGAGTGTTATGTCTGTCCGTTTGCCGGATGAGGTAGAGCAGCAGTTGGGGCAATTGGCCCAGTCCACAGGCAGAACCAAATCATGGTTGGCAAACCAAGCTATCCAGGATTATTTGGCGCGAGAAGCCTGGCAGATCACGGAAGTTGAAGCCGCATTGCGTGAAGCGGATGCGGGCGACTTTGTGCCTGAAAAGGAGATGATGGCGAAGTTCAATCGGTGGGGTATCAATGCAGGTTAAATGGCTGCGTAAGGCTGCACTGAACCTTGAGGATGCTCACGATCACTTAGCAAAAGAGAACTCCAGGGTGGCCCAGGAGTTTGTATTAGAGGTGTATCGCTTGGTTCACTTGTTGGTAGATCAGCCAGCAATGGGACGGCCAGGGCGCGTTCCTGGTACACGAGAGCTTGTGCTGCAACCCTATCCGTTCCTCATTCCATACCGAGTTAAGGGCGAGGAGATCCAAATTCTGAGGGTGTTTCATACCCGCTCGATTTTCGGCAGGGTGTCGATTTTGCCAGGTGAAGTCGGCTATTAAACATAATGGATCTTGCGCGCACCGCCCGAACACCACTCGCCACAAAAACCCGCCGGAACGTCCAAAAGTACGGGTTTTGCTGCCCGCAAACGGGCTGTTCTGGTGTTGCTAGTTTGTTATCAGAATCGCAGATCCGGCTTCAGCCGGTTTGCCGGCTGAAAGCGCTATTTCTTCCAGAATTGCCATGATTTTTTCCCCACGGGAGGCGTCACTGGCTCCCGTGTTGTCGGCAGCTTTGATTCGATAAGCAGCATCGCCTGTTTCAGGCTGTCTATGTGTGACTGTTGAGCTGTAACAAGTTGTCTCAGGTGTTCAATTTCATGTTCTAGTTGCTTTGTTTTACTGGTTTCACCTGTTCTATTAGGTGTTACATGCTGTTCATCTGTTACATTGTCGATCTGTTCATGGTGAACAGCTTTGAATGCACCAAAAACTCGTAAAAGCTCTGATGTATCTATCTTTTTTACACCGTTTTCATCTGTGCATATGGACAGTTTTCCCTTTGATATGTAACGGTGAACAGTTGTTCTACTTTTGTTTGTTAGTCTTGATGCTTCACTGATAGATACAAGAGCCATAAGAACCTCAGATCCTTCCGTATTTAGCCAGTATGTTCTCTAGTGTGGTTCGTTGTTTTTGCGTGAGCCATGAGAACGAACCATTGAGATCATACTTACTTTGCATGTCACTCAAAAATTTTGCCTCAAAACTGGTGAGCTGAATTTTTGCAGTTAAAGCATCGTGTAGTGTTTTTCTTAGTCCGTTATGTAGGTGGGAATCTGATGTAATGGTTGTTGGTATTTTGTCACCATTCATTTTTATCTGGTTGTTCTCAAGTTCGGTTACGAGATCCATTTGTCTATCTAGTTCAACTTGGAAAATCAACGTATCAGTCGGGCGGCCTCGCTTATCAACCACCAATTTCATATTGCTGTAAGTGTTTAAATCTTTACTTATTGGTTTCAAAACCCATTGGTTAAGCCTTTTAAACTCATGGTAGTTATTTTCAAGCATTAACATGAATTTAAATTCATCAAGGCTAATCTCTATATTTGCCTTGTGAGTTTTCTTTTGTGTTAGTTCTTTTAATAACCACTCATAAATCCTCATAGAGTATTTGTTTTCAAAAGACTTAACATGTTCCAGATTATATTTTATGAATTTTTTTAACTGGAAAAGATAAGGCAATATCTCTTCACTAAAAACTAATTCTAATTTTTCGCTTGAGAACTTGGCATAGTTTGTCCACTGGAAAATCTCAAAGCCTTTAACCAAAGGATTCCTGATTTCCACAGTTCTCGTCATCAGCTCTCTGGTTGCTTTAGCTAATACACCATAAGCATTTTCCCTACTGATGTTCATCATCTGAGCGTATTGGTTATAAGTGAACGATACCGTCCGTTCTTTCCTTGTAGGGTTTTCAATCGTGGGGTTGAGTAGTGCCACACAGCATAAAATTAGCTTGGTTTCATGCTCCGTTAAGTCATAGCGACTAATCGCTAGTTCATTTGCTTTGAAAACAACTAATTCAGACATACATCTCAATTGGTCTAGGTGATTTTAATCACTATACCAATTGAGATGGGCTAGTCAATGATAATTACTAGTCCTTTTCCTTTGGGTTGTGGGTATCTGTAAATTCTGCTAGACCTTTGCTGGAAAACTTGTAAATTCTGCTAGACCCTCTGTAAATTCCGCTAGACCTTTGTGTTTTTTTTTTGTTTATATTCAAGTGGTTATAATTTATAGAATAAAGAAAGAATAAAAAAAGATAAAAAGAATAGATCCCAGCCCTGTGTATAACTCACTACTTTAGTCAGTTCCGCAGTATTACAAAAGGATGTCGCAAACGCTGTTTGCTCCTCTACAAAACAGACCTTAAAACCCTAAAGGCTTAAGTAGCACCCTCGCAAGCTCGGGCAAATCGCTGAATATTCCTTTTGTCTCCGACCATCAGGCACCTGAGTCGCTGTCTTTTTCGTGACATTCAGTTCGCTGCGCTCACGGCTCTGGCAGTGAATGGGGGTAAATGGCACTACAGGCGCCTTTTATGGATTCATGCAAGGAAATCTACCCATGACACAAGAAAAGCCCGTCACGGGCTTCTCAGGGCGTTTTATGGCGGGTCTGCTATGCGGTGCTGTCTGACTTTTTGCTGTTCAGCAGTTCCTGCCCTCTGATTTTCCAGTCTGACCACTTCGGATTATCCCGTGACAGGTCATTCAGACTGGCTAATGCACCCAGCAAGGCAGCGGTATCATCAACAGGCTTCCCCGTCTGGCTGTCAACCAGACCCGCCAGGATAAGCAGTCCGGCTGACTGGTACAGCGCATGGTCACGGGCTTTACGGGCGGCTCTGGCTTCTGCCCGTTTTTCGGCCTGTATCAGATTCATGACTTTTGCTCTGGCTTCCTGCGCTTTTTCTGCTGCCTGTTCAGCCTTCATCAGCAGGGACAGCGTTTTGATATCCTGTGCTGTTTTATCTGCTTTATCCGTCAGTATCAGCATAAGTTTCTGTTGCTCATTCGGCGACTTTAAGCCGCGAATATACTGCACTCTTTCTGCTGCCCATTGTTCCTGTTTTTCGCTTTTACTCATGCCAGTTTACCCTCTGAGTTTTAACGGGGGAATTATGCTCATTGATGGCAGTGGAGGTCAAATTCAACTACAATCCCTGATAACTCTTTTATTTATCAGGGCGCACTTAGACGTTTCTTCACTTCGTTCAGAAACGGTGCGCGCCTTCAGCGGGATAAAACACGATGGCATCCTATCACCTCAGCGTAAAAACCGGCGGGAAAGGCAGTGCCTCTCCCCATGCCGATTATATTGCGCGTGAGGGAAAGTATGCCCGTGAAAAAGACTCCGACCTTGAGCATAAAGAGTTCGGTAATATGCCTGCCTGGGCAGCGCATAAACCGTCCGAGTTCTGGAAAGCCGCTGACACGTCTGAGCGTGCCAACGGCTGTACCTACCGTGAAATAGAGATTGCCCTGCCGCGTGAGTTAAAACCCGAGCAGCGCCTTGAGCTAGTCCGCGATTTTGTCCGGCAGGAAATCGGCGACCGCCATGCGTATCAGTTCGCCATTCATAACCCGAAAGCAGCGATAGCCGGCGGCGAGCAGCCCCACGCCCATATCATGTTCTCTGAACGCCTCAATGACGGCATTCACCGTGACCCTGAGCAGTATTTCAAACGGGCTAACAGTAAAGAGCCTGAGCGCGGCGGCGCTAAAAAAGAACGTTTCGGGGAAACTCCGACAGAACGGAAAGAGCACCTTGTCGCCCAGCGGGAACGCTGGGCTGACCTCCAGAATAAGTATCTTGAACGGTATCAGCATACTGACCGTGTCG
>ERZ773186.1679-NODE-1679-length-18062-cov-3.135447_pt1 | contig 18062 bp, 10 predicted proteins | sample MGYA00581000_ERZ773186 | MGnify/ENA primary metagenome ERZ773186 (study PRJEB29015, sample SAMEA2737752) | human gut metagenome | biome: human gut; feature: human-associated habitat; material: faeces | place: China | collected 2012 ...
GCCCGGCGAACAGGAACATCATATTTCGTCTGTACCGTTTTTCTTTTCATAAACCTATAAAATCACGACTTGTGAAAGGACGCTTATATCTGCCCCTCACAACCTATAAAAGCACCACAAAATCTGTTGCTCCACGGTAAGTTAAACTCCGGTTATCAGATTTTGATCTTCACCCACTTGCCCTGCCTGAAGCGCACGGTCGCAAAGATAAATCTGGAAACCTGATCGCCCAGCACGCCCATCCAGATACCGATGATCCCCCAGCCGAGGACATAACCGCAAAAATAGGAAATAATGGTACGGATAAAAGTGACGCTGATCATGGATGCAACTGCTGTGTAAAGCGTGTCTCCTGCACCACGCAGGCATCCCATGTAGATGACCTGACAGATCTGGAAAATGACAACAAAGATTATGACATGCATAATCTGGACTCCAATTGCCACAATGTGGTCTTCCGTGAAAAACAGATGGTAGAGACCGCTGGCACCAAAATAGTAGATCGCAACCAGACAGACAGCGATGACAGCACCGATGAGACGACAGGTGCGGCCGTACTCTTTGGCAAGATCCGGATCGCCGGAACCTAAGCTTCGTCCAATCAGAGCAACTGCCGTTGCCTGCAGACCGTCGCCAAACGCAAAGGAGAGTGCCATAATGTTCATACCGACCTGATGCGCCGCCATAGCATCCGTCCCCTGATCGGCAGCCATAATAGCGGTTAACATAAAACCGATTCGCATTAATACCTGTTCGAAAAAGACACTGTAAGCAACTTTGATCAGATTGAGAAAAGCAGACAAAGTCGGGCGGATATGCTGCTCTAATATATATGGAATACTCAAAAAACTCTCTTTTTTGAAAATGGAAGCAACACTCATAATGCAGGCAACTACAGTCCCGGATATAGTTGCGAGTGCGGCACCGCGGATGCCAAGGGCAGGAAAACCAAAGCGTCCGTTGATCAGCAGATAATTTAAAAGGATATTGATTGTGTTGGAGGTCACGTTGGTACGCATGGTGATCTTTGTGTTCCCGGCACCGCGCTGGGCAGCGTTAATCCCCATCTGGATGCAGTTGAAGATCATACCGCCCATAATAATGCGGAAATATACCACAGCATCATTGTGTGTGTCTGCCGTAGAACCGCAAAAGCCGATGATTGCACTGGCAAAAAACACGAATGCAATACTTGAGATGATAGCTGCGATCACAATAAAAAAAATAGCGGTAAGCAGGATCTCATTCGCAGAGTCCTGCTTCTTTTCACCCCTTCTCCGGGCAACTAAGGCTGAGATTGCAACATTTAAGGCAAAAAACAGGGCAAGTCCTAACAGTTTTGGCTGTGTGGTAAGCCCAACTGCTGCCACGGCATAGGAGCCGAGCGAGCTGACCATTAAGGAGTCGATCAGTCCGGCAAAAGCCACGAAAAAGGATTCGACAATGGCTGGCCATGCCATATCAATGGTGATTTTTAAGGTCTCTTTGTGATAGTTTCTTTTTACAAGTTGTTTTTTTAACAGGTTCATTTTTTTCTCCATTTATGAAAAAATAAATAATATTTACAGATAAAAGCACAGGTAGTCATACGCATTCACAACTGCACATTATAGCATGTTTTATGTAATCAGAAAAGACAGCGTTTTTTAATCTGTGGCTGGAATCTTTCGTTACTGCTCACTCTTGAATCACTTTCTTATGCAGCAAAGCAGCAAGTGTTTTACTGCTGAGTGAACAGTAACAATCTTGCTTGTCAGAAAATCGGTAGTTGTATATAATGGTTACAAGGCATAAAAATAGAGCAGATGCGGGTAAATCTATTGTCTGCATAATAGATTTGAAAAATGGCGGATCAGGGCATGAAGCGTGGAATAAAAGCGATTTATTTCTGTAATGTTTGATCTCTGCTTTAATAAAGGAAACAGATATGGCAAAAGAATTAACAGAATTAGAAAAGCATTATAATAAATTTAATGAAGAAAAAAGGCTCGGACGCCGCCATGGACAGGTGGAATACCGCATTACCATGGAATACATCCATCGCTATTTAAAGGAAATGGAGCAACCGAAAATCCTTGATGTGGGCGCCGGAACCGGACGGTATTCGGTCGCACTGGCAAACGAAGGCTATGATGTCACAGCGGTGGAACTCGTGAAGTATAATCTCGGGATTTTAAAATCCAAGGGCAGCAGCGTGAAGGCATATCAGGGAAACGCATTGAAGTTGTCTCGGTTTGCAGATGAAACATTTGATGTGACACTGCTTTTAGGACCGATGTATCATCTGTATACATTTGAGGATAAGGTAAAAGCGTTGTGCGAAGCGAAGCGTGTGACAAAAAAGAACGGTCTTATTTTTGTGGCATATCTGATGAACGATTATGGTGTTTTGATGTATGGATTTAAGGAAAATAAGGTAAAAGAGTGTCTCGGAGATGGCAGGCTGACAGAAGATTTTCACTGTGTGTCAAAAGAAAAAGATCTGTATGAATATGTCACATTATCGGACATTGAAAAAATAAACAAGGCAGTTTCCTTACAGCGTGAAAAAATCATAGCACCTGACGGCGCGGCAAATTATATGCGTCCGGTCTTAAAGGAGATGGACGAAGAAACATTTGAGCTGTTCGTCAGATACCAGATGTCTGTCGCAGAGCGTATGGACTTGATGGGGGCAAGTGCCCACACGGTTGATATTTTGCGTGTATCGTGAAGCAGATAAAAATCAGATGCAAAATTGATTATGCAATATCAAATTGCAGATTATAATAATGGAATACGCGATCATTGCAGCTTGTGAATAAAAATGCTTGTACGTGATACCCTAACTGTGAAAACAGATGTGCAATACTATCTGAATAAACAGGAGGGAAATGGTATAAAAATAATTGTTAAATTGTGATATAATTATTTTTACCAGAAAAAAGCGAAATGGGTAAAAAACAAAAAAATAACAGTGCATACAATGGTGCGCCAACGGATAAAAAGGAGACTGTATACAAAAATGACACGAACGATGAATACGTTTATGAGAATGGACAGTACGAGAGTGCGCATGGAGGAAATGGCTACCGCTATGGAACGAACCGACAGGTTTCCGGTGTTCATAAGACTTTGAACAGGGAAGCACAGAGGGAGTATCAGGCTTTGGAGAATGCCTTGGAATATGGAATCGCAGGAAAGAAAAATGCCGAACAGCGGCATCGGCTGAATTCCGAACGTGAGCTTATGAAATATCCCAACGAATTAAGCCAGCTTGCAGACCGCATGGCGTCGGACAGCTGGCAGGGATAAAAATACAAATATTATATCGAGGTTTAACAAATGAATAAGAACTTGGAAGAAATTTCAGACGGAAAAAGATATGGATTAAATGATATGGTACGGGCAGCCTGCAACGATTGTGCAGGCTGTTCTTCGTGCTGTGAGGATATGGGGGAGTCGATCATCCTTGATCCATTAGATATTTATGAACTGACGAAAAATCTGAATACAACGTTTGAAAACTTATTAAAGGAGCAGATAGAGCTGCATGTGGCAGATGGCATGATATTGCCGAATCTGAAAATGACAGACAAAGATGTCTGTCCGTTTTTAAAAGAGAAAAGATGCAGCATTCACAGCTTTCGACCGGGTATCTGCCGTGTTTTTCCATTGGGGCGGATTTACGAGGAGAACAGACTGGACTATTTTTTACAGGTGGATGGCTGCACCAAAGAGAACCGCAGTAAGATTAAGGTGAGCAGGTGGCTGGATACACCGGAACTTAAGAAAAATCAGCAATATCTGATCGACTGGCATGCATTCCGGAAGAAAATAGAAAGTATTTTAGGTGAGATGTCAGATGAAAACCAGAAAAAGACGATCACGATGTTTTTGCTGAACACCTTTTACATAAATCCATATGACACGGAACAGGATTTTTATCTGCAATTTTATGCGAGACTGGACAGAATTGCGCAGGTGATCGCCTAAATAGCACAATTAGGCAATTGCGAAACTCAATTTTACGTTATGAATATTACGAAAAGTTAACAAGATCAACGAAAACACGCTTCCGCTACGTGTCACTCGCAACGGTACTAAGAAGCCAGTCACGACTAACAGTCGTTCCTGCCTTCTAAGAACCGGCGGTTCCCCAGTGTTTTCTTTTGCTCTTGTCAACTTTCCGTAATTTAATTCACGTATCTAAGAGTTTCGCAATTATCTAAAATAGCACATTAACGGCAAGGAGAAGTTATGAATTACGAAGGAATTTTGGAATTTAAGGGAACATGGAGAAATTATCAGGCAAGAGTTTTAGAACATGCAGACAGGTACATGGCAGATGGAAAAATACATATTGTCGCGGCACCTGGTTCCGGGAAAACGACATTGGGAATTGAACTGATCCGCAGGATGAACGGAAAAGCACTGATTTTAGCTCCGTCCATTACGATCCGGGAGCAGTGGATCGCAAGGATTGAGGAAGCTTTTTTATGTGAGGGCATACAGGGGGAAGATTATCTTTCACAGAATTTAAAACAGCCAAAGGCGATCACGGTTGCAACTTATCAGGCGTTGCACAGTGCCATGACAAGATTTCAGGGAATGCAGGAAGATGCAGGTGAGGTGAGTGGCACAGACGAGTGCCTGACAGAAAACGAGACAGAGGAAGTAGATTACAGCGGTTTTGATCTGGTTGCGGCGATGAAAGAGGCAGGGATCGAAGTGCTCTGTCTGGATGAATGCCACCATCTGCGAAGTGAATGGTGGAAAGCGTTAGAAGATTTCAAAAAACAGGTGGATAACCTCAAAATCATAGCGTTGACAGCAACACCGCCATATGATTCCACACCGGCTATGTGGACGCGGTACATGAATATGTGTGGAGAGATCGATGAGGAGATCACGATACCGGAGCTTGTGAAAGAGGGAAGCCTCTGCCCACATCAGGATTATGTTTACTTTAACTATCCGACAAAAGAGGAAGAGCAGGAAGTCAGACGTTTTCAGGAACGCAGCAAAGCAATGACAGAAAAAATCATGCAGGATACACAGTTTCTTACGTATGTGAGAAGCCATAAGGGGCTGAGTGGACAGCTTGCGGATGACCTGCTGCTGGATAATCCGGCATATCTGGCATCACTGTTGATTTATCTGCAGAGCAAAAATATTGCATTTCCGTCCAGATTACAGAGACTTTTGGGAGCAAAAAAATTACCATCCATGAACGTGCAGTGGATGGAGCGTCTGCTACAGGGATTTTTGTATGATGATGTGGATTCATACATGTGTGACAAGACATATCGAGAATTGTTAATTGCAGATTTAAAATCCAGTGGTCTGATAGAGAAGAAAAAAGTCGTCATGACGAAAAGTGCGGCAGTGGAAAAAATGCTCACAAATTCTCTTGGAAAATGCAACAGCATACGGGACATTGTGTTCCATGAGTATGAGACATCCGGTCAGAATTTAAGACTGCTGGTTTTGACAGATTACATCCGGAAAGAATATGAAAAAGCAATTAGAAATACAGAATACGATGTAAACTCGCTTGGAGTGCTTCCGTTTTTTGAAATGCTCCGGCGCGAAAATGAAAAGAAGAATAAACAAATCCGTTTTGGAGTGCTTTGCGGGACAATCGTGATCATCCCGGCGGAGGCAAAAGAGGCATTAGAGCAGGAGATCGGAACGAGTGGAAAAGTCACATTCAGCAGGATCGGAAATCTTCCTGAAACAGATTATCTTAAGGTGACGGCTGTTGGAAATGCACATTTTCTCACAGGGGCGGTAACCAATGTATTCTCAAAAGGCTATATCCAGGTGCTGGTCGGCACAAAATCGCTGCTGGGGGAGGGATGGGATTCTCCTTGCATCAATTCCCTGATCCTTGCAAGCTTTGTCGGTTCATTTATGTTAAGTAATCAGATGCGTGGACGCGCTATCCGTGTGATGAAAGAACAGCCGGAAAAAACAAGTAACATCTGGCATTTAGTATGCCTGAGACCGTGGGATGAGGTGCTGAAGGCAGACGACAATCAGATCAGTGAAGATTACAGTATGCTGGAACGAAGGATGGAACATTTTCTAGGTCTGCATTACACGGAAAATACGATCGAAAATGGAATAAAAAGGCTGTCAATTATTAAAACTCCATTTAACAAAACGAATGTTGACAGGATTAACAGACAAATGCTGAAAATGTCGGGACAGCGCGATACGCTAAAAAAACGTTGGAACAGCGCACTTGCAATCTATGACAAAATGGATATTGTGGATGAGACAGAGGTGAAAGACAAGTTTGTGACGAGTGTTGTTTTCTGGGATGCGATTCTCACAATGATCCTGTCAGTAATTTTATTCCTGATTGGGGCAATCGGGGCTGGTGTCGTGGCGGCAGCGTCCCGAAATGGACATTTAGCCGGAATCTGCTATTTCTTCATTGTTGTCGGACTGACTGGAATCATGATACGTTTTCCGAAAATTTTCATGCTGGGCAGTCCGTTAAAAAGATTAAAGGCATTTGGAAATGGAATCCGTAAAGCGCTGGAGGAGCAGCAGCTTCTGGAAGAAACACACTGCAAAGTAGTGGCAGAATCGCCGGGACCGGATAACCATATCATTTATCTGTCCGGTGGAAGCGGCAGGGATAAAGCGTTGTTTGCGCAGTGTGTCAATGAGTTTTTTGATGTGATCGACAACCAGCGTTACATACTTGTGAAAAAGAAGGGTCGGAAAGGACTGAACGGTTTCTATGCCATTCCAAATTGCTTTTCGAAAAAGAAGGAGGATGCGGAATGTTTCGCAAAATGCATGCATCCGTATATTGGAGGCTATGACTGTGTGTATACAAGAAATGAAAAAGGAAGGGAACTTCTGTTAGAAGGCAGGGTAAAGGCACTTGCCAATCGGGAGGAACGTTGTATTTCCCATAAAAAAGTAAAAGGGGCATTGGAGTAAGATGACGCAGGACAAACTCCGGTCAGGAGTTTGTCTTACTGAAAAATGCAACGCAGATTCCGCCGGGACCCGTATGGGTTCCGATTGTGCTTCCAATGGAACTGATAGGCAGTTCTTCCACATAAGATTTCCAGAGATCGGTGTTATCTTCTATGTATTTTTGCAGAAGGGAATCTTCTAATCCGGTATAACCGAGACAAATCGGCATGGAGAAATCAATACCATTGCATTTTGCAATTTCCTCCCGGAGCATATTGCAACCGTTTTTTGAGCCGCGTGCCTTTCCAAGAACTGCAACCTCTCCGTCGGCAATTGTGATCACCGGTTTAATGGAGAGCAGATTTCCGGCAAGAGCGGCAGTCTTGGAAATGCGTCCGCCGCGTTTTAAATATTCTAAGGTATCTAATAACGCCAGAACGCGGACATCTTTCTTTTTCTGATCCAGAGCTTCTGCAATTCCAGCGGCAGAAACACCGGCATCTCTGAGACGGCAGGCATACATCACAAGAATCTGTTCGCCAAGACATACATTTTCGCTGTCAACGATCGTAATACAATCTTCATAACCATCCAATGCAATATTGGCACTCTGAAAAGTACCGGAAAGCCTGGAGGAAAGTGTGATGACAACTGCTGTGTCTTTTTTTTCTTTCACGTCTGCATAAAGCTGCTCGAAATCATGTGGCGGAATCTGGCTTGTGGTCGGCATACAGTCACTCTCGATCAGTTTTTCATAAAATTGCTGGTGGCTTAATGTGATGCCATCCAGATATTCTTCCGTACCAAAAATTGTTTTCAAAGGTAAAAAATCAAGTCCTAATTTATCTGCCTGTTCCTTTGTCAGATCAGAGGCAGAGTCTATTATAATTCGTACACTCATCATAATCTCCATTTCAAAAATATTATTTTTGACTTCAAACATTGTGAAATCCGTTCTGAACAATGAAATAGTTTTAGCCAGAAAAAATTATTTTGTTAAAATGCTTTGAAAATCAAACTATTATAAACAATAGACGAAATGAAATAGAATGTCAATAGTATTTTGATAATCAAACTAAATGTGCCGCATTGAATAATTATGAAACAATCCATTCATACTAATCATAAAATTGCTTCGCAAAACAAGGAGGCTAAATCCTCTCCTCGCTAAAGAGCTCGGATTTTGCTTCGCAAAACAAAGGAGGATTTATGGATATTTTAAAAGCATGTGGTTTAAGGAAAATATACGGAAGCGGAGAGACAGCCGTACACGCACTGGACGGTGTGGACCTTACGGTGGAGAAGGGCGAGTTTGTGGCAATTGTCGGCACAAGTGGAAGTGGAAAATCCACTCTTTTACATATGTTAGGCGGACTTGACCGACCGACAGAGGGAAAAGTGTTTGTGGATGGAAAAGATATTTTTGCATTGAAGGATGAGGAACTTACAATTTTCAGGAGAAGAAAGATCGGGTTTGTATTTCAGGCGTATAATCTGGTTCCGGTCTTAAATGTCTATGAAAATATCGTGCTGCCGATTGAATTGGACGGTGGAAAGATAGACCGGAAATTTATCGATAGCATTACAGAGACACTTGGATTGCAGCAGAGACTGGATGCACTTCCGGGGCAGCTCTCCGGCGGACAGCAGCAGAGGGTGGCGATCGCAAGGGCATTAGCGGCAGCACCGGCGATCATATTGGCGGATGAGCCGACCGGAAATCTGGATGGAAAGACCAGTCAGGATGTGTTAAGCCTTTTGAAAGTGACCAGCCGGAAATTCGCACAGACTATTGTGATGATCACACACAATGAGGAGATCGCGCAGCTGGCAGACCGTATTATTCGAATTGAGGACGGACGTATTATAAAGTAAAAGACACTGACAGGTACAGGACAGATTCGAATAGGAAACGGAGAAAAATTATGAAAGTAAAAAATCAGAAATGCATACGCAGACTAAGCTATAAATCGCTGTGGGCGTCCAGAAAAAGAAATGTTATCGCAATCTTTGCGATTGCTCTTACCACGTTATTATTTACATCACTTTTCACAATTCTTATGTCTCTGAATGCGAGTTATGAAACTTATAATTTCAGACAGGCAGGCGGCTATGCGGACGGAACGTTCAAAGAACTGAGTGAGGAACAGGTGGAAAAAATATCAGCACATCCGGGAATCAGGGAAGCTGGAGAACGCATCGTATGTGGATTTTGCACCACAGGTGTTTTTGGAAAAGTTCCGGCAGAAGTCAGTTACATGGACAAAAACTGTACAAAATGGAGCTATGCGACACCAACGACAGGAAGGGAGCCTGAGCAGAGCAATGAGATCGCAATGGACACGGTCGCATTAAAGCTGCTCGGGGTGACACCGGAGCTTGGAGCAAAGGTGACGATAGAGTATCAGGCTGGAGATAAAACGCATGGGGGATTTCAGGAAACGGATACGTTTATCCTGTCAGGATACTGGGAATATGATGATCTGATACCGGTTCATTATATCAATGTATCAAAAGATTACGTGAAGTCAGTGGAAGAAAAGTGGATGGCATCAGGAGAGAAAGCTTTCCGGACAGACCTGAATGTCATGCTGCCTTCAAAATTAAATATCGAAGAACAGATGCAGAAAATCGACACAGACTTAGGATATGACTGGAATACGAGAGATCAGGAGAATAGTGCCCGTATCGGAGTCAACTGGGGTCTCACGACTTCACAGTTAAATGCGGGGATGGATCCGGAACTTCTTGCTGCGATCGCAGCATTTCTGCTTCTAGTGATTTTTACAGGATATCTGATCATTTATAATATTTTTCAGATTTCAGTTACCGGAGATATCCGGTTTTACGGGTTGCTTAAGACAATCGGAACAACGCCGCGGCAATTAAAACGAATGATCAGACAGCAGGCATTTCTTTTATGTGTGGTTGGCATTCCGGCCGGACTTCTTCTGGGATATGGAATCGGGGCATGGCTGACACCTATTGTTTTAAAGGGTACAACAGTTGTGGGAACACATGTAACGATCAGCAGTTCCCCGGTTATTTTTGCCGGCTCTGCAATTTTTGCACTGATCACTGTTTTTCTCTCCTGCACAAAGCCCGGAAAAATGGCAGCAAAAGTTTCACCGGTGGAAGCAACAAAATATACAGAGTGTGTCAGTGTGAAGAAAAAGCGCCGTAACTCACATGGGGCAAAGGTTTATCAGATGGCATTTGCCAATCTGGGAAGAAACAAAAAGAAAACAGTTCTTGTTGTGATATCCCTGGCACTTTCGGTGACACTTTTGAATGTACTCTGTTCTTTTGTAGGTGGTTTTGATACGGAAAAATACATTTCACAACGAACCTGTGCCGATTTTATCGTGAGCAGCACAGATTATTTCCGCTACAATGATGCAGATGAATATATTTCAGAAGAAACAATTGCAGAAATTCAGGATAATACGAGTGAGATGGTCAGCGGCAGCGGCTATACGACAGATATGACCACGATGGTATGGATGGATACAGAGCAATATAAGAAAATGGCAGTACCGTATCTTGGCGAAGAAAAGCTGGAAGAAGAACTGGAGTATTATGAAAAAAGAGGCAGTGAGATAAAGACGTCAACGATACTGGAAGGTCTGGATGATACACTCTTTGAAAAAGTGACGATACTGGATGGAGAACTGGAGCCTTTGTTTGATGAGAATACACATGCAATTGCGATCAGTGTGCAGACAGATGATTATGGCAATGTGGAAAATATAGAACGCTATCCCAAAATTGGGGATACGCTCACCATGGTTTACCAGAATATGTATTGGATCGATACCAGGACAGGTGAACCTGCTGATTCAGCGACAACGCCGGAAGAGTATATGGAGATCCGTGAGGAAGAACCAAGGGAAGTGGACTATACCGTGTGTGCACTTGTGAAAGTTCCATATGCCATGACATTCCGCTATAGCGGATTAGGATATGACACAATACTTCCGGCAGAACGGATGAAAGAGGACTGCGGTGCAGAGCTGATCCGGAAATTCTATCTGTTTGATACTCCGGACATGGAAGCGGAAAATGCGGCGGAGCGTTATCTTGCGGAACTTACTGCAGGAGATACTTCTGTTCTGATGTATGAGAGTAAAGCTTTTATCCGAAGTGAATTTGAACAGTTTCAGAAAATGTTTTTCCTTCTGGGCGGTGTTTTGTGTGCGATCATCGGGCTGGTTGGCATTTTAAATTTCTTCAATGCGATTATGACCGGAATCCTTGCAAGAAAAAGAGAGTTTGCAGTGCTACAGTCGGTTGGAATGACAAACCGCCAGTTAAAGCAGATGCTTGTGCAGGAAGGGCTGTTTTATACTGCCGGTTCTGTGTTGGTGGCGTTTCTTCTGTCTTTGGTCTGTGGACCATTATCAGGAGACATGATGGAGAAGATGTTCTGGTTTTGCACTTATCATTTCACCATCCTTCCGGTTATTGCGATGCTTCCGGTGTTTGCAGTGCTCGGCTGCCTGATTCCAGCGGTACTTTATCAGGCGGGAAGCAGACAGAGTATTGTGGAACGGCTGCGGGAGGCAGAGTAAAGAAAATGAAAATTTTGGAAGATATTGGCATTAGATATGCTGGTATCTTCTTTTTTTATATAAAAGAAATTATTGCTAAAAAGTATAAAAAGGTATAAAATAAACACAAAAGTATAAAAATCTATAAAAAAGTATAAAACAATAGAAAAAGTATAAAAAACTATAAAATGTTACAAAAAGTATAAAGAACTATAAACAGCAAAAAATATTGTGAGGTGACTTATGCAGAATCCATTTACAACAACATTTAGCAAAACTCCGGAATATACCTATATACACACAGAAAAAACAGAAGAGATATTAGAAAATTTTGTATATGAAAATCCATCAGAGTCGGTATATAAAATAACAGGCGTCAGAGGATCCGGGAAAACAGTGATACTTGCGAAGGTGGAAGAAGAATTGAAGAATAATGAAAACAGGTATATAAACTGGCTTGTTTTTGATGTGAATCCAACAAGGGATATCCTCGAACAGATAGCGGCAATGTTAGTCAAAGCCGGTTTCGGTTCAGAAGAGAAAAAAACAACTGGAATCAATATTTCAGCAACAGTGCTGGGCTCTGGCGGTGGAATAGGATATACAGCGGACAAGAGTAATCATTTCTTTGACATTGGTGTAGAGGTTGAAGAAATGATACAGAATGTCCAGAAGAAGGGAAAAAAGATATTAATAGGGATTGATGAAGTATCAAAATCAGAAGAGATGATAAAGTTTGCATCAGAATATGGAAGATGGCTTCGTGCGGGTTATCCGGTTTATTTTGTATGCACTGGTTTATATGAAAATATTCAGGAACTTTGCAACGTCAACAACCTTACCTTTTTCAGAAGAGCGACGACAGTGAAGACAGAACCTCTGAATATGATAAGAATGACGGAAATGTACAGGAGCAAATTAAACATTGATGTCAGTCAGGCAAGAGAGCTGGCGAAGATTACAAGGGGATATGCCTATGCTTTTCAGGAATTAGGAGTGCTGTGTTTCAAGAAAAAGGCAGATGAGACACTAGAAGATATTTTGCCAAGGTTAAAGTCAGAATTGTTTGCTTATTCTTACGAAAAAATTTGGAAAGAATTGACGGAAATGGACAGATTTCTGGCTGGACTTTTGACAGAAAAGGATGAATATAAGCGTGATGAGATACTGAAGCTTATGGGTGAAAAGGCAGGCAGTTATTCTATGTACAGGGATCGCCTGATAAAAAGAGGAATATTGAATAGCAGGCAGGGCTATGTCTCACTTGCGCTTCCATATTTTGCAGAATATATAAAGGAGTACTGCTAAAATAAGAACAGTTACAATTTTATTTTAGAAGAAATAACATATAACGAAAAGAGTTCCACTCTGATGTAGAAAACAAACATCAGGTGGAACTCTTTTTGTGTATTTAACAGAAACGTATTCCTGTTAAATCATATCATACAAAATGATGATCCATCATGATATAGCTGAAAATCTGAAATAGAATTAGCAACCAAATTTAAAATATTTGCAGATCAGATTAAATAATTCAGCGCAATTAGTTGTAAAACACATAGTGACGACCTCCTTATTTTTATTTTGTGACAGCATATGAAATCGCTATCGGTTGTCCTTCAGACAGTTCCAAACCGGTGTTCAATTTCGTGAAGAAATTGGGAACTTATGCTTAAATGTTACAAACATATTTCTTAAGGACAAAAGTATTGTAACAAGTATGTAATAAATAGACAATAGGAGGCGGCTGGTAATGCTTCCAATGGCTGGAAAATACATTGAATTATAGGATAATTTCCTATATAATAGGCACGAGGGTACTTTTTCTGAAGGTCGTATATTGCAGGAATATGCGACAGCAGAATCGTTTAGCGGAACATTCATTGCAAATGAATGAAAGAGAGGAAACTAATTGGGAAAAGTAGATTCCGCAGCGAAAGAGTATTTTTCAGATAATAATAAATTTGCAGATTTATGCAATGGAATATTATTTGAAGGAGAACAGGTGATAACACCTGAAGCATTAGAAGAAAGAGATTCGACAGAAGTTTTATCTGTATTTGGAATTGATCCAGAACAGATGCATCTGCAAAAATGGAGAGATTTACTAAAAAATGCCGTCGTAAAAACAACACAGAACATCTGTATAGTTTTATTCGGCATAGAGGCGCAGGCAAATGTTCATTATGCGATGCCAGTCAAAAATATGCTATATGATGGGATTAATTATGGAAATCAGGTGAATCAGGCAGCAAAAAGACATCGCAGAAAGCAGGACACGTCCGGGGATGAATTTTTGTCCGGATTTACGATTGAAGATAAACTTACTCCGGTAGTTACAATCACCCTATATCTTGGTGACAGGGAGTGGAACGCGCCAAGAAATTTAAAAGATATGTTTCCAACATTAGATGAAAGGTTATTACCATTTATTTCAGATTACAAGGCAAATGTGATTATTCCGGGAGAAACGGAAGATTTTGACAGGTTCAAAACGGATCTTAAACAAGTACTGGAAGTATTAAGTGCATCGGGAAACAAAGACAGAATGAAGGAAATCCTTGATAAAGACCAGCAATTTAAAAACTTAACATATGAAACAGTGAAAACCATTAACGATTTTGCAGGAACAGATATACCATTAAATCAGAAAGGAAGTGTGATAGATATGTGTAAGGCATGGAAGGATCAGTTTGATTCTGGAATTGAGCAGGGAATGGAGCAAGGGCTTGCAAAAGGCATTGTTGAAACCAGCATGGAATTTCATCTTTCAGAAGAAGATATTCTGGCAAAGCTGCAGGAAAAACTCAATGAAGAATATGATATCTTTACAGCAAAATATGGTCTTATCAGCAGCAATGCCAATAAGAGGGCATTCAGTCAGGACAGCAGCTATTGTCTTTTGACTTCTCTGGAATTTTTGGATGATAAGGGAGAACTGAAACGGAAAGCGGATATTTTTACCAAGAGAACGATCCGCCGGGCAGAAACGGTAACTTCTGTAGATACTGCCAGTGAAGCACTTGCGGTTTCCATTGGTGAGAGGGCAGGCGTTGACCTTTCCTATATGGCACAGCTTTCAGGGAAAACAGAAGAGGAGCTTACAGAAGAACTGGCAGGGGTGATCTTTAAGAATCCGATCGGTGAAAAATGGGAGCCGTCGGACGAATATCTTTCTGGAAATGTGAGGGAGAAACTGCAGATCGCAAAACAGTTTGCAGAAGATCACCCGGAATATCAGGTGAATGTGCAGTATTTGGAGCAGGTACAGCCAAAAGACCTGGATGCGTCAGAGATTGAGGCAAGACTTGGAGCAACCTGGATTTCAGAGAACTATATCACACAGTTCATGGCAGAGACATTCCATACACCAAGATATTATGTAGGGAGCAAGGTCAAAGTCCAGTATGCCGAAGTGACCGGACAATGGAATGTTATGGGAAAGAATGTGGACAGCTACGGAAATGCCCTTGTCACTTCCACTTATGGAACACAGAGAGCCAATGCCTACCGTCTTTTGGAAGATGCCTTAAACCTTAGAGATACCAAGATTTATGACACGGTACAGGATGCCGATGGGGAACACCGGGAATTAAACCGGAAGGAAACAATGCTGGCACAGCAGAAGCAGGAGCTGATCAAAGAGGAATTTAAAGAGTGGATATTTAAAGACCTGCACCGACGGGAAGATCTCTGTAAGATTTATAATGAACGATTTAACAGCATCCGTCCACGGGAATATGATGGAAGCCATATTCAGTTTGTCGGCATGAATCCGGAGATCACCCTGATGCCGCACCAGAAAAACGCAGTGGCTCATGTGCTGTATGGAAATAACACCCTTCTGGCTCATTGCGTAGGAGCAGGGAAGACGTTCCAGATGATCGCAGCCGGTATGGAATCAAAACGGCTGGGACTCTCACAGAAGAATCTTTATGTTGTGCCAAACCATCTGACCGAGCAGTGGGGCAGTGATTTCCTACGTCTCTATCCGGGAGCAAATATCCTGGTGGCAACAAAGAAGGACTTTGAGCCGGCAAACCGAAAACGTTTCTGTTCCCGTATTGCGACAGGGGATTATGATGCCGTGATCATTGGACATACACAGTTTGAGAAAATCCCCCTTTCAAGGGAACGGCAGATTGCCATGTTGGAAGATCAGATCGCAGATATTACGTTTTCCATTGAAGAAGCGGCACATCAGGCAGGACAGAATTATACCATCAAGCAGTTGGAAAAAACAAAGAAGAGTCTGCAGGCGAGGATGAAGAAACTCAATGACCAGACCAGAAAGGATGATGTAGTAACTTTTGAGCAATTAGGTGTAGACAGACTGTTTGTGGATGAAAGCCATTCATTCAAAAATCTTTTCCTATATACAAAGATGAGAAATGTAGCAGGTATTTCACAGACGGATGCACAAAAAAGTTCCGATATGTTTATGAAATGCCGGTACATGGATGAACTGACAGGCGGTAGGGGAATTACCTTTGCTACAGGTACTCCTGTATCAAATAGTATGACCGAGCTTTACACTATCATGCGTTATCTCCAGTATGACACACTCATGCGTATGGGTATGGGACACTTTGATTCCTGGGCGGCAACGTTCGGGGAGACAGTAACCGCAATCGAATTATCACCGGAAGGAACGGGCTATCGTGCGAAAACACGGTTTGCCCGTTTTTTTAATCTTCCAGAGCTGATCTCCATTTTTAAGGAAGCTGCGGATATTCAGACATCGGATATGCTGAATCTTCCTGTACCGGAAGCAGAGTTTATTAATGAAGTCTTAAAACCAAGTGAAGAACAGCAGGAAATGGTCAGTGCCTTTTCGGAACGTGCGGAAGAAGTAAGAGCCGGTCTTGTGAATCCAACGGTGGACAACATGCTCAAGATTACCAATGACGGAAGAAAATGTGCATTGGATCAGAGGCTATTAAATGAACTTCTCCCGGATGCCGAAAAAAGCAAGGTCAATACTTGTGTGGAAAATGCTTTTCAGGTATGGGACGAGGGAAAAGCAGATCGGACAACACAGCTGATCTTCTGTGACTTGTCTACTCCAAAAGGGGATGGGACTTTCAATGTATATGATGATGTCCGGAACAAACTGGTTGCCAGGGGAATCCCGAAAGAAGAGATTGCGTTTATCCATGAATACAACACGGAGACAAAGAAAGCAGATTTGTTTGCAAAGGTGCGGGCCGGACAGGTGAGAATCCTCATGGGTTCTACACCGAAACTCGGTGCTGGTACCAACGTGCAAGACAGGCTCATTGCTCTGCATCACCTTGACTGTCCGTGGAAGCCGTCTGATCTGGAACAGCAGGAGGGACGTATTTTAAGACAGGGAAACCAGAATGACAAAGTAAAGATATTCCGGTATGTGACGGAGAACACTTTTGATGCGTATATGTGGCAGATTTTGGAGAATAAGCAGAAGTTCATCAGTCAGATCATGACCAGTAAATCCCCGGTCAGGGCTTGTGAAGATGTGGATGATACGGCACTGTCCTATGCAGAGATCAAGGCACTTGCTACAGGCAATCCGTACATTAAGGAAAAAATGGATCTGGATGTGCAGGTGAGTAAGCTGAAACTTCTAAAGGCAAACCATACCAGTCAGATTTACCGTCTGGAATCCGATATTGCAAAGAATTTCCCGGTACAGATCAGTGCATTGAAAGAGCGGATTGCCGGGATGCAGGTGGATTCGCAGGTAGTAAAAAGCGTGGATTTACAGGATAATGACACATTTGCCATGACGGTAGGAAATGTCCTTTATGAAGATAAGAAAGAAGCAGGCGAAGCGTTGATCGCTGCCTGTGCAGGGCTAAAAACCGTTAGCACCGGCGGAAAGGTCGGGGAATATCATGGGTTTACGTTATCTGCTTCCTACAATATGTTCTCCAATGCGTTTGAGCTGACGGTCAAAGGAAAATGCTCTTATAAACTGGAGATCGGAAAAGACCCGGTAGGAAATATGCAGCGTATCCATAACACCCTTTCTTCCATTGACAGGAAGCTGACGGAAAGTGAGCAGAAATTGGAAACCGTACAACAGCAGCTTGCTACTGCACAGGAAGAGGTAAAGAAACCATTCCCGAAAGAAGCAGAGCTGAATGAAAAGATGGAACGGTTATCCGAGTTAAATGCGTTGCTGAACATGGATGAAAAGGGCAATGAGACGATTATGGCAGATGAGGATATTGGCAGAGAAGGAAGCAGCACAGATAGCAGGGATGCTGTAGAAGAAAAAGAACTTCCGGAAACAGCAGACAGAATCCATAAGCCATCTATTCTGGAACGCTTAAAGCAGGAGAAGGCACAGCAGAATACAGCGGAACAGCCACTTGTACAGAAAGCTGCAAAGAAAAAACACGAACAGGAGTTATAAAAGATTTCCCGTCAGAGTTTTCTCTGGCGGGGACATAAAATGGAGGGTTTGTTTATGGCAAATAATATAGAAAAACAGTTAAAAGAAATATCGGAACGACTGGAGCAGGGAGTAAAAGAAATCTTTACTTCGGAGAGATATACAGAATATCTGAATACCATGTCCAAGTTCCATAATTACAGTTTTAATAA
>ERZ773186.1683-NODE-1683-length-18031-cov-3.815977_pt1 | contig 18031 bp, 18 predicted proteins | sample MGYA00581000_ERZ773186 | MGnify/ENA primary metagenome ERZ773186 (study PRJEB29015, sample SAMEA2737752) | human gut metagenome | biome: human gut; feature: human-associated habitat; material: faeces | place: China | collected 2012 ...
CCGCGAAATTTTAATCAGCGAGTCAGCTTGGGAAGAAATGACCTGCTTATTCGCACCTTCCCTAAATTCCCGGCCTTCAACAATCCGGAAGTTTATAGAGATTTTCAAAAATCCGGCTTTGACATGCGCGGTTAGCTCCACGACATATCTGTAGGGCTAACAGAAGACTGTCAGGTTGGCTGATTACTACACTGGAACCTGAGGTACTTTGCCTCAGGTTATGTTGACATACTCAAAAATAGATTCTTACATTATCCCGGTAACGGCGTCTTTCATCGGCCTGCCAGTTACCATCAATGGTATTGGTACCCTCGTTCTTTCTGTCTGTGATGTTAATAAGGGCAAAATTAATCAGCATGTCTGGCAGGATCTGGGAATTCATACCAATATCCATAGAAGTGAATCTATTACGAACGTGGGGAACCCTGGCACCATTTTTTGTGCTGCCCATATTTGTTTTCATGTATAATTCATAATCAAAGCGTTCATCCTGATTTAGCTTAACTGATTAAAATCCGTAGATTATGATTTTATCAGTGTTGTGACTTTATTTATTATGGGGAGCTTACCCAGTATTTCGAAATTATCGGGAGAACACTTGTACCATCTGTTTGAGCCTGCAAGTATTTCTCTGTCCCATCGTCTGACCCTCTCCCCATTTCTGAGTATGCATATCATATAGTTTTCGGGCACCATCAGTGTCCGGGCTGCCAGAAGACTATTTTTAAACGTCAGGGAAGTGATATTGATATCTTCTCCGGAATTTTTACGATAAATAACAGACCATGAGTTTGTTTCCGGGCTACTAATACACATTTATTGTACCTCTGGTGATGGATTGAAATCCTGAATCCTCCGCTTACTATGGTGAGCGGAGGAGATTAATAATCGCGTAAAGGTTGTTATTAAAATCAGCCATACAGGTGTTATCAGAATCTTTTTTTACGACTCTCTTGTTTTCCACCTGATGGTGTCTGAGCGACATTTTTTTTATGGGGCGGGGATGCAGTTAGATCCGGTACAGGTAACAGCATCTCCAGGGGGAGCAGAGTATTCAGAATCGCCTTCACTGAAGGTATATCTTCAGGACCAGAGTGTTCCTCTTCCGGACGATTCAGTGTGATATAACATACCCGGCGTTCTTCCCTGGTTGTGTTATTGATAGTGTGCACAGCCTTTTTCCACAGTTCGTTTGCCCGGGATTCGATATCTGTATCATATTGCGGAAGCAGATCCAGTGATGTCTGCGCTGTTGCCAACTGGCGCTGGAATGTATCAATGATACGGTAAGGCTCTGTACGGTTTTTACGACGTTTACGGGATGGTTTTGCTGTCAGTACACCGATGATGCTGCTGACATGCTCCGGTGTGGGGAGCCTGCGCTGCACTGTCCTGGGGACGAGACGGCGGAGACGCTCCAGCCGGGGGGCTTCAACGGAAATATAGCGGTTGATGACCACCGGATCACTGTCGCAACTTTTCTCGCTGTCCGGAATATACACAGAGGCTGACGGCACCACATCCCCCTGGAAAACGGTAAAGAACTCACCGGCATTCAGTCTGATCAAATCCTGCACGTCGATTTTGCTTTCCATCTGGATGGTGATCTGGTTACCGTCCACCCAGGACTCACCCATCACACCATCGTGGCGCTGCAGGCTGCCCATTCTGGCCCGTGCCTCTTCACCGGCGGCATTTTTCACCGTTCTTGCCGTTTTGTCGTCACTGACAATGCGTCCGGCGAATTTGGTGCCGGCGTTCTGCATCAGTGTGGCGGTGTTGGTGGCGGAGGTCTGCCCTTCAATTCGCTCCTGATCCTGCGCCGTCATTATCAGGGAAAACTCCAGTGAACGTACCTGGGTGGCCTCCACAGCAATGCGGTCTGTGTAGTAGGCACCGACTTCGTCAAGGATACAGATATAGGGGAAGCTGCCTTTGTATTTTTTGACTTCCAGGTTCTGTGCATCTGTGCCTTCCAGCCGGTAGCCCAGGTCACGGGCGAGGAGCATGCTCTGCTGGGTGACGAACATACGACCGAGTGCCGACGTGGTATGAGCCGATGTGTCCAGTGCAGGGATCATCACAATCAGAATGCGGTCGCTGTGAATACTGTCGCGAATATCGATGTCGCCGGCATCTGCCGCAAAGACGTCCCCGAAGGTTTCGGCAAAGGTTGTGAACGTTTCCGAGAACTGACCGGAGAGATAAGCATGCTGTTTACGGGGCTCCTCAGTCCAGGCTGACGGCGTTCTCACCAGTGACATATCGAATCCCGGGACATCCTGCAGGTAGTTTCGCAGTGGTGCGATAGCTTCTTCCGGCCACTGGTCATCAAGGCCACGGCAATAGAGTTTTGCCATCCCTTCCAGCGTCATATGTTCCCGTAACATCTGCAGGGACATGGTTTTACCTTCCCGGACGCACCAGAATTTTGTGCCAAAGACCAGGGCCTTGTTCATGGCTATCGCCCGTGACTGCCATTCACCGCCCTGAACGTTCTGGGGCAGCATGGACTGCATGGTTTCGGCGGTGAAGGCTTCGGTGCTGAATGCGAACGGGTTCCAGGTGTTTGACTGTGGGCGGGATTTTTCGCCGCTCTGAATGATTTCACTGCGGGATTTTCCGCCGTTCATGAAGTTGATGACCTCGATATCATCCTCCCTGCCAAAACGTCGGGAGAGATACCAGATTGTCCTCGTGGTATCGTTCTGTGCCTTTCCGTCAACAAAGGTAAAGCCTCTTCCCCAGCAGAGCGGGTTGAGCAGCCAGGCAAAGGTGGTTTCTGTTTTACCGCCACCGGTGGTGGCAAAAAACATGACATGCCGGGTGAGGTCATCCATGCTCAGCCAGAGCTCACGACCGATATCGTTGATACGGCGGTAACCGACATAAAAAATCCCCCGGGCGGGGAATGTTTCATCCGCTTCATACTGAAACAGGGTGGGCCAGAAGCTGAAGAGGCTTCTCCTGACCTTTCTGTCCTGGGAGGGGTCATCAAGGCTGAGTGTCATGGGCATACGCAGGGGGCATCGCCAGCGTTGCAGCATGAATATCACGGAGGTGACCAGGGTGAACAGCAGGCAGACAGGAAGGGCCAGTGGCCATATCAGCGCCGTAATGATACTGCCGGCCAGACACAGACCAGTGATGTTCAGGTTATGCAGTGCATTCCACAACGGGTTTCCCCAGGCCGTGCGGTGTATGAGGTCAGGATTAACGTGGTGCTGGCTCATTGTGATACTCCTCGCTATCTGTTGCTTTCAGGAAGAGGCGAACGGAAGTGGCGTCTTTCAGGATGCCGGACGGCAGGTGCCAGCCGGTATCTGATAACACCCAGGGGGTTCCTCCAAAACCGAACTGGCGGAAAGCCTGGTTATTGACATCGATGGCAGCACGTGCGGCGGTCAGACACTGTCCATCCTGTGCGGCCGGTGCATCGCCGGTGGGGGCCATACCACTGTCAGCGGAATACAGCTGATGCCATCCGGTCGCCCGTTTTTGTGAGTCCGGTTCACACAGCAGCGGAGCAGTCCGCTTTGTACTGGACTCCCCGCCAATCACGGAGACCGGATAAATCACCACGCTGAATTCCCGGGCCAGTTGCTTAAGCGCGGGTTCCAGCAGACGGCAGTTGATGCATGCGGGGTCAAGGAAGGCGTACAGCGTGCGTTCATGACCAGTGGACAGGTTAATGGTGAACATCCCCCGGTCTGCGTTGCGTTTAAGTACTGTGGCCAGATTACGGCGGGCCTCAGCGGCCTGAACGTGTTGTTCTTCCGTCACTGCCGTCGGAGCGGGGGCAGAAGAAGGTTCCTGCTGTGTGGGAGCCGGGCGGGCCGGGATGCTGTTAACATGATGTTCCGTATGTGGGCGTGGTGTCTCTGTGTCGGTTACTGGTTCAGCTCTCCATTCCTGAGATGTAGGGTAAGCCAGCGTGGAAGGGGGCTCTGCCTTCATCCAGTGGTAACCTGCAACTGTCGCCGGCAGAGCAATTCCGGCGATAAAGCCACACATCAGTGTCCGCCAGAAGCCATATTTCCGGGAGGGATGTTTTCCTTTTCCGGCATATTCGGCATCCAGGCAGGCATCAATCGCTGAGAGCATTCTGCCGATGTGATGTCCGGGACGTTCTGCATCAACGGTATCAACAAGCACCGCTTCGGTTATTTCGCGAAAAGGGGAACTGAAGGACAGGTGCATCAGCCTGTTATTACGGTTAATCAGTGCGCCCAGTTCTGTGACCGGCAGGATGGCAATCACCTCGCGATTACCGTCAGGGTACAGGGCGGTCAGGGACAGGTGTTTATTATTCAGTGTTGCAGTGTAGTGGATGGTCATTGTTCTTTTTCCTTGTCGGCGGGATGCTGTTTTTCGGTGGTTTCGGTGGTTTCGGTGGTTTCGGTGGTTTCGGTGGTTTCGGTGGTTTCACCAGTGTCAGTGTCTTCGTCGTTATCATGGCGGCGGGGTATCACGTCATCCGTGAGTGACCAGCGGGTCCTGATCTGACGTTTACGATCGCGATCTGGCTGAGGTTCGTCCCATATCAGGCCCAGCCCCAGCATGTCCCGTCGAAGCCCTTCAATGGCCTCTTCCACACAGGGTTCCGGGCAGGGGAGGCCGAGACGGCTGGCTTCATTTTCTGCCCGGGCAACGGCCACCACGCCGGCCCCTTCGATGAAGCCTTTTGTGGTGTTTGCCCGGTGAAGGGCATAGAAGAGCGTCCGGTCAACGCCCTTGAGCCACAGCCAGTTGGGGGGCGTCAGGCGCAAATCATGTGCGTAAAGCCAGACAAGACCACTGCGAACGTAACGGTGCTGCCTGAGCCACTGTTGTGCGTCTTCTGTTTTTATGACCCGGATAAAGGCGTTTCTGGCCAGTGAATACACTGGCGTGCTGAAACGCCCCTGGTCCCGCTTGCTTTTGAGTCTGCAGGAGAGGTTGAGGTTATTCATCAGGGAAACAGCCGATTTCCGGTCCCCAAGGAAGAACTGCAGGCCAAAGACGGCAAAGAGTGCTTTTTCATGTGGAGCCATGTCTTTCCAGGTGGTCAGAGGCTGGCCCAGTTGCGCCATAAAGCACTGGCGCGTGGCCGCAACATCGAGCTGCATGTTGCGGATAAGGTTGTTCTGCTCCACAAAGGCTTCGGGGGTTAGAGCGACACGGCGCTCGGGACGTTTTTGTCCGTGGAAGAGTCTGTTGCTGTCTCCGTCAGCCAGAACGGGGGCGATCGCCGGTGACAGTGATGAAAACAGATGTGGCAGCGTGTGGATATTCAGTGGTCTGCGGGTGAAGCGGGGCTGGGCCGGATGCTGAAACCACATCCACAGAAAGCCGATCGTCATGGGAAGCAGAATCAGCCAGAGGATCCCCACGGTCTGTGACATGACATCCAGCCACTGGCTGAAAGTGATCGTTGCAGCGTTGTTGGCGGTGTTGGCCAGCAGGTTATAACGGGGGGCGGCAAAATGGTGAAAAGGCCCCCAGTCAGTCATCCCCCACATTGTGTGCAGGATCAGGCAGGTGGCAAAGACGATGTCGGGTAAAAAGAGCCAGATGAGAAGCGCAAAGAGCAGACATATGGTGCCAACGATATACCATATGTTCATCGGGTCTTCTGTTGTGGGGGAGTGTTGGTAAGACACGAGGATTCCTCCATCGATAAATAGATAAATTTCGGGATGAGGCTGAGTGGAATTAATGCGAACAATCGCCGGTAATGACCGGGCAGGGCTGAATTCAGCAGGGCATTTTCACAGGAACAGCAGAAGGTGGTGAGAGACAGGCACAAAAAAGCCGACTGGTGAGGCCGGCTTTTTTGCGATCCCAGGGAGAGTGGGTGGCTCTGGCCCGGAGGAAGTCTCTTTTCAACTAACGTTACCAGAATATCGTTATATTCACCTGATCGCAATCTGTTCGTTACAGTCTATTGTTCCGGGAGTAGCGATATCGCCTGAAACAAGTATAATCAGCAAGTTAGCCTTGTCTGGAGACTTACCTTCGCATCAATCCATTTGCCGTATTTTCGTAAAATTCAACAGGAAATATTCAACGGGAGTGAGAGAACTGCTGTCCGGGGAGGAGGTACAGACGCAAAAAAACCGACTGGTGAGGCCGGTTTTTTTGCGATTCCGGATCGAAGTTGGTAGCCCTGACCGGAAGATAACTGCCTATAACTGACTATGAAATAATACGGCTGAAATAATATTTCTGCAAGCACAGTATAAGTATATACTCGGTGTGTCAGCTTTGAGGCACGTTCTTTCCGGCATATCGTTCACCGGGATGAACAGGTTGCAAGTCCTGGCCAAAACATCAGGTGGTGCTGGTTTTGGTGCTCTGGCCGGAGAAGAACTGTCTATAACTGACACTATAGAAAACGTGGCGACAGGCAATGTAAGGGCAAACCACGGTGTTCTTTCTCCATTGATGGAGAAGCGGATGATTAACCTGTTAATCATCGTTCTCAGGGCGGTTGTTGCTGTGGCTAACGCAGTGATAGCTCTCCTGGAACTGATCCGGGAACTGGTTGACTGATAATCCCGGAAACGTACTTAAGGGCAGAGGGTCACCGCCTTCTGCCCTTTAACAAAATATGCTCAGGTTAAAAATCGAAAACCTTCCTGCACTTCCTGTGCCTGTTCCCGTGAGTCAAACATGAGCCGGCTTTTACCCGGAACTCCCCAGGAAATATATTCTACATCCACCCACCATTTTCCGTATTCTTCATACGGTCCGGATATCACTTTAGTGACAAATGCATCAACCAGGTTCATTTTTACACCTTTCTGTTATTCTGCTTATTACGACCAGCAGACAGCAAATATTAAAAATAACGCGGCGGTAAAAATGGCAATTTTTTCCATGCTGTATTTTTGCCATTTATTTTCTTTGAAATGGTTTTTTTCTTCATATCAGCAAATAATTATTTCTTATTCTGTTTTCTCCAGGTCCATGGTGGTACCGGATTTTTATCTGCCCATAATCCCCGCTTCAGGGCGCGGGCATCACGCTGGAGCGGCGGGAGAGTATAGTCATTATTGTAGTCCGGGTACACCCAGGCAGCGCCGTTACGGACCTGCCAGCGATTTGCTTCTGTGCCGTCAGCGGTATAGACCCGGCCGAGAATACGGCCATACCTGTCTGTCTGCGCGTATTGCACGGTTACGGGCTTTCCGGCCACCAGGTCCTTCAGCTGAGTGGCTGACCAGCGTCCAAAGGGCTGTTTCTTTTCCGGTGCATCAATATTTACCAGCCTGATCCGCACCTGACAGGCTTTTTGTCCTGTAATATTTCCAGCGTATCACCATCAAGAACGCGGATGACGTGCCCCTGAATCTGTGCGGCACAGAGAGAAGCGGAAAAAATAATGGTGAGTGAAAAGATATATTTTATCATTTCATCGTCTCCTTTTTATTTATGAAAACAGGTGCAATTAATATTGCGAAATAATAACGTTCAGGTGTTTTTTTTTGGCAGTGTGATACTTCACGCAGGGCATGAATTCCAGTACGCTGATATCCGTGATGATACGGCAACAGATATCCGGTGACGGTATGCAGGAACATATTGATTATCAGATTGAGAAATATCAGTTCAGGGCCAGGAATGAGTCACCGCGACTGATGCGCCAGTGGGAAGATGTCATGCGTGAATGCCATGATACCGGAGCAGGAGCCAGGGAGCGGCTGCGGATTGCCTTACTTAATGTTGATTATGTGACCAGTTTTGAACTGCCGTTTCGTCTGCTGTTAACCCGGACACCGCAGATGATTGACAGCGTGCGGCGGGAATGGCAGCTCAGCCAGAAAAAAGTCGTATTCAATGAGCGGCAGCGGGGATGTGTATACAGTCTGCAGAATGACTTATCCGGCGTGCCGGATAGCTTCAGTTACAGTCTTGCGACGCGAATACGGCGGGCGGACAGCTATGGCATGACGACGCGTTGTTTCACTGATATAGCCGGGCAGGTTAAAGCCCCGACAGCACGGCTGAAACTGGCGCTGGAAAGCGGGTTAATTGTCACCGCGCTGGATGGTCTGTTCTGGCTTGGTATTCAACGTATTGCCGCAGATGTGCAGCGGCTGCGTCAGTCCGGAATGACAATCATCACCCGGGATGTTGAGGTCTCAGACTCGCTGACCGGAACCACACGGGTTGTTTCCGGGTACAGCCTTTGATTTATGCAACAAAGTATCGCAGCGTCGAATATGAGCTATGGCCAGATTTTTGTTAATCGTGGTTGTTGCAACATGTAAGGCGAATGACCACACTATTCTGGCACGCTCGTAATCATGCTGAAATTCTGCTTCCTGTCCTGCCGTGATGAGTTCCGACCAGGACATACGGCGAAGTGTATGTCTGTCAGTAATATCCGTCATGAGCTCTCAGCCTCCTCCTTCGTATTTCCGTCAGAAACACAAACGCCCCGCAGAGAAAATTCGCCAACATTCTCCTTTTTAATGGCGCGCAATGCATCGCGGCAGGCCCGTTCGGTATGAAAGGCCTGGCTGTGCACCGCCAGTGTGGGCTGACGGGCATCACCGGAAGAGACATTAAAGGGCGATGAAAGCCAGAAAATCAGTAGCCACATGCGTCACACCTCGTCCTTTTTATGCGGGTATCTGGACAGAATATTGAGCGCCTGTAATGGCGCTTCATGCATTTCACGGATACAACGGGCATCGGTGATATTTTCCCGGTAATGTGTGGTTTCCAGCATCATATGATGCATATGGAGCATCCGGGCCAGGGCTGCGCGGAGTTCTTCAATATGTTGTTCATGGGAATGCTGGCGGGGCTGTATCCGGCAGAGAGGGATAACCTCCACATCATCCGGGTGCGCGCGAAGCCACGCGTCAGTGACTGCAATGTCGTCAGTGTAAAACCATGTGCCGGATGTCCCGTTGGCCAGAAAACGCATTTTCCAGGTTTCTGGGGTGGCGGTTGTGTTGTTATCTTTCATGGTGCCACCACTCATTCAACAGGCTTAATGCTGTCCAGGCGCAGTCTGCTCAGACTGTCGTGGCTGCCACAGCGGCGTCCAGTGCTTTTGCTGTAGCACTCCTGCCCCCTGATACACCATGCCGTTGGCGTTTCGTAGAGGCTGACACGTCGGGTTTTATCTTTAATGATGAGAAGCCCGGTGTGAGTTTTTGTCTTTTTCATCGGTGGGGTACAAACGCAGAAATTTTGTTGTCATCAGTTTTTGCCTGCAGAGGCCTGAAAAGACAGTGTTTTCAGGCCCTGTTCAGGTTAGTGAATATTCTTGCCTGGCTTTTCGGCAATATCAATCCCCTGAAGTTGCATGGATATCCCATGCCCATTGAGCATCTGGCTGTCCATGGAATGGATACCGCATGTCATCATCAGGTTGTAACAAAGCGTACTCAGCATGGTGAGCGCCTCTTCTGAGGATTTACAATGTGTATTCATAAGGGCCAGAAACTGCTCAACAACATCCGGGTTAATGCTGGTACTGTGTATTTCATCCTTCATGATGTGTCCTTGTTTTTTATTATTTTGCATTTCAGAAAATAACACGATGCCTGCAGCCCGGAAAACAGATGTGTGCACACGTAGTCACTTTCCGGCTTTATTTCTGTCCCTGACACAAAATACGTGGTGGCATGAAAAGGATTGTGGCGGACAGGAAAACGATTAGAATAGCGGCGGGCGCTTGAGGCTGTATGCCGAAAGCGTTTTGTGGACGGCATGTAGCAGAAAGCCCCAGGCGATTTTTTTATCAATCAACCCAGGGCCCACTGTAATGCCTAGACAACATTATAGTAGCCCGATGACGGCCGAAAGGCAATGGAGGGGCTGCGATGCCACAACGAACGTTTTTAATGATGTTAATCGTCGTCTGTGTGACGATACTGTGTTTTGTCTGGATGGTGAGGGATTCGCTTTGCGGATTTCGTATCGAGCAGGGAAATACGGTGTTTGTGGCAACGTTAGCCTACGAAGTTAAACGTTAACGGGCAACACGGCGGCAGGACATCTGCCGCCGGATTGTTGCGAAGGCTGACCTCAATGCGCCTTGTTTGTCTTTTTTACCGGACGACTGCTGGTTGCTGCTGTCCGGCAGCTATTATTTTTTCCGTCCTGTGCGTCATCAATTATGACAGTCGCTCTCATTTGGTTGTCTCTGGTTAGATGTATTATTAGATATTTTCGGGGTAATTCGATAAAAGTTATCCACTTCAGCACCAGACTGAATGATATATGCAATAAGATCTAAACGATGAATCTCGTATCGTGTACGTAACTCCATCATTTCACGCCATGCTAAAATCCTTGATGTTTTCAGTTCAGCCTCTATAAGTTTCCATGTGTTTGTTGAGATGGCATGTTCTTCCAGCTGACGTAACGAGAACCTATCACTAATGACCAACCATCCCCATCCTCGAGTATGTGCCCATTTGCGACCTGCATTACTTTTTATTCTCGTGAGACTCAAGGTCATTCGGTCTGTTGGCTTCACTTCCATAAGTAGGCACCGACCATCAACTGTCGCAATGAGTAAATCTGGATAGTATTTTTTTGATTTGTTTTTAAAACAATATGGAATAGAAAATGGTTGTTCTTGATAGAAAAGAACCTGATCGCAACATTCTAATAGATTCATTATTTTAAACTCAAGCCCTGATTCGTACTGGACTGTACGACCTAATTTTTGAGAGTAAAAGAATCCAGATATGTCAGTATCATTAACCGCTCTCTGTGAACATAGCTGTTCTACGGGGGGAGGAGGTGCGATATATTTTGGCCAATGTGTATTGTCTAGCCATTTACTGAATATGAACTCAACTCTTTCTTTCTTGATTCGGGCTCTTTCCTGAGCGTGAGCGTGTGCTAATTCTGCTCTTCGTTCACGTAACTTCTGCTTTTGTAATTGTGATATTAATGAGAGCGAATTTTTTATTTCATCTCGTCTTGCTTTAGGAATGCCTGCGGCAAAAATGATGAATTTGGCGGCTAACTCAGAGGATGTAACGAAATCCCGATGAACAATACGATAAATCCATACTGCTATATCATATGGTGAATTACCTATTGAGTTAATAAGGGCTTTAAGGCAAGCTCCAGGTGTCCCTTCATAGCGAGATTTAGCAGCTAGTAAGCCAAGGGCTCGTTCCTGAAGTTGTCTTACCCTTTCACGGGAAATTCCTAATTTGACGGCAATATCTGCCAGAGAATGAGGTGAATCATCTGTGCCGAGTCGCATTAGAAGAATATATTGATGTCGTTTATTAGATAAACTTTCGATAGCAGAATGAATTAGCATAATGACATCATGTTCATCGGCTATATAATCTTTAAAATCTGTATTGGGTTGGCAGAGGGGGAGTGGGGTATTTTGTTTAAAACTATTCTTTTGTATTTCAACTTTATCATGAGCAATTGTTTTTGCAGTGCTCAATGATATTAAATTATTGATGATACTATTGTGTTCTTGGCGAGGAATCTTGTTGAAGTAATTGCTGAGATCATTCACCGTGTTTATATCGTTGAACTCAAGAAACTCAGAAGGAAGCAGGCGTTTGATTGCTCCACGTATTCCCCCGGACGATCGTTGATGTGTTTGAGTAAGTTTTTTTAGCGAGACGCCCTCCGCTATGGATACGAGAAGACGCTGTAACTCTTCAGTATTCCATGGAGTACCATGTCGTGCTGGAAAATTGCTGCGGGATTCAGACATGATTTTATCTTTATGTTTTCTAGGTACTGCCTTGAGTGTGTGGATATGATAATTATTTATAATGATATTGTTATCTTTTATAGATAACTGATATGCAGAATTGTATTGATTTTGTCTACAGTGGGCAAGACAGTGCTAAGAATTTGTGGGGAAAACATAGAGACTCCATGCGGCGTCCTGAGATAGACGGCAGACAGGCATTCTGCCTGAAAAGAAAAAGCCGGTTCAGAGAAAACCGGCTGACGGATTATCGTCTAACAGTTGATAGCTACCTCAAAATACTTCTGCAACAGGAACACCGGCAACTTTTTCCCACTCTTTAACCCGATACCGGATCATCTGTGGGAAACGTTCCTTGTACTCATATCCACGTGCAGCCATGGTGTGCATGGTGTTGGCCAGCGTCCTTGATGAGATGCCGGAGATCTCAAGAGGAATCATCGGCAGACTCACATAGGTGGTGTGGATTTCCAGCTTGCCGTCCTCAGCAACCGTGCGGGTAAAGTTGTGAATATCCAGACCAATTACATCCATCACATTGTTTGGATAAATACGCACATACAGCATGGTGCCGTTTTTAATGTCGATCCCGAAATAACAACTCTTCGAGAATGACAGTTGCTCATAATCGCTGGTCGGCGCAAAGGGACTGCTTTCTTTTATCTGCTGAACAACCTGCTGGACTTTCTTTTTCTTCGCTCTGGTTTTCATATATAGCCAGAGTGATGGGAGTATTAATAGGAGCCAACTGCCATAAGTATATAGATATGCTTGAATATCTGTTTCTATATATGGTTCTGTAAGCATCATACCGGTAAATCCTAGAGAACATAGTAATAAAAAAGGAACACCAAATATAAAATAAGCAGTGCGGATAAGGTAATAATATGCCCACCAGGAAGGATATCTGCTTTTTGTTGTGTTCATAATAAACCTCCATATTCACCTGAATGTATTTTAATCTCTTCAGGTGAATATGGCAATGGTGTTTTAGTGGTTTTTCGATATTTTCATTTATTGTTTTATTCCGTCTTTATCATCTCTATTAATATTTTTCAGTTTTTCTTCACGAACGCCAGGTGTTCTGCGCATATTGGTATTACCTCCGGCAATAATATCTTTGACTGAAGAAACCATATTCCCCAGCATATTAACACCGTCACGTCCGCCCAGAAAATTAATTACATGGTCAGGCAGATAAGCCTGAAGCGCAAAAACGGCTGCAACCAGTGTGGTACAGGCGCGGGCATAAATCATCAAAAATCCCGCCATGCTGAACACGCCCGTCACAGAGTTTATCTGGACATTCATCAGTGCAGCAGCATACAGCGCATTCAGGATTGTGCCGCCGGCCACGATGGCGACTGATGCAAAAAAGAACCCGAACACCATCAGCAGCGGTCTGATCATGCTGTCTATCAGGTAGATGTAACCGTAAGCGGCCCGGCTTCCCCGGTCCTGACTTGTTCCCAGATGGGTGGCGGCCCACAGGGGGCTAGCAGCACATCCAATCAGTACGCTGACTATCCAGTTGCCGATGCCGGTCATCCAGAAGATAAACGGGATAAACGGCAGGTAAATGGATAACGAAAAACCGGCACAAAACAGCAAAAACAGCAGGAAGTAGAGTGGTGGTGCGGATGCTTCCAGAAAAGCCTTTGCGGCGTCAGATAATCCGCTGACGGCATTGACCAGTCGACCAAAAACGGAGTTGCTGCCGGCCGTGGAAAGTACCCTGACGGTGGTATAACCCGCCCAGATGGTTTCGGTCGTAACCATGGTGTAATCGCCAATGTTTTTCATTTTTATCAACGGATTTAGTTGATTAGTTGTGGTACCTGTACCGCTCAGATAAGTGGCTGTCCAGTTAGTCATTCTTGTTAGGTTAAACCCAATCAATTTTAAGATTGCTGATTGAGGGTCTTGAGTTTTAGATGCGTGGTATTCACTGGCAGAGGTGGCTGTTCCCAGTGCAGGAGTATACGCTGAGTTCTGTAGCTGTGCCTGGTAAGCCCCCTTGACTTCCTTCAGGAATTCCGTATCTCCGGCTTCGCCCAGTGACGAGACGCCACTCACAGTAGGAGCGCGGTTGGCCAGGTCTTCCAGTCGCTGGTTGGCGGTGGCAAAGGTCTGGTACCAGGCACCCAGGGCAACCCAGCCGTAGGTGGTCAGGTAGGATTTCAGCTGCTCCCTGCGCTCAGTTTCTGCGTTATCTGCCGGCAACGCCTTCTGCACCGTTTCTTCATACCGGTTGGCTGCCTTCTGAATACGGCTTTCAATATCCGGCAGGTTGCCGTTACCCGTGTCGCGCCGGGTCCGGTATGCCGACACAAATTCCTGCGCCGCGCTGTCCAGGTCACGGAGCATGGTATCCATGGCGGAGCGTTGTGCCGTCAGAACCCCCTGATATTCCGTTTCAATGAAGGGATTGAAAAAATGGGCCAGCGCGGACTGCTTGTTACTGCCGTTTCCTTTCACGGAGAGACTCACACTCCCGCAGGTGGCGCTGCCATTTGAGACGGTGACGGTATATCTGCCATTCTCTGTCCGTGAGGATTCGCTCATGGGCGGCGTTGATGAACGTGCGGTACGGTTAAAGTCATCGAGGCCCGTATTCATGGCGTGTTTGCACAGTTCCATCTCCAGAATTCCCCGTGCTGCCGTGCGGGTGGAGACATGTACTGGCTGTACGGTCATTGAATAGCCTTCAGCAATGTTTTCTGCCGCTGTCTGAACCATGATATTGGCGGAACCGATGCCCATGATGGATGCGCCCCACAGCATGACCAGTTGCGCCAGACTCCAGCCGGAAGCGGTGGGCACAATCATCAAAAATCCACTCACGACACTGAGTATGCCGACGACGTCCCGTCCGTTGTTAAAGACACTGCCCTGGTGTCCCGTGCGGACAGCATGACGGATACCAATAAACAGAAACCAGACTATCCCCATCGTGGCGATAATTGCGTTAAACACCATGAACAGGTTGCCAATGATGGTGTTGCTGCTGGCTGTCAGGGGATTTGTGACCACATCACCAAAAATGGTGACCAGTGCCTGGCGCGACAGGTCATCCGGATTGGTGGCGGCACTCACAATGTCCTGATAGGTGACGAAAGCCTGTGCAGGTACGGCAGCCAGCGCCAGACCTGCACTCAGTGCTCTGGGTATGATTTTCACGGTAACTCCGGAACCGAAGGGGATGCCCGGGCATCAGCCCCCGGAATGAGGAAAAGAAATTGCAGACCGGACAGTCAGTACTGCCGGTGGGTAATGGCCAGCCATGTGGCCTGTTTCCAGCCGTGCCGGGCCTGCAGGTAATCGGGGAATGTGCCCTGTTCGTCCTCGCTGACCCGACGTTCATTCAGCTGCCAGAGGCGGTATGACGCAATCAGGGCTTTTGAGGCACACAGTGCTGCAATGGTACTCATCAGTAACAGGCAGACCAGGATACGTATCAGGGTGATGACCGGCAGTGCGGTGGCCGCAAGGGCCATACCACACAGCAGAAGTACCGGTATCATCATCAGCCAGAATCCTGTCCGCCAGAACATCCTGCGACGTCGCAGACGCCGGTCCAGTTCGTCGACCGTCAGTCCGCTGGCCCTGACCGCTTCCTCCCAGGTCATACAGACCGGACTCTCCGGTTGCCGGTCGGGCATGAGGCGCTTCAGGCGCGTTTTATGCTGGTCCAGCATATGGCGGCAGCTGCGCAGCATCCAGCGGGTTTCGGCCAGTGGTGCGAACAGATTTATCCCTATATCACCGATGCGGCGGAGACGGGGGGCCGGTTTTTTTTCGTCGATGCTGTTGTCGTCTTTCATCTTACGCTCCCCTGGCTCATGGCCTGTGACAGTTCGCCAAGGCGCTGTCCGTAATACTGCCGTGCGGCCAGCGCAAGTTGCTGCCCGGCGATAACGTTACCCTGACGAATCTGCTCTTTCAGATCGTTCATCTGCCAGTTCAGCAGGGCGGTGGTGCGCAGCAGCTCACGGAGAAGGTTATCGCCTTCCATGCCCTGCAGATCCTGCTGCCAGTCGGTGTTGGCATACCGTCTGCCGGCTTCAAAGGCCTCAAACTCCCGCTGGCTCATGTGGCCACGGGTGCGGGCTTCTGATGATGCGGTCCGGTCAAAATATGCCGCAGCTGACGGTGACTGCAGGGCTTCAGTCAGTGCCCCACGGGTGGCTTCATTAGGGGTACTGTCAGCAATCAGTGACAGCTGCGGATGAGAGGCGGCATCGATGATGCCGTTGTATTCATTCTGCAGGCCCACATACGTGCGCCCGGTCTGTGTGCCCACTTCTCCTTTCCCCGGGGCACGACCCGCTGACGGTCTGGCGGTGTTTTTCATATAAGCCGTCGCAGCATCAATCTGTTTCTGATCCCAGGTGAGAGCGGCCGGGGTATCTGCTGTGCCTGCGCCCTGATAGAGCGATCGTACCTGGCTGTCTCCGCCCGGCAGATCGCCCACGGCAGGGCAGACATCAGTTCCGCCAAAGCGGGCATACTCCGCTTCCGTGCAGTAACCGGCGTGGATGCCGGCACTGTCATACGCCTCGCGGACCGGGGAGTCCGCAGCCCGGGAGAGACGTTCCCGGATGGGTTTACTGCTGACCCCTCCCCCCTGACTCAGACGTGCCGCTGCAGACGCTGCTGCCCGGCGGCTTTCTGCTGCAATGCCGGACGCGGATTCACTGCAGATGGAGTCCGGCACGCTGAAGCTTTTCCTGGCCTCCTCGAGGCGGTGTGTTTCATTACTGAATATCATCTGCTGACGGGTGGCCTGCCCGTCCTGGGCAATGACGGTGGCCAGTTTTTCTGAGTTCTGGGTGATGGCTGTGCCGGTGGCCGTCTGCATACGGACCATTTCCTCCATGATGCCCTGTATGGTGGCCAGCTCCGGCATGATCTGTCGGGTGACCGGCTGACTGGACACAACATTCACAGAGTAGGCATGGGTGGCAGGGATAACCGCACAGCCTACAAGGAGTGCAAGCAGTGTGGTTGCAGATTGTCTTTGCATTCTTTTTTCTCCGTTTTCGGGGGATACAGGATGTCTGGTACGCGATGACTGAGTGATTCCGGCAGCGGAGCCAGCGGGAAACACTGGAAGCGGCGCGTGATCCATCCCTGACGGTTACGGTTATCGATGAGCGTGAAGGTACGACGCTTCACGCGTTTCAGTGTCGGGGTGTCGCTTTCCATGACCGGCCAGTCTCCGGCTGTGAGTGCCGGTGTGCCGGGGACATCCGGCCACAGCCAGGTGTTGTCAGACATCAGCGCAGTGAGTGGTGCGGGCAGAAGCCAGTGAATGACATGCTGTATATCAAAAGGCGGTCGCTCCGGCACGTTAACCTGCCAGGTGGCCGTTGTTATCAGCGTGCCTGTCTCTCCGGGCAGGGCCAGGCGAATACCACTCATCTCCCCGTCAGCCCGTCTGTCACTGGCAAAAATGACCCGGGGATTGGGGGACGGTCGCAGTGTGAAGCAGGCGGACGGCAGGGTGAAGCTGAAACTGTCACCGTCCACGCGCAGTGTTTTCAGGAAGACCTGTCCCCGGGCAGGACGCCGGCAGCGGGGGGTGATATGAATGCTGTACATCAGAGGTTATATCCCTGCTTACGGATGAGTTCTGCTGCCAGCTCATGGATGACGTTTTCACTGTCATGTGTGCGGGCGCGGTGTTCTATCAGTGAGGTGGCTGAACCCCGGGGAAAGTGTTCGGCCAGGATCTGGCGTGCCCGCAGTGACCCCACCTCCTGCGTCAGCGCACGTCGCAGGGCGCTGTCTTTAGGAGAGGAGTTCAGTGCCCACAGCTCCAGTGGACCGAGGGTGAATTTCAGGATCCGGGCCAGCGTGCCGTTTTTTACACGGAACACAGCCAGTACCGGGACACCGCTGCCGTCCGGTGCGGCCCCTTCCGGCATTTTCAGGAAGCGCCGCAGTGTGACTTCCGGGACGCCAAAGTTATCCCGCAGGAACGGAATTTCGTCAGGGCGGTAACGCAGCAGCCACAGGGTGTTGGCGGATTTGAGCACGGCCGGAGGATAATGCTGCAGCAGCTGGGTGCTCAGCACCGTGCGTATCCCGAACTTACGCTGCTCCAGCTCCTGGGTGTCCAGGGCTTCCCAGATGAAGTTGATCCCTTTTGCATTGTGCAGTTCGTCATAGACTTTGGTCTTGACCTCCTGATCAAGCTGTTCAATGCGGCGGAAAATCACCTCATGGTAGCGTGGGTCGAGATTTTTCCGTATTTCCTCCTGATACTGCGGCAGGACAAAATCCCCGCCGGCGATCTGCCCGGCCAGCAGATACATGATACCGGTG
>ERZ773186.1689-NODE-1689-length-17990-cov-5.542124_pt1 | contig 17990 bp, 21 predicted proteins | sample MGYA00581000_ERZ773186 | MGnify/ENA primary metagenome ERZ773186 (study PRJEB29015, sample SAMEA2737752) | human gut metagenome | biome: human gut; feature: human-associated habitat; material: faeces | place: China | collected 2012 ...
GATTTTTACTCAGCGCATTGAGCGCAATAACCTGACGCTGAGAACCCGAATCAAATGGCTGGCCCGCAAAACGCTCTGTTTTTCACGTTCTGTTGAGCTCCATGAAAAAGTCATCGGGGCATTCATCGAAAAACACATATCCTACTAATTGGATGCATCACCAGAAATTGAAAGAATACAGCATCAAGATTCGTCCAAATAAGCCAGCCTCACCTCATCTTAATGGCAAAGTTGAACGTTCTCAAAAGACAGACAAAGCCGAGTTTTACGCTACCGTAGACATCTCAACTGATGGCCTGAAAGAACTGCTGGCAGAATGGCAGCATTACTATAACTGGGAACGCCCTCATAGCGCTCACAACGGTAAAACTCCGATGGAGCGCTACTTTGAACTTGCAGAGCAAACACCATACTCTGATGCCGTTCACGCAAGCTATCAGCCCAATGAAGAGCATATACAGGAACAGAATTACAAGCTTGAACTTGAACTGAGAAAATTGAAACGATGTCGAGAGCGTTCATAATTCTGTGTCACGTTAAAAAATCATTACAACGTAATCACTTTATCGAGGCGGCCTTCAAAATAAATCGCCAACTGGGGCAATGTCAAATTCCAGCTCTGGATCGGCATTGTCCATTTTTCCTGCGCATTCATTGACCCCAGATACAGTAATTTCAACAGACTGTTTTCATTCGGGAAAGCGCCTTTTGTTTTTGTCAGTTTTCTAAACTGGCGATGCACTGATTCAATGGCTTTTGTCGTGTAAATGACCTTACGGATCGTCGCCGGATACCGGAAGTAACACGACAGATTGGCCCATTTTCTCCGCCACAACTGAAGTACCACCGGATATTGCTGGCCCCATTTTTCGTCCAGTTCATCCAGTGCAATTTCCGCTGCCTCTTTTGATACCGCACGATAAACCGGTTTTAAATCAGCCATAAACGCCTTGTGATGCTTCGACGCGACATATTTTATCGAGTTACGGATCTGGTGGATGACGCACAACTGAACTTCTGTATCGGGGTAAATGCTGTTTATCGCTTCCGGGAACCCTGTCAGACCATCTACACAGGCAATCAGAATATCGTTTACGCCACGATTTTGTAGATCGGTCAGTACCGACAGCCAGAAGGTAGCGCCTTCACTTTCAGACAGATACAGACCCAGTATCTCTTTTTTACCTTCCAGATTCAGGGCGAGAACGGTGTAGACCGCTTTGCTCTGATAGCGCCCGTCTTCACGGATTTTATAGTGGATAGCATCCAGCCAGACAAAGGGATAGACCGCTTCCAGCGGGCGTTGTTGCCACAGTTTCAGCTCAGGAATAACTTTATCGGTGACCGCACTAATAGTGGCACTGGACACGCTGAAAGCGTATAAATCCTCGATTTCCTGGCTGATATCTTTGTAACTCATGCCCAGCGCGAACATACGGATGATCTTTCGCTCGATCTCACCGGAGAGTGTGGTCTGATGTTTATTCACGAGTTGAGGCTAAAAAGTGCCATCGCGATCGCGGGGTGTGGCAAGTTCAAAGCTGCCAGTGGACGTTTTTACGGTCTTTTTGCCTGAACCATTTTTACGGTTGGCTTCAACGTCCTGAGCCAGATGCGAATCGAGTTCAGCAGCCAGTGCCGCTTCGGTTAACTGTTTGATTAATGGCGTTAAGATGCCATCTTTTCCACTTAATGCCTGACCAGACTGGAGTGCTTTAAGCGCTTTGTCGAAATCGAAGGGTTGGGACATGTGTCATTCCTTTTTGATTGCATATTACTGGAATGACACAGAATTTCTAACACTCCCACGATGTCTATGAATCACACACCTTATAATTTATTATACGCAAATTCCTTTCATATATTTGTCGCCTCCCGCTCTTCCCTTGAAGATATTTAAAAGCGTTTTTTAAAATCAGAAAGAGCAAACTTCAAATCTGAACCACAAAGAGTTCTTTGAGATTCATTCAACATATCATTTACAGGTATAATACCTTTTTTCTTCGAGGGATAAAATTCCATATCGCTATTATTTTTTAATCTCCAGTCTCTCGATACATCTATTTCTCCAAGATATCCTGTAACTATCAAATTGTGATAGCCATGCCCATGCATAATCTCTTTCAGACGTTGTGCGAAAGCCGGGGTTTTTGAATGTACGCCTGAAGAACAACTCAACACTCTGAGATCTTTAAAGCTTTTAGGTAGACGTCGCTGAATTAATTGAGTTGCTAACGCCCCGGGACTCAACGTTGGCCCTGTTCTTGAACCAGTACCAATAACGGATGTATTACCATGAGCAACAATGTATAATATATCACCTGTTTTCAAAAAGCATAATGGTGTTTTGTCTGAAGCTCTCACACCAAAACACTCTTTATTTTTCATCCTCTGGTATTTTATTTCATCTTCAAGAAAAATATCATTTTCATTCATTTGAAATGGGAAAAAATAAATTATCATATTACCTCGACATCAAAAATAACGTGAATATTATCTCTTATCCAACTTACCAAGAATTGAAATTAACCTCCATCCATTATAAATGCACCTTTTCTTTACCCGCGTTTATCATCTGATAACGATTAATCAACTGATTCAACACCATTTCAGCTTGTTTCTGCTGATATTCACTGCCATTTTTATCGCGGGATTCACCATAACGGCGTAACAGCTCTTCTGCCGGGATATGGCGGTTAAGAGCTTGCATGATATCAAATACCTCTGTTTTTAGTTCACTGATTGTCATGTATTTTCCCCGCTGCTCATCCAGGCTGTTCAGGCGATCAGCCAGTTGCTGCAATCGCCTCATACCTTCACTCCAACCAGTCATCGCTTCTTCCGGAAGTGCGCGGGCTCTGACGTTCTTCTGCCAGTTATCTACCATTTCCTGAACCTAGGAATTGTCAGGAAAAAGCACCATCAGTTGCTGCAGCAGTTGCGCACTAGGCTGCAGATTGAACATTGGCGGTAATCCTGTCAATTGAGTTACCTGCTGGCTGGAAAGCGTTATCCACTCCTGCGCATTATTTCCCAATGAAGGTGCTTTGCTAAGTTGCGCTACCTGTTCTGCTGAAAGCACGTCAGGCAGCGGCGTAAGAAGTGCCCTAAGCTGATGTTCTACCGATGATAGCTGTGTCAGATACTGCCATCCCAGAATGGTGACACTGACTACCAACAATGCCACGCAAACACCGGCAAAAAACGGCTTCAGAAACGTGCACAATGATTTTTGAAGTGATGCTCTTGTTTCTGCTTTTGCATCAGAAACAACATACACCAGACGGGAATATGGTGAACTTTCATCTACCTGTACGCACGGAGAATCAGGCCGAAGAGCCTGAGCAGGAAGCGTTACCGGAGTTGAATCATCCCCCCGTAGAGGCTGATTCTCCAGGCGAGTTATATATCCCTTCACCATGGTTTCCAGCGATGCCACTTGGCTGCTCTGTTTAATTTCGTACCGAGTAAGTGTATCACTCAGCGTCTTCAGGAGTCTTTCTGTCTGATATAGTAGGGGCAAATCCATAAATCTCCACCTTGTGGGAGACCAGCGTCATTACTAGCCGTGTGTCCACTATTGCTGGGTAAGATCATTACGAGTTGCGCGAGCTATCTCAATTGAAAGGCAATGCTATTTTTATCCTCTTTACAAGCATTGGCAGCACCAGCTGGAGATAATGCTGTTGAACTGAGTTGCTGGCTGCCATCAGTTGGTGCTAGTGAAACGATGTTTTGCGCGATAATAGCAGCAGTATTACCCACCCCGACTCCGACTAACTGAGTTCCAAAGTTCATGGAAGCAATGTTCACACAGGGACCTTTAGGAATATTCTTAAGGATTATATAAAAACTTTTAGCATTAGCTGATCGTACGTTCCCTAGTTCAATAGTTCCCCCGAACGGGTGCATGATATTTTGACCATCCTTGTAGTTTTCGGGGATGGCGGAGGTATTCATAATGACATTTTCGGTCAGTCCTGCATAACCCGAAGTGCCGACGTAGAGACCGTTAACAGCGGAGACGATACTCATGACTTCGGAGACGGTGCTCTGAGTCTTGTTATTGTCAGAAGCAGCCTGGTAGTAATACATAACACCGGGGACGACGATGGCGGAGAGGGCGAGGACCATAGAGGTCTCAATTAATGATAAGCCTCTTTGATTTCTTTTGTTATTTTTTTCAGTATTATGAACCATAATATTATAGTATCCTCATATAAAATACATTAAAAACCATCTAAATTACCGATATAAAATGTATCTACTAGTTGACTTTTGACAACTTTCGGGCAATTGTTTACCTGTCATGTCTAATATTTCTCTTCCAGTATTCTTATATTTAAATGGGTATACTGATAAATTATATTTTTCATAATAATAGTAATTTTTATTACCAGTTTTATTTATACATATAAGCATTTTTTTATTTTTTAATTTTTCCCTTGAACTATTAGAACCGTTATCATTGTCCACAACTTCAAGAGTTCTTTCAGCAGTAAGGGCTTCTTTATACAGTTTTGTTTTTTCTGATGCTTCATAAAGATAGTGATAATTAGCCATTATAATATTATGTTCTTTCGCATCATCAAAGTATGAAAAAGTAAAAGTATAAAAAATAATACTCAACATATAAATAACACTTATAAAGAACATATATATATATGATATCATAATTATTGCTCCAGTTTGAAATATACAACAGGTAGAGAAATTACATGTCTTAAATTTTCAAACCTATAAACTTTGGTCTTATCTGCTATAGAAATACCATTATGATTATTTTTGTTATTCTCGTCATTACTAACGAGAATTAGGTTTTCTTTTGCACCCGCCATAGCGACATAAATCTCATCTATAGAAAACTTATTTTTTCCATCAGGGTATATCAATACAGCATTATTATTAAAACTTACTACGTTTATTTTTAATGAGTTATTAATTTTTCTGGAATTAAAATATTTAGCAGACTTATTAATACAATCATTCACATCGTTACAACCCCCCGTTTTATATTTCATTTTTATATCACTAACATATGAATCCATTAGTTCGCCTAAAAGGATTGAGTCAGAAACTGTTTTACTAAGCGACATATAATAAAGACTCATCGGGAGCACAGCTGTAAAAAGGATCAAAACAAAAGCAATCTCAATTAATCCTACACCTTTTTCATTCATTATACTGTGCTCCATAAAAACATGTCTGATACGGACTAGGTATTTCAGGTATCAATGCTACAGCTATTACGTCATCAAGCTCAATCTTTCCTTGCATCTGATGCTCTAAAACAGAAACATCAAAAAAATCATTCCTGAGTGAAATAATATCATTATCGCGTACAGGTATAGCCCCAAAAATACCAAGAGAAGCAGCAAGATATTTCCTGAGATATTCAGGAACCTTGCCATTTTTAACCGACAAAACAACAATAGCTTTAACCTTACTGGTTTGTATATATTTCTGTAATTTATCTTTAGAATCTATGTTTGATTGACTTGAATTGCTGTTATTAACCATATAATAAGAATACTTTAATGGTGTTTTATTATCAATTAAAGTTATTACATTGCTTAATAAATTAAATGGTATGGCAGTAAGACCTTCGTTACCTGTAGTTATTGGTGGCGAAGCTTTTTTCTTTTTAATATAAACCGACAACATATCCTGCTGATAGCATAGCGAGCGTGCGACTTGCATTGAAAAATCATATTGTTCTACATTTTTCCGGACACTCATCCACGATAAATATCCTAAAGAAAGCAATACTAAAAAAATAGCCACTTCAAGAAGCATAATACCATTTTGTCTTTTCACTTTAATATCCTGTAATAAAATTCAAGCTGTTTTTCACCACACAAATCTCTTGGTTGTTCCACAGGATGAATAGGTAAAGAACTCAAGTATTTATCACCTTTTGCGTCTGGTTTTTTTACATAATAAAATGAAGTCATATGTTTTAGTATATCTTCGTTTATTTTTCCATCAAGCGTAAGACACCCTATTATGTTAGAGTTATTTATTGTTATAGTTAAATTTCCTTTAGGAGGACTGCCAGCAATATCAGTAATGACACATTGACCTTTTTTCTTTTTACACGTATCAATCGCTATGTTCATCGTATTAATGACAGTATAGGCGACTGTTCTTGTAAGATAAAATCTTATCATATCCTGAATGGAAACCCATACTGTAACCATTACTGATGTAGTTACTATTAGGGCCAGCGATACTTCAAGAAGAGTCATCCCCTTCTCTTTCTTCATATTAAGCACTCCTTCTGTTCCTGATACAAAGTAACAGAAAATGTTTGCAACCAATATTTCATTACAAATTTATTTTTCTATATTTATATCGAACTTTAGAAATATATCTGTTTTTATAAAAAGGAGTGTTTGAATGATACCGACCGACACCTGACCATACATCCCCTTTCTCTTGTCTGATTGAGGTACTCAGTATCCATGCCCCAACAGATATATTAAAACAGCCATCATCCTTTAAACGTATATAAGCCTTTTCTTTATCACCTAAAAAAAAGACCCGACTGACAAGTTTAAGCCATGCTCCTGTATTAATCTGCATAATACCAAGATCCTCAGTCCCATTTTTATTTTTTGAAGCTAACCCAATCCGGCCACCTTCAACAGCAATGACAGACATGAGTAAACGAGGCTCCAGATTATTTGCATAACTTGCAGCAAGTAAACATGTCGCCAACGGAATTACAGCAGACATAGCAAAAAACCTATACTCAATGAGGGGCCCATAGGAGCAAAGCGAATGCCTTTAAGCCTGTATGGTAAAGAATATAAAATAAACGTAACTGCAGAAATAAATATAAATAAAAGAACTTTATCCATTCCTAGCCATGCCCCTGCAGCCGTGGCAAACACAATATCCCCCCCGGCAATAAGATCTTCCTTATGTAGAACGGAAACTAAAAACATAGAAAAATAAAAAACACAAAATCCTGATACACTGCCTAAAATTCTGGAATAGGGATCATCTTCAAATGGTGAAAATAAAAGACCTAACCAGAAAAGAGGTATAGTGACAACAAAAGGCAACCATGTCTCATTTATATCAATAAGTGTAAGAAAAAGAAGAACAAGAAATAGAAACATTATCCATAGTCCTTCCTTCTCAATTCCGTAAAAATATGCAATAACAACACAGGCAATGGCACTGAAAAACTCCACAACAGGATATATATATGGAATTTTCACTCCACACTCAGGACATTTTCCTTTAGAAAGCAAAAAGCCCAGAATGGGTATTAGATATATCCATTTTATATTTATATGACAATTATTACATCTCGAAGGTGGCGACCATATAGTAAGACCACCTTCAGGATCATCTCGCCAGTTTAGCTGATGAGGGAGCCTGTCAACTACCAGACAAATAAAACTGGTTATTACAGAACCAATCCAGAATATTGAAGCATAAATAAAAACATTATAAAGTGCTGGCATAATGAGTGTGTAAATTTATTCCTTTGGATAACATAATTTTCTGGGCTTCTATTTCATTACTAAGAAGCTCAAGCTTACCTGATCTAATTTTAGAAACCATAGAAGGAACGCCACCTACATAGAGGAGTTCACTCTTTAAACGCCTAGTCCCTAATGACGTAAAGGATAGTTCCTGATGAAGTACGGCCAAAAGACCATCCCCAAGAATAGAGCGAACAAGTCCCAAATCAGTCTCGCTGCCTAATGCTATTTGTTGTAATGCGAAGATAGCCCCTTGAATAGAATTACCATGAATAGTACTCATAACTAAATGCCCATTCACAGCAGCACGGATGGCTTCACGAGCAGTTTCAGATGAACGTATTTCTCCAAGGAATATATATCTTGGATTATAGCGCATCGCAGCAATCATCGCTGGTAAATAACCGCCAGCCTGAACAGCATCAACTTGATACCAGATCCCTCTGTTATTATAGCTACCCTGAACAGGCAATTCAGGAGGATCTTCAATGGAAATAACTACATCCCCATAAACTGATGCATACTCTGTTAGTAATGAATATATAGACGTAGACTTACCACTACCAGTTGCACCTGAAATTAAGATAAGCCCGCCTCTAGATTTACCAAGAGATTTAAGAGTTGCAAGGGTAGCATCTGGAAATCCTAGTGTATTGATATTAGGTACTGGAAGTTTTAATCTTCTTAAAAAATATCCTTCTCCATCAATAGTTGCAACTACTGCTGCTCGATATGGTATGTCCATATATGAATAAAAGAATTCTTTTTTCCCCTCCTCTTTATATTTTTTCTCTAAATCACTCCTTAACATCAACGCGTCATCCATATAAGCCATAGGTAGCTTAATAACTGGCTCTGATTCCCCCTCTAAATAGCGCAAAAAGTATCCATTGTCACTGATAAGTAGATCTGAAAAAAATATTTCTCTTAAACACTTCATTATTTATCTCACGAAAATTGAGCTGCTTGACTTATTTGTTGTTGTAACGCGAACATACCAGAAACTATCCACATGAAGATAAGTCCCATCATAATTATTGCTGCGTTTCTGAAAAAATCCATCTGCTTCGATATGACTTGAATACTCTCATCCTGCCACTGACGAGCAAGTTTTCCAAGCATCATTTCAAAACCATCCAGTGCAGCATAAGATCTAATATCCATAACTAACGCCTTAGACGGAAAAACATATCCAGATAAATGCAAAGCTTCACCAAGATTTTTAGCCCCGTTTAGTAGCATCAAACGGGTGGATAAGAGGCGTTCCTTATACCATGGGGTAGCTGTTCTTGAAATAATCCTGAGTGCTTCGGGAGCAGGAATCCCTGCCTCAATTAATGAAGATAAAGACAGCAGAAAACCACAGCCCACGACTGTTTTATAAATTGTCCATGGCGGAAACTTATCAAAAAACATCCTTACCTTACCTACCCACAGCCCTAATGTCACAACAATGCATATAAAAATCATAAAAACAATAATCATCATCAACAAAAGATAATTTTGCACAAACAATGCAAGATGGTACATTAGCCGTCCGGCCCCTTGCCACTCTTCAACAGGTAAAACCTGAGAAAATGCAGGCACAACCCGATTTCCAAAGATATATAAATATAAACAGGTGGTTAAAACAAGCACTAACGGATAAACAATACCAAATAGAGCTGATTTTATTTTTTTCTTGGTCTGATTGATGTATATGATATTATCAATAGACTCATAAAGTTTTCCTGAATACTCCCCAGCAGAAAGAATTGAAATCTCATCAGCAGGAACCCAGAATTTCAAGGCATCAGAGAAGCTCTGCCCGTTCCTGACTGAATGCAAGACATCACGAATAACAATTGAAGATGTTGTTTCTTTCTTTCCTGAATCGGTGGTAAACTGATAAAGTTCATTCAATGCATAAGATAACGGAACGCCATTAACAAGGTAACGAGACATTTTCTCATAAAACCTTAATCTTAATTTTGTTCCAAATAATAATTTGGTGAAGTATGTTTCTAGTTTCATATTTAAAGACCGTTTAAATACGCTCGCCTTTCTTTAGGTATATTTTCTATTCGCGATACTTTACTAATAGCATCAAAAACAGAAATTTCCCCCCTGATAACTTTTAACCATGCATGCTCTGCCATTGTTATCCCCCCCAAGCTATTTACCCAGTGGTCAACAGCTTCTTTACGTTTAGCAGCACAAACAAGTTCTAAAAATGTTGTATCTGGTTCAACTATCTCTGCAATAACTGTACGTCCTGTATATCCAGCATAACAACAATCACATCCACTTTCATTGGCAAAACGTATAGAATCTTCATATCCTTCAATTATGTTTCGTTCCAGAACATCCAGATTTTTATATTTAGCCATATATTTATCTAACGTAACACAACATTTATTACATAATTTTTTAACTAATCTTTGTGCTATCAGACCTGTTACTAAATCAGGATCCGTAAGCTTAAAATCATCAACTCCCTGATCCTTTAGACGGTCAAATATAGATAATGCGCTGTTTGCATGTAATGAAGTCCATACCTGATGGCCGGTCATTGCAGCAGTAAACACCAGACTAATAACTTCAGCATCTCGTGCTTCACCGGGCATTATAATATCGGGATCTGAACGTAGTGCAGCAATAATAGCCTTTCTGTATTCCCTCCCTCGTTCTTCCTCTGTTTCAACGTTGGTTATAGGTAATTGTGCGGTTCCTTCAATTTCATATTCAGGAGGGTCTTCAATACTGATTATATTAACTTTCCCTTTTTTTTCTTCATAAAGAAGTTCTAGCATATTCTTTAGTGTCGTAGATTTACCGGAGCCTGTTGGTCCAGAGATTATATTAACACCTAAAGATAATCTTCTTAATCTAGCAAAAGCATCTATTTGAACCGGATGAAAACCTGATTTCAATGGGTCAAAAGTTATTTTTTCTGCGAAATTTTTCTTTTCAGCATATAAGAAACGAGCAATTAAATAACGCCCACCATTGCCCATAGGATTAAATTGAAGACGTATAGCTTGAATAGATTCAGGAATATTAATCCTCGATTTAGAGGGCGCGATCCTTGCAGACTGATAAGAATTAATCTTATATGTTGCATCAGCATCATCTGCATTATTATATAATGCAGCAAGTAAATTATGTGCAACAACACTTTCTATCTGTCGCAAGAGAAACAAATCCCCATCTTTCCGTATATATATATCAGCAAAACTATCTTCTATTTTTATATGTAAATCACTTGCTTTATGATTAGCACATTCTGTTATTAACCTACCAGCCATTATCTCCATTGGAAGATTATCTGAACGCGACGATAAAGCTTCAAACTTTACGTATAGTGCTCTGATAATCTTGATGCTAACATTAAATTCTTTTAAATGTCTTATTCCTTTTCTTAAAGCAACTTCTCTCATAAACCTGACATTTGGATGCATGGAATCCTCAGCAGGGAATAAAAAATCACCATTAGAAAAAAGAATTGAATTTTTTCTTAATTCCGCATCTACTGGAATAATATTACTGACATTATTTTTAAATCTCTCAAAATCAATTTCACTAACAGAATTATTAGTCAATATCCACCTCCAAGATAGACAAGATTTAATATTTTTTCTTCTTTTTTATCATCAGAATAAACAACAATATTTTTATTTGTTATTTTTTGAATTGTATAATCTTCAGAAACTATATCTCCAACATTAAGTTCTCTAAAACCTTCTCCTCCACCGTAAACTTGTGCCGTTTTGACACCATTGCTAGTAGAGTATATTGATATTAATCTTACATTAGATATTCCGGCAGCGTTGCCTATCTTTTTTGCCAATTCATTATTTTCAGTTTGTAACTTAAGCTTTATATTATCTTGTTGCAACTTTCTGAATTCTTCAAGTTCTCTTTTGTATTCCTCACTCGTTACTGCTGGAGTAGTTAGCGTAGCAGAATTTTCGACCGTAACTACATTTTCAGCACGTACTTCTGAAGCAGCATTTTTTATATTTTGTTGTACGTCTGCTTCCCCATTAGATATGGAAGAAAAAAACGCTCCTCCTACTCCAATAAGACTAATTAAAACTTTTTTATACATTATTTTTCTCCCAAAATGTTGCATCAAGTACCCAATGGTTATCACTATAATCATAATATAACTTATCAATTACTAAGTTTTTAACTTGTAATAATATTGGTAATATTATGGTTGGCTCCATAGTCAATGAAACGCTGAATTTAATTTCTTGTATTCCTCCATTTACAGCAGAAGCAGGTTTCATGGTAACAGGAATGAAGTAATATTCAAATAGATCCATAAGTTGCTTCTTAATTTTGCCTGAAGGTTCAAGCTGTTCAAGATCAAGCAATCCTGTATCATATCTGTCTAAACGCAATCTCCAGCTTAAATTAGCTGTATTCTCACTTGTTGGTCTTAGTTCTGGTTTATTATTACCTACAAAAAATGATTTATAATTATCATTTTCTGTCCATATATTTAATCCGAACTCCTTTTTAATTGTATAATGGATTCCGTTATCATCACAGACAGCATTAGGTTTAACACTCCAGCCAGGAATTGCAGCGGCATCTAATGTTCGAATTTCTACAGAATTTATACACTCTCTGAGTAATGATTCTGGATGACTGCGCCCCCCCCATGGAACGTTTATTTTTTCTGGCTCAGAAGGCACAACTGTAACCATGGATTGTTCCGTGACTATTTGTTTATCAATAAAAAAACTATAACTGAGATAACAAGCAGCTATACTTATTGCACCAGCTCCAGTAATTTTAACTATAGGATAAAAGCGTTCTATACCTATAGTGGATAGTTTGATCCCTTTTTTATTTAAAAGTTGAGATATATCTCCTTCATGACTTCCTGAGATACCAAGCCCTGCAGGACAAACGATTTCATCCCATTGATTATCCGCAAGTAACGCATTATATGTAACAATGCTGTCATTACGCTCATGGCTTGCTTTATCCATTACAATAAAACCATTTCTATCAATGGCAAATATCAGCCATATCCCATCATGTTCATACAATCCGCAAAGAGATTTGCCGTGATTATCAAAGCAACTGCCTAATACTCTAAGTCCTTTTTTGTGCCCGAGAGATTCATCTGCTATTGCATACTGTCGCCCTGTCAAACATCTGTCTATACAATATAGTTCACCGCCGAGTAATTTAAGCCTGCTTTTAATAATTTTTTTATATTTTTTATCGTTAGGAACTTCACTCCATAATAAATTAACTGCATATTCTTTTTTATCTATCAGAATAACCCCTGGAAGATGAATCATTCTTTCTTCGCTCTCTGGCTTAAGCATAATTAACTACCTTTAATATCTATAATTCGAGGAGTTATGCAGATAACCATAATTTCTCTTTCCTGATTACCCTGGCGCTTTCCACCAAAAAGTTTAAAATTAGCCGACCCAATTCCTTGATCAACAACTTCATTCCTTTTTTTCTCAAATCCAGCTAAAACCAAAGTACTACCATTTTTTAACATACTTGACTGGATAAATGAACGTTTATCCACAATTGGTAATTGTATAGTAGTGCCTGAAACCACTACTTGGTCAAAACCACCATATGCACCGACTAAAGTAGATAAATTTACACCATATTGAAGTAATATATTTCCATTATCCATAACCCGAGGCAATAAATTCATCAAAAAACCTGATGTTATAGTTTCTGTTTTTGCAGTTGTTGTTGCTACGTTATCATTAAATGATGTTCCCAGTTCGGATACATAGGTACTTTCACTACCTACCAGAACCGGTACCGGCACCCCTGACATCGTTGTAACTACTGCAGATGTGACGTTACTAACATTGCCATTTTCCTCTAACGCCGAAATAAGAACTCGGTTTTCATCACTACCATTCCCATTCCAGTATCCGGCGAAGGTACTCCCGGCAGTCGTGCCATAATCGCCTGTAACAGAACCAAATATGCCACCATTTTTTGTTAAAAGACCTTTTAATGACAAGTTAAAATTACTGGAATCATTTGTGGATACAGAATATACTTCTACATTAACGGTAACCTGTCTTTCCAGTTGCTGATTAAGTCCATCAAGATACTCTGAAACTTTTTTCATTACTGATGGTGATGTTCTCACGAGTATAGATGAAGTGCTTTGTGATATGCTGTATGCACCGCTGTCTCCAAGCAAAACTTTTAATTCAGAATCAACATCTTTCCAAAAATCTAATGAAACTTCCATATCTAAGGTTTGTTCTGATGTACCGTTACTTGAGCTGTTTGAATCACCGGTACCCCCAGAGCCACCACTACTTTCACTACCTATACTACTTGTAGATTCGATTTTGTTTGGTAATGAGCTTATAGAAAATTTTCTGACCTCGTCTGTCGATATTAATAATTGGCCATCAACATATTGCCATGCAAGGTCAAAATGTGACGAGAATTTATCAAGAAACACTGATAATGGACCAGAGTAATCGACAGCCATATAATCAGTGCTGGCTTTAAGGTCGAGTAAACTTTGAAGTGATGAAGTGGAAGCAGCACTTTTTTCACTATTTTCACCCATTACTTTTGATAATTCTTCTGATACCTTAGCTACTTCTGCAGTTCCTGTTGCATTTTTTTGGGTATTGTATACAACGTAATCTTTTTTTATAATTGGTATATTGGTTATTTCTTCAAGCATTTTTACAACACTATCCAGTTTAAGAGGCATACCTGAACTCACCGATATTCCAGTTTTACCTTCAAACTGAATAGGTAACGGATCGCCATGCGTACTGACTGAACTTTTGTTGCCAATATAAACACTATCCGAGACTTGCACCGGTGTTACATTTTTTGTAAGCTTATCATTTTTGGAATTTATAAGATATTTTTCTGCAATATTTTTTTCTGTGTCATAACTATTTTGAGCGCTTTTATAGCCATCTGTAGAGCATGACACAATTAACGGAAAAGCCAGCATAAGCTTTAATCGACGCATAAAATATAACCTATCATTAGAATTGTGGAGTAGATGAAATAAGAATAACTTTATTACCTTTATACAGGGTAACGTATAGCTTGGGATTGGTCTCACCAATTGCTTCAAATAAATTTCCGACAGCCTGTTCAAAAGTTTTGTTACTGAATGAAGCACCGGCCAGCATTTTATATGAAAGGTTCGACCGCCATACCAAATCCCATCCGGCAGTATATGACCATTGAGACAAAACATTAAACAAGTCCTGACCTTTAATGACAGTCCAGTCCGGGTTAGAGGGAGGTAAAAGGAACCCGGAGTTCTGATTATTACTGGTAGATTTAATATTCTGATTTGGTTGTTGTTCATCCAAATCAGAATAAGGCTTAGTTTCAGCCCCGGCAAGAGGAGCATAAATACTCGCAGCGATAATCAGGGGGAGTAGTGTTTTTTTTTTCACATTAAATATCCATAGAGAGAACGCCCCGAACCCGCGATAAATCGCCGGAGGGGGCGAGGTAGTTATTTCAGTAGGAAGGCGATTTTGTTGGTGTCTTTGTTACAGCGCGTGGAAGCCTCAGCCGGAGTCAGGGCATCACTTATCAGTTGTCCTGCTTCTGCTGTTGTTTTGACATTATCTCCAACATCTGCACCCGCCAGAGAAGTCCCGAAGTTCATGGACGCAAGGTTAACACAGGCCCCCTGAGGAACATCATTCAGGATAATGTAATATTTAGTCTTATCTTTAGTTGCTCCGATATTAATTTTTCCCCCGAACGGGTGTATGATACTTTGACCATCCTTGTAGTTTTCGGGGATGGCGGAGGTATTCATAATGACCTTTTCGGTCAGTCCTGTATAACCCGAAGTGCCGACGTAGAGACCGTTAACAGCGGAGACGATACTCATGACTTCGGAGACGGTGCTCTGAGTCTTGTTATTGTCAGAAGCAGCCTGGTAGTAATACATAACACCGGAGACGACGATGGCGGAGAGGGCGAGAACCATAGATGCCTCGATTAATGACAAGCCCTTCTGAAAAAGGAGGGGGCTCTCACGCTTCTGCGCTTTTTTATCAAAAACTTTTTTTGTAAAAATATTCATACATACACCTTTAAAAATAGAATAATCAACATACCCTCTATGCCATTTAGATGGTTTGGGTTTTGATTTAAATCAACAAACAACCAAATCAAAAAAACAACTGAGGCTATATAATTAGGACATATTTTAATCTGATATATTTTTCCTTCGCTGACACACTTTTGTTATGTAGAAATCAGTTTAGATGGCCACAAAACACTCACGCTACCGCCCTCTCGTACATTTCGAGCCAGCGCATTTAGAAATTCTCAGATTATTCAAGTAACAATCTTACCAAACTTACAAGAATCAAAACGATACAAAAACACAACCAAATAACATTACTATTTCCTTATTGCTTCTCTACAGGAAAATTTTTTATCTGGTTTTGCCGGGCATGGCATCAAAAAAGTATTGTTATAAAATTTTGTTGATATCAAATAATACCTGAGCCAATCAGTTATTCATATGTTAGTTTCATCTTCTCTTGGCGTCTCACTGTAATCATCCCGTAAATTAGGGCTATTCATATTTAGATATCTTCCGGCATGCTCATTCTGCTAATGAAGGAGATCGCTATGCGTAAAGAACGATTCACTAAACACCAGATCATTGCTGTCCTGAAATCTGTCGAAGCCAGCCGTTCCCGTGAAATAGGTCTGTCGTGAGGCCGGGATTTCCGAAACCTCTTATTACAACTGGAAAGCGAAATACGGGGGAATTGAAGAGTCTGATATTAAATCTGGAGGATGAAAATCGTCGTCTCAAACAGATGTTTACCGATTTGAGTCTTGAATGCCGGGCACTGAAAGACGTTATCGAAAAAAGCTTTAAAACCAGCCTTTAAGCGTGATTGTCAACGACGGATGAAAAGTGGTTCCTCCGCAACTTTGGTGGAGATTTTCATGCCAGTGGACTCATGACCCTCTGCCTAAGTAGTTCAAATCCGGCTCGACCATACATCTGCCGTTTCAACATCTTCAGGCGATTTACATGACCTCGACAACACCATTACTCGGTAAAGTCCATGCCGATGATATCCCCGTCCCGGTCCAGGAGCCGGGTAGCGGTAAAACAAGGACTGCCCGGCTGTGGGTCTACGTCCGTGATGACCGTAACGCCGGTTCACAGATGCCCCCGGCGGTCTGGTTCGCGTACAGTCCGGACCGGAAAGGTATCCATCCACAAAATCACCTGGCCGGTTACAGCGGTGTGCTTCAGGCCGATGCTTACGGTGGTTACCGGGCGTTATACGAATCCGGCAGAATAACGGAAGCCGCGTGTATGGCTCATGCCCGGAGAAAAATCCACGATGTGCATGCAAGAGCGCCCACCTACATCACCACGGAAGCCCTGCAGCGTATCGGTGAACTGTATGCCATCGAGGCAGAGGTCCGGGGCTGTTCAGCAGAACAGCGTCTGGCGGCAAGAAAAGCCAGAGCCGCGCCACTGATGCAGTCACTGTATGACTGGATACAGCAACAGATGAAAACACTGTCGCGTCACTCAGATACGGCAAAAGCGTTCGCATACCTGCTGAAACAGTGGGATGCACTGAACGTGTACTGCAGTAATGGCTGGGTGGAAATCGACAACAACATCGCAGAGAACGCCTTACGGGGAGTGGCCGTAGGCCGGAAAAACTGGATGTTCGCGGGTTCCGACAGCGGTGGCGAACATGCGGCGGTGTTGTACTCGCTGATCGGCACATGCCGTCTGAACAATGTGGAGCCAGAAAAATGGCTGCGTTACGTTATTGAGCATATCCAGGACTGGCCGGCAAACCGGGTACGCGATCTGTTGCCCTGGAAAGTTGATCTGACCTCTCAGTAAATATCAATACGGTTCTGGCGAGCCGCTTACCACTAAATTCATAAAAAAGAAATTTATTATTTTTTTGGTTGCTTTTTGGCATCTTATTCTTGATTTTGGTGCACTATTTGGTTTGTTATGTCTGATTTTGTTGTTATTTTGGCTGATTATTCTTGACTTTCTGTTTTTCTCTTTTGTTTTGTTCTGATATAGTTTCGCGGACTCGCGCTGGCAGGGGGCTTGCAATGTCAATTACAGCCCGTATCAGGCGCGTACACTGGCAACAGTACAGCACAGAAATCAGTCTCCTGGCTGTGTAATGTAATAGCTGATTACGGCGTTGTCCTGGTTATGAGCCCGGAATTTTTATGATGTGGTTGTGATGCATGCAGTCGAAAAAATGTTCATATTTCTGTGACATGACATGCTGTTTGTTTTTCCGTTAAACCGGGAACTGTTTTTTAATACACTGTAATAGCATAACAATACAGGGTCGCATCTGAATAATTATCCTGCACTTCATTTAATAATATTATTCTGGTGATAAAAGTATGCAGAAGCCGTCAGCAACGTTTTTTATTTCTCCTCCGGATATTCCCACTCAGCACGGCCCCGACAACATCCTGTAT
>ERZ773186.1699-NODE-1699-length-17913-cov-8.882966_pt1 | contig 17913 bp, 7 predicted proteins | sample MGYA00581000_ERZ773186 | MGnify/ENA primary metagenome ERZ773186 (study PRJEB29015, sample SAMEA2737752) | human gut metagenome | biome: human gut; feature: human-associated habitat; material: faeces | place: China | collected 2012 ...
TGCGAAGCCGTGAAGAAGTCCAAAAAGCTCTTAAAGTTCGTTTTGGACGACGGAAGTGGCGTAGATCGGGTCATTTTGAGTGGTATTCACGAATATTATGAGCCGGAGGAGTTGGTTGGAAAGACCTGCATTGCAATCACCAATCTGCCTCCGAGAGCGATGATGGGCATTGATTCCTGCGGTATGCTCATCTCCGCCGTGCATCACGAAAACGGCGAAGAAAAGTTGCATTTGCTGATGGTGGATCCCCACATCCCCGCCGGCGCAAAGCTGTATTAAAAAATAACGAAAAAGAGTTCTCTCGGCAGAGGGAGCTCTTTTTTGTGCCAAAGGCCCGGGGAAGCAGCCCGTAGGCGCTGCACGGGATAAGGGGACCATTCTCTCACGTGAGAGAATGGCCCCCTTTGACCCCCAAGAGAACGGCAGGGGCGTTTCGACTTCGCCCCTGCACCCCTAACGACCAAAAGGGAGGGGCTTTGCCCCTCCCTTTTGGATTATCCACCCCTCGGCACTTCCAGTGAGCACTACGCCTACTTTGGATGATTCCGTTTCGAGAGTGCCTGCCAAGGCGGCGTTGCTGCGCTCGCCACATTTTAATAGAAAAAACGACCGCGTCAGCGGTCGTTTTCGTTCTTTTTATCAGTTCGTTCCAGAAGATAATCGACGCTGACGCCATAAAAATCAGCGAGCGCGCACAAAACGTGCGGCGGCAGCATTCTTTCGCCGCTTTCATAATATGCGTATGTGCGCTGCGGAACGTTGATCGCTTCGCCGACCTGACGCTGTGTCAAATCGGCATCCTCCCGCAAATCGCGGATGCGCCGGTATCTCTTCACGTTTATCACCAAACACAGTATACGTAGAACAAATTATTCTATTGAATTTTTGAATATTTTGTTCTAAACTATAAATGAGGTGATGAAGATGACGACGTATAAGACACTATATCATTTGATGGTCCAAAATATGAGCGAGGCCATCGACCTTTATGATGCGGGCAAAGGCATCCTTGCCCGCGAAGTCCTGAAAAAAGCCTTGTTAGACGCAGAAGAGCAAGTCATTTCACAAGACATCATCCCCGATGAACCTATTGGCAATGGCGATCCAGCAGAAAGCTAAAAAAGCGGCACCCCAAAGCGGCGAGCGCAGCAATGCCGCACCGTCAGAAGCACGGGGTGGATAATCCAAAAAGGAGGGGCTGCGCCCCTCCCTTTTGGTCGTTAGGGGGTGCAGGGGGCGAAGTCGAAACGCCCCCTGCCTTTCTCTTGGGGGTTCCAAAGGGGGAGATTCTCTTTTGAAAGAGAATCTCCCCCTTTGTCCCGTGCAGCGCCGCTGGCGCTGCCATCCTTATTTATGCTTATAAACGCGGCGGTTGTCGAGCGCGAAGACACGCTGGCTGAATTCGCCCGCTTTGAGCGGCGCGAGCACCTCGCGGTAGATCTCCATGCGGCTGTCGATCTGGTCGACGAGCGACAAAAGCTCTGCCTCCGCGCACTGGGGCAGCACCGCCGCGCCGAATTCCGGTTGGCCGTGATGCGAGAGAATCAGGTGCTCCAAAAGCGTCGCCTTTTCCTCGGGCAGGTCGAGCTCGGCGGCGATCGCCGCGACCTCCTGCGCGCCCATGACGAGGTGACCGAGCAGCTGGCCCTTCGTCGAGTAATCCGTCACAAGGCCGAACTCGGAGAACGTGAACTCCTGCTCCTTGGCGAAGTCGTGCAGCAGCGTGCCGGTGAGAAGCAGGCTGCGGTTCACGGTGTCCGCGTACTGCGCAGACAGAAAATCGGCAAGGCGCAGCATGTTGAGCGTGTGCATCAGAAGGCCGGACAAAAAGCCGTGGTGAACGCTCTTGGCGGCGGGAATGGTGCGGAACGCTGCCTCGTGGCGGCGCAGCATTTCCTCGCACACGGCACGGTAGTCTGCGTCCTCGATGGTCGAAACGAGTGCCTTGACCTCGTCATAGCCGGCCTCGCGGTCGATGGGCGCGACGCTCACGAGCTTCGAGACGTCGACGCGGTCATTGTCTTCGGCGAGGCGCAGCTTGTCGACTGTGAGCTGGGGCATGCCGCGGTAGTCCGATACGCTCCCACGCACCTTGAGCACCTTGCCTACGTCGCGCTCGCCGATGGGGCCGCTGTAGTCCCAGACCTTTGCTTCAATCGTGCCGCTCGTGTCGGCGAGCACTGCGCTCAAAAACGGCTTGCCGCTGGCTGTCGCCTTGGCAAAGGCGGCCTTGAGCAGATAAAAGCCTTCCACGTCCATACCGCGCTGCATCTGCGCGATGGAAAGACCAACTTCCATGATAAAAACCTCTTTCTGCCCGCGCGCAGCGGGCGAATCTTTCTTCTTTCGTTAACGAACAGCATTATAGCATGCCTGCGCGGAAAGCGCACGGAAAATTTAGTGTGCAGCCTTTTCCCTCTGCGCACGCTCAAGCCAGTCTTTTCCCTCGGTGAAGCGCGCGACGAGAAATGTAACAACATAGTCGCCCGCGGCGTTGATCATTGTGGCAGGCGGGTCGACAAGGTTGCCGATCGTCACGGCGATGGGGTAGGCAATGGCCATCTGCGCGGGGAAGAAGAGCGTACAGATGATGTACTCGCCGATGTACCCGCCGCCGGGGATGCCGCTCATCGCGACCGAGCTGAACACGGCGACAAGCAGAATTTTGACGATGAGCCCCGCGCCCTCAAACGGGATGCCGAACACGCCGAAGAGGAACGCGATCTTCAGCACGCAGCTGAAGCACGAGCCGTCCATGTGCATCGTCGCGCCCAGCGGCAGGACGAGGTCGGAGATGTCACGCGGGACACCGCTGTCCTCCGCGGCCTCTAAATTCGTCGGGATCGTCGCGACGGACGAGCAGGTGCCGAGCGCCGTGACCGCAGGGCGCAGGATGTGCCGCCGCATGACGCGCACGCCCTCCTTTCCGCCGCCGAGATAGGCGTAGAGCGGAAACGCGACGAGCGCGTAGACAAAGCAGAGCGGATAGTAGACGAGCATCGCGCGGCCATAGGCCGCGGTGATCTGTGCACCGTAGGTCGCGACGAGTGAGGCGAAAAAACCGAAAAACGCGACGGGCGCGTAGTAGGAGATGAGCGAGACGACCTTCAAAAGGCAGTTCGTCATGTCCTGCAGGACTTTTGCCGTCAGGCAGTCCGCGCCGCCGCTCAAATTGACGCCAAAGCCGATGAGGATGGAGAAGACGATGAGCGGCAGCATCGCGCGGCGGGACAGCAGCGCCGCGAAATCCTCGACCGTGAAGAAGTTGACGAGCAGCTGTGCAACGCTCGCCTGTTCATCGACCTCGCCCGCCGCCGCGTCCGCCCACGGCTCGAGGACCGGGGGATAGAGGCGCATCGCAAAGAGCATGATGACTGCGGCGATAAGGCCCGTGACGATGAAGACCAAAAGCGTCGTGCCCATGATCCTCCCCGCGCGCTTCGGGCTTTTCATGCAGGCGATGGAGCTACTCAGCGAGCAGAACACGAGCGGCACGACGATGCAGAACATCAGGTTAATGAAGATCGTGCCGAGCGGGGCGAGACACGTCGCCCCCGGCCACAGCGCGCCCAGCACGCATCCGAGTACGATGGCGAGCAGCATTGCGCTCAGAAAGCCGTAGGTGCGGAAAAAGGAACAAGACATAGAATTCCTCCCTTAAAAATTGCGTTCAACACAATATAGCGGGAGGACTTGGACGATATGCGAAATCAAAAAAGGACACATCCGTACGGATGTGTCCTTTTTTGAGTTATTCAAGCTCGAATGCGCCGGTGTAGAGTTGGTAATAGGTTCCTTTTTCCGCAATCAGCTTTTCGTGGCTGCCGCGTTCGATGATGCGGCCGTGGTCGAGGACCATGATGACATCGGAATTCTTGACGGTGGACAGGCGGTGCGCGATGACGAACACCGTGCGGCCCTCCATCAGCTGATCCATGCCGCGCTGGACGATGGCCTCGGTGCGTGTGTCGATGGACGAGGTCGCCTCGTCGAGGATCATGACCGGCGGGTCGGCGACCGCCGCGCGGGCGATGGAGATGAGCTGGCGCTGACCCTGCGAGAGGTTTGCGCCGTTGTTGGCGAGCTCCGTCGCGTAGCCCTGCGGAAGGCGCGTAATGAAATCGTCCGCGCCGGCGAGCTTTGCCGCGGCGATGCACTCTTCATCCGTTGCGTTGAGTTTACCATAACGGATGTTGTCCATCACCGTGCCGGTGAAGAGGTTGACGTCCTGCAGGACGATGCCGAGCGAGCGGCGCAGGTCGGCCTTTTTGATCTTGCTGACGTCGATGCCGTCGTAGAGAATCTGGCCGTCGGCAATGTCGTAAAAGCGGTTGATGAGGTTCGTGATGGTCGTCTTGCCCGCGCCGGTCGCGCCGACAAAGGCGACCTTCTGGCCGGGCTCCGCGTAGACGGAGACGTCGTGCAGAACCTCTTTATTCGGCTCGTAGCCGAAGTCCACGTCGATGAGGCGCACGTCGCCGCGCAGCTCGCGGTAAGAGACCTTGCCGTTGTCGTTCGGGTTCTTCCACGCCCAGTGGCCGGTGTGATGGTCACTCTTGCTGATCGTGCCGTCGGGGGCGATGTCCGCGTCGACGAGCGTAACGAAGCCGTCGTCCGTCTCGGCCTTTTCATCGATGAGGGAGAAGACGCGCTGCGCGCCTGCGCCCGCCATGACGATGGAATTGATCTGCTGGGAGAGCTGGTTGATATTGCCCGTGAACTGCTTGGTCATGTTGAGGAACGGGACGAGGATCGAGATATCCAGCGCCTTGCCGGAAAGGCTCAGGTTCGGAACGCCGATAAGCAGCAGCACGCCGCCCACGAGCGCCAGAGCCGCATAGAGGAAGTTGCCGATGTTGCCGATGATGGGGCCGAGCACGCTGGCATAGGCGTGGGCGCGGTAGCTGTCTTCAAAGAGGGCGTCGTTGATCTTGTCGAACTCCTCAATGGAGCGCTGCTCGTGGCAGAAGACCTTGACGACCTTCTGGCCGGTCATCGTCTCCTGAATATAGCCCTCGGTTTTGGCGACGGCCTGCTGCTGGCGCAGGAAGAATTTGGCGCTGCCGCCGCCGACGCGCTTGGTGACGACGATCATCAGAGTCACGCCGAGCACCGAAATGAGCGTCAGCCAGATGCTGAAATAGAGCATAATGCCGAACACGGCCAGCACGATCGCGCCAGACTGGATGAAGGCGGGGATGGCTTCGGACACGAGCTGGCGCAACGTGTCGATATCGTTGGTGTAGAAGCTCATGATATCGCCGTGCTGGTGGGTGTCGAAGTAGCGGATGGGAAGATCCTGCATGCCGCCGAACATCTCCTGACGGAGCTTGTCGAGAAAGCCCTGCGTCATATAGGCCATGAGCTGCTTGTAGACCAGGATCGCGATGATCGAGAGCACATAGAGCGAGATGAGCAGCGACAGGATGGGGATGAGCTCTGCTTTGGCGGAGACCCAGTCGCGCGAGACGTACCACTTTTCGATGACCTGAATGACATTCTGCACGAAAAGCGACGGGATCGACGTGACGATGGCCGAGAACAGGATGCACGCGAACGTGACGGGCGCGAGCACAGGATAGTAGGAAAAGAGCTTTTTCACCGTGCGCTTAAGCATGGCGAGGTTCGCCGCGCCGTCGTTTGGGCGGCGGGAATTCTTGGGATCACGCTTCATCCTGCTCACCTCCGTTCGTCTGGGATTCGTAGACCTCGCGGTAAATTCCACTCGAAGCGAGGAGCTGATCGTGCGTGCCCATGTCCGCAATATGGCCGTTGTCCATCACGAGAATGAGGTCGGCATCCTGCACGGACGCGACGCGCTGGGCAATGATGATCTTCGTCGTCTCGGGGATATAGGTGCGGAAGCCCTCGCGGATCAGCGCGTCGGTGCGCGTGTCGACCGCGGAGGTCGAGTCGTCGAGGATCAGAATTTTCGGCTTTTTGAGAAGCGCCCGGGCGATGCAGAGACGCTGCTTCTGTCCGCCGGAGACGTTCGAGCCGCCCTGCTCGATATAGGTGTCATACCCGTCGGGGAAGGAGCGGACGAATTCGTCCGCCTGCGCGAGCCTGCACGCCTCGATCATCTCGTCGTCGGTGGCGTTTTCGTTGCCCCAGCGCAGGTTATCCTTGACCGTGCCGGAAAACAGCACATTCTTTTGCAGCACGACGCTGACCGCGCCGCGCAGCGCCTCAAGGTCGTATTCGCGCACATCTCTGCCGCCGACCTTGACGCAGCCCTCGCTCACATCGTAAAGGCGCGGGATGAGCTGCACGAGGGTCGACTTGCTCGAACCCGTACCGCCGAGGATGCCGACGGTCATGCCCGAGTCGATGTGCAGGTTGATGTCCTGCAGCGCGAATTTCTTCGCCTGTGCGGAGTACTTGAAGCTGACGTTTTCAAAGTCGATGGAGCCGTCCTTCACGTCCATCGCGGGAGATGCGGGATCGGTGAGCGCGGGCTCTTCCTCGAGTACCTCGCAGATACGGACGAAGGACTCATACGACATCGTCATCATTACGTAGATCATCGAGATCATCATCAGCGACATTAAGATCTGCATGCCGTAGGTCAGCATGGCCGAGAGCTGGCCAACGTCGATGGTCGTGCCGCCGTTCGTGATGATGATCCGCGAGCCGACAAATAGCACGAAGATCATGTTGAAGTATACGCAGAACTGCATCAGCGGCGCGTTGAGCGCGACGACGCGCTCGGCGAAGGTGAAGTCCTTGGCGATATCGTGCGAGGCCGCGGCGAACTTCTGCTTTTCATACCCTTCGCGGGCAAAGCCCTTGACCACGCGCATCGCGCGCACATTTTCCTCGACCGATTCATTGAGCTTATCGTACTTGCGGAACACCGCGCGGAACGCGGGCATTGCCTTACGTGCGATCAGAAGAAGTCCGATTACCAGCACGGGAATGATAATGAGGAATGTCGTCGCCAGCGCGCCGCCCATGATATAGGCCATGATGACGGCGAAGAGGAACATCAGCGGTGCGCGTACCGCGATGCGGATGCACATCATAAAGGACATCTGCACATTGTTGATATCGGTCGTCATGCGCGTGACGAGCGAGGCGGAGGAGAATTTGTCGATATTTTCAAACGCGAAGCTCTGCACGCGGGTGAAAACATCGTGGCGGACGTTTTTGGCAAAGCCGGCGCTCGCGCGCGAGCCGTAAAGCCCGCCGAGCGCGCCGCAGCTGAGCGACACGAGCGACATCAGGATGAGCCCAAGGCCCACGCGCACAACGCCGCTGAGCTCCGCGCCGCCCTTGATCTCATTGACGAGATTGGCGGTGAAAAACGGGATCAGCACTTCAATCGCGACCTCGCCGACCATGCACAAGAGCGTCAGGATCGTGGGCTTTTTATACTCGCGGATGCAGCCCATGAAGCGATGGATCATATTCATCGGCAGTGGCCTCCTTTCTTAGTTTGTGGGGGACAGTCGGGCAGCTTGCCCTGCTCGATCATGCGCTTGCGTTTGGCCTCAAAGGTGTCGTGGATGGTGCGAAGCGCCGTGCAGAAGGTCTCGCGCTCTTCGCCTTCGAGCTGGTCGAAAAACGCGCGGAACTCCGCCGCATCCTTCTCTAAAAAGCTCGCCACGTATTCGTCGGCCTTCTCAGTCGCCCGCAGGCGGATGACGCGGCGGTCGTCGGGGTCGCTCAGCCGCTCGGCAAAGCCGCCCTCGACCAGCTTGTCGACGAGCTTGCTCATCTGCTGCTTGGGCATGCGGGCAAAGTTTGCAAGCTCTGTCATCGTCATCGTGCGGCCGCTGCGGCGCATCGACTGGATGCAGTAGTACATGTCAAGGCTGACGCCGTCGTTCAGCATGCGCTTGAACGGACGGGCAAACCAGTAGTGCCATGCGGGGATCGTGTCGAGCAGCAGCTCCTGGATCTCGTTGGTCTGCATGGGGTTCTCCTTTCTTGAAAATACTTAGATAGTCAACCTGAATTGACTATCACTTTGAATTGACAGTGCTTAGGATACAACAATTAAAAACGAATTGCAAGAGGAAAATGCACTCATTTTTCGACAAAAAAACGGTGGCCGGAAGCCGCCGCTTTTTGACTGAATTATTGCTTGAGCTTTACGTTGTTTCTGATGGTGCGTTCGCTGCGCGGACGGTTCGTCAGGCGTTGCAGCACGGCGCTGATCTGCCCCTCGGCGGCTTCGACCTCGGCATGGAACGCGCGGGCGGAGACGCGCAGCGCCCGTGGCCGAGGATGATGATCTGCTTGGGGCCGTCGGATGTCGCCACGCGCACGCGGCGTTCGCGGCGCAGCTCGTAGGTCGCGCGCTCGATGTAGGTGCCGGAAGGCGTTCTGCCGGGAATATCGATAGACCCCGTCTCTTTCTGATAGCAGCCCATGACTGCCGTGGTCATGGCAAAGAGAAGGACGGCCATGCAGATGATCGGACGAATGATTCTTGTGATTCTTTTCATAATGCTGTCTCCTTGCCGCGCTGGAGCAGCGGCATGGCTCAAAGTGTTGTGTGTTCGGACAAAATGTTTCCTGTAGCAAAAAAGGAACAGCGCAGCTTCGGGGCGAGATGCCCGTCCGCTGCGCTGTTCGATGTTCGCTTATAGGTTCATGTCAGCCGCTTACTTCTTGCAGCGCCAGAGGAAGGTCACGATCTGCGATCTGGTGCAATCCGCGTTGGGGCTGAATGTGGTGTTGGTGGTTCCCTTGGTGATGTCCTCCTTGGCCGCCCACAATACCGCATCAGCATAGTAGGCTGTGGACTTCACATCGGCAAAGGGATTGGCTGTACCCGCTGCCGGAGACTTCTCGGAACGCCACAGGAACGCGACGATCTGGGCGCGGGTGCAGGTCATGTTGGGGCTGAACGTGGTGTCGCTGGTGCCCTTGGTGATGCCGTTTTCTACCGCCCACAGCACAGCGTCGTAATAGTAGCTGCCCGCGGGGATGTCGGTAAACGGCATGGTGCGGGTTTCGGGCTTGGGACTGCCAGCGGCACGCCACAGGAAGGTCACGGCCTGCGCACGGGTGCAGATGCCATCCGGGGAGAAGTGGGTAGCATCGGTTCCCTGCGTAATACCGTTCCCCACTGCCCAATCCACTGCGTCCTCATAATAGCTGCCGGTGGCTACATCCACAAACACGCCGGTCTGGGGGTTGCCGTTGGCCTTCATAAAGATGACCTCGATGGTATGGGTTCTGCGGACATTCTCAAAGGTGTAGGACTTCACCGCGCCGATGCTCTTGCCGTCGATCTTGACATTGGCAACAGCATAGCCCTTATCCGGGGTGATTGTGAAGGTCTGATCTCTGCCCTCGCGGACGCTGACATTGCCGGAGGGAGAGATGGAACCGCCAGTACCGGCAGTCGCCTGGATGGTGTAGTAGCTGTAGCCGCTGCTTCCACCGCCATTGTAGCGCCACTGAGCCGTGACGGTCATATTTTCGGCGGGCATGGTGGCCGGGATGGCCGGGGTCCACCCCGCAAACGTGTAGCCGGTCTTGGCGGGATCAGCGGGGGCGGTGATGGCAGTGCCGTAGTCCTGAGTGATGGGCGCGATGCCGCTACCGCCGTTGGTGTCGAAGGTGAGGGTGTACTGGTTCACGGTCCACTTAGCCTTGATGGTCATATTCTCGGCGGGCATGGTGGTGGGGATGGCCGGGGTCCACCCTGCGAAGGTGTAGCCGGTTTTGGTGGGATCGGCGGGGGCGGTGATGGCAGTGCCGTAGTCCTGAGTGATGGGCGCGATGGCGCTGCCGCCGTTGGTGTCGAAGGTCAGCGTGTAGCTGGTCGCTTCGCCGCCTGTGCCGCTATTGCGCAGAATCGTCAGCGTGTAGGTTTTAGTGCCGATCTCCACGACAATGTCGGTTGTGCCGCTGTTGGGGATGGCAACGGTTGCGCTGCCGCCGGTGGACAGAGCCTGTCCGTTGATGCTCACGGGCTCTCCGTTTCCAGACACCGCTGTGACTAGCGTAGATGTTGCTCCGCTATCATTTTGCAGCGTATAGGTATAGTTCGTTCCGTTGGCGGTAAAATCGCCGAGCCCCACTGCCAGACCTTCAAAGGTCAGAAGGTCATTACCGGGCACTGCGGCTCGCACCACTACGCGGGTGCCAAGCCGGGAGAAGGTGACGTTTTCCGCCTGGAAGGTTTCCCCGGAGATGGCACCGCCAATACTGGTCTTTTTCGTTTCCAGAACGGCCCCGGCAGCATCCAGCAGCGTGGCCACCAGCTCTGCGCTAGTCTGAGGCTGCAGGCAGTTGTTGCGCAGGGTAATGGCGGCGGTGCTGTGACCGTTGCCGTCGTTCCCCTGTGTCACATCCATCGTCAGCTGCTCTCCGGTGCGGGCCAGTGCGCCGGTCATATGGACGCTGGCCTCGCTGTCACTGCCGTCATACTCCGGGAGGCGCTGATTGCCTCCCGTTCCACCGATCTGGCCTTCCGCCCACGCCTCGGCGTACAGATAGGTACCCACATTGGGGATCTCGGTTTTGCCAATGGATGTCATATACCTGCCCAGATCATAGGTCAGGTCCAGTGTAAAGGTCCCCTGATCGATGCGGGCGAGGGCGCTGTCTCCGGAAACGGTGATTTCATTACCGCTAACCGATACACCGTTTGTGGTGCAGACTACCTCTGCAGGCTTGGTATGCAGATCATCCGCATAGAACGCAAGCTTCACCTCGCGGTTCTTTCCGCCGGCCAGCGTGGCGGCAGAGGAATTATAGAGGGTCATGCGCACCGTGCGCTTGCCGGCGCTCTCCGCAATCACTTCCATTTGCGAGATGCCAATGTCGGGATAATCCAGATACACTGTGCCGTTTTCGTTGATGCCGCCGGCGGCGGTGATGGTATAGCTCGGGTCGGTCACGCGGTCTCTCACATGGTGCCAGACGGTAAGGGTGGTGCTTTCATTGGGCAGCAGTTTTTCCGTAAGGGTGGCGGTTTCCCCGCTGCCAAGCTTGACCGTTAGGTTTGTCACATCGTTCAGCCCGGTGTTGCGGATGGTAAAGCGAATGGGTGTCAGGCTGTTCAGCGCCAGCGTTGCATAATCCACACCGATCTGTTCCACTGCCACCGCATCGGTGATAAAATTAGAGGCAGCGGTATAGAGGATCGTTTCCTCACCCGGAACGGTCACGCCGCCGATTACCTCCGGTTTTTCATCGTCATACCGGGTGGCCTGAATGGCAGCCTGCACCTGATTGCTGCCGCTGACATAGGCATCAAAGTGGTCAGCCAGCGTGCGATCCGGCAGCTCTGCCAGTTCCAATGGTGCGGAGAGCGTGTAGGTATTTGCGGCATAGCGCAGCTTGGCCGCCTTCAAAATGCCGTGATCTACCGCGCCGTTGGCATCATTGACAGTCTCATTCCAGACGATGGTAAGATCATTGAGGCTGCGATGATCCCCACTGAGGGAAGCGAAGCGGAAGTCTCCGCCCACGACGGCGTTGCCGCTGCTGGTCAGGGCAGACAGAGAGCCGGGGAAGCTGTTGGACATGGTGCCTCCGCCGTCCACAGCCAACAGCTGGATATCGCTGCTGCCGTCTCGGACACTATGCCAACCGATGACAAATCGGTCGTCCCCGCCGCCGAAGTTGGCTGCAACGACCTGGGGGTTTTCGTCAAGATTGCTGTCACGGGTTGCCAGCATGGCTGTACCGGGAATTCCGTTAGCAGCCACGGGACAATAGGCAATCTCGTAGTCGGAGGTATCTCCGGTTTCGCTGCGGTCCAGCGAGTAAACCGCCATAGCGGTTCCGTCGGGCAGCATGGCCGCCTGCAACGCCTTCACGCTGCCAGTAGCACCGTTATAAAGCATTTTGGCCTCGCTCCAGGTGCCGCTGTCATAGCAACGGTACATGATACAATCTCTGGTCGTGAAGTTCAGCAGGTTGTTGCTGCCCTGCGTACCGGGATCGGGGGTGTAGACGCTGCGCCAGAACACGATGGCCTTGCCATCGCCGCCCACTGCCGTGGCTGGGGCCAGATCCGGCGTGCCGTCGTTGGTTAGACGGGTGGAAGTCCAGGTTGTGCCGTTATAGATGGACGCTACGATCTCCGTGCTGTTCATCAGCAGGTTTTGCTCTTCCAATGTCACGGGATCACCGGCATTTTTACCCGGCAGGTCGGTGCCCATGCGAACCCAAGCCGCCGCCGCGAAGCTGCCAGTGCCGGACAGAGAAACGCTCGTGTCGCCGTAGCCGGGGAACCCTGTGGGATCGGCAATTTGGCTGGAGACAGAATAGACGCCGCCATTAAGGGTGGAGAAATGTGCCCGGCTGGCGTAAATATTGCCGATGTTGCCGTCGTTGATGTAGGCCAATACCTTCCCGTCATCGCTGAGCTGTGGATAGGATGTGGGGTTGGCATTGGACTGGATGTTTTGCAGCCCATTGGTGGAGTTCAGAGAGAACAGCATCATCCGCTGCCGGGGCTGGCCCCAAGTACGGGCATATTGCTCCAGATAGTCCCGGCTTTGGAGCGTCGCACTGGCAGAAGCCACCTGCATTCCGCTCTGGGCCGCCGCCATCCGCAGCGAGGCAAGGCTCAGCCCACTGGTGGCGCTATTCCAGTAGTCGTCGATTGTTTTCCAGTTATTAAAAGTCTTGGTGGCTCCAAAGGTTCCGGAGGCGATCACCGCCTCGTAGGAGATAAACAGGAAGGTGGCCACAAATTTGATTCCCACTTCGCTTTGGATCCCCAGGGCCTGACCGTTGATCTGGCGCTTTGTCTCGTCGGCAAGATAGGTGCGGGAAAGGAACTTATTCTGACTGTCCACATCCAAATTGCCGAATAGGCCGATCTTCAGCGCCACGATCGAATAGTCAAAGCCAATGCCGCCAAACGCGTGGACATAGGCGTTGATACGCAGCGTGGTCAAAAAGTCATTCACTGCCGTGGCCGTGGGATCGCTCCAGGCAAGCTCTGTGCCCTGTCCCTGCTGGCCGTAGCGCACTGCGGTACGGAAATCCAGCTGAATGGCACCGCCCAGCTCAAAGGTTGCTGTCAACGGCACGGGGCCAGCCATGGCGTTCACGCTGAAGGAGAAGCCCACGCCAACGCCGGAGGTAAAGCCGCCGCCTACGGTGAAAACCTCCCACTCCTTTTTTTCGGCGTTATAGCGGATCTCCGCTTCGTAAAAGCCCTCCAACTGCAAGTTGAGATCCGTGCTGGTGACATTGTCGGCCAAGGAGTTGGTTTTGTAGTCCCCCTTGGGATCATAGGTTCCCTGGGCCATCTGGCTCAGGTCCCCGGTACTGGGCACGCCCACCTCCAGGTTCTGCGTCAGCACATTCGCACCCAACGCCACGCCGTCCTCGGAATAGTCCATGTCCTCCATCTCCAGCGTGTTGTACCCGGCCCAAATCATGGCACGGAACACGGAGGGATCTTCGCTGGGGGTGATGATCATTTTGAACACGGAAGTGTCCACCGGACCGCTCAGATCATCCAGCCGTCCGGTCAGCACCTTGAGAATGTTACTGTCGCCCACTCCGCCAAAGTCGACTCCCTTCACTACACTGGAGGCTCCCATCGTCGCCAGAATACCGGTGACGCGGTCATCCTCTGTCACCTTGGGCACTCGGGTCAAATCAACGACCCGGAAGGGCATTATTTTCTCCTGCAGCAGGCTGCCGTTCAGGCTCAGCTGCGTTTTCATACCCACATCCTTGCCGTCGGCGATCCATCCAGAGGTGGTCATGGTGGCCTCGGTGAGGGTCAGATCGTTTTCCGCTACAGGGATGGATGAGAAGGGATACTGCTTGGTACTGCTGCTCTGGGCGGCAGGAAGAACGCCGTATTCGTCCGCCAGCTTGAGACTGTAATTCTTCGCGTCGGCAATCTTCTCGCCCCAAAGGAACATGGTGGTGTGCAGGGTTGCTGTTTTAAAGCTGCTGTTAGGGCCAATCTTCCCGGTCGAGCTGCGGACATCCACTTTCTGACCGTTGGCAAGACCGTAATCAACGCTTTGCGCCACAATGAAGGGCTTGTTTTCCTCCCCCGTCGGCACGCGCTCCAGAGAGACAACGCCCTCTGCGGTGCGCATTACATCGTCCACGCCCAGCTTGCCGTTGACAGTCAGCAGCAGTGGATAGTACTTGTCGCCGTCAATTGCGCTGATCTCCAGAATGTACTCCAGCTGATCCAGAGCGGAAAGCGCCGTGGTGCTGCTCTCGCCCTTTTCGGCCGACCAGAACTGGGTAGAATCCAGATGGACGGTTATATTTCCCGCCGCATCCGTGGTATAGGTGTCGCCGGTGATGCCGCTGACAAGTGCTCCTGCCCTGGAGCCCAGCAGAGCTGTTTCACAGTAGCCTCCGTTTTTATAAACGCCGCCGCGAACGGTCACCGTCTTGTTCGCCAGCGGATCGCCGCCCGGCGTGATGAGCGTCACAGATGCCCGGGCGACTCGCCGAAGGCTGAAGGTATTCAAGGGATAAAGCTGCAGTTTTGTGGCATCCCGCTCGCCGGAACGCAGATTTTCTTTATAGATGGTGCCCAGATAAATATCCGCGCCGGAGCCGGACCGCAGAGACACCTCACTGGCGATCCCGTTGGGTTCGTAAAGCGCCAGCACGCCTTCACTGTTGGTCGTGACCGTTTTGGGCACACCTTTGCCGTCGGTGTATTGCAGCGTAGTTTCCGCTGCAGGCGTCAGCTGGAAGAGATAGAACTTATTTTGCAGCGTTTTCGCTGTCACCTGTACGGCGGCGCTCATGCCCGTGGCGGCATGGGTAGCCGTGACGGTTGCGGTGCCGTTGGCCAAGCCGGACAGCGCCATTTTGGTTTCGGGAAGGTAGGAATCAAAGGAGAAGTTTCTGATGTCCTCATACAGTCCGCCCTGCTTGTAGTTGACGGAAATGGCATTGTTGTTACTGGAGAGCCACTGGATGCCGTCTTTAAAGGAGTTCCATCCGTACTCGTCATAGTTGATGCCTATGTACTCGATCAGCCCCAGCTCCTGGCGCAGCTGCATAATTTTAGCTGTATCGGTGGGCAGGGTGCCGCTGACCTTGGAGGTATTGTCCATGGTCAGCGCAGAAATCGTGTCTCCTTTGTCGTCCTGCACCTTCAATGCGTCGGCATCGTAGACATACAGGGGGAAGGAGTCGGTGCTGGGAGATTCCTCACCAGGATTCTCCACGCTCAAAACCACTTGATAGGTGTCCTTTAGATTGCCGGCCTTCACACTCTGTAATGGCAGGGAGTAGCTTCCGGAGGTACCGGATAGGCGCTCTCTGGCCACCTCTTGGGTGGTGTTGTCCTCTGTGACCCGGGTAATGGTCAGCGTGGGCAGTTGAGAGGCGCCGGTAGTGGCGTTTTCCACCGACCAGTCGATATTGACGGCGCCGTCGGTATCCTTGAGGTAAATGCTCTGGGGCGGTGTCAGCTTGGCCGTGGCAGGTGGTGCCTGCACGATGATCCAGGCAAGTGCCGACAGGCGGACGTCCTCACCACCGGCGTTGGGGTGCGGCATGGAGACCAATACCGTGTAGGCAGGGATATTGCCGTTGGAGAGCTTGGAGAGCACGTTCTCCTCGATCCGCACGCTGTTTTCATCTTTGCCGGCGGTATAAGTCGCAACGGGCTGGATGCCGCTCAGCGCCGCCTCATTCGCGTAGTTGCCCTCATACAGGTCGATCCTGTAATCGAACTCTTTGTTCGGTGCCATCAGCGCGGCATTGGAGCTCCACAGCACGGTGGCGGGCTGATTTACTCGCGTCACGATGGACGAGCCGCCGGGAATCACCAGTGCCAGGGAATCGCCTGCCGTCACGGTATAGGGCTGTGACTGGCCCGTCACATCATCGGCAGGGTCCTCAGTCCCGTTGTCCGCCGTAAAGGTAAAGGTGACGGTTCCCACCTTGGTTCCTGTGGTGGCAACAAGGCCGGTATTCTCGTCGATGGTGGCAATGTCCAGGTCATTGCTGCTCCATTTACCGGTGGTGTAGCTGGCCTGCTCACCGTTTTTCCCCAAAACCTTGGCCTGAAGCGTGGGGCGGGCGGAATCGGCGAGGGAAATCGTATAGTCGGCGTCATTCGCTTCCGGGACAACGTTTACCGTGTGCGCGGAAACTTTCTTTGCCACCGTGAACTGCCGGGTCAGGGGAAGAACATTCACCCAGTTAGGAGAGCCTTTCGTGCCCTCGTTGGCCTGCAGCGTCACCGTATAGGTGCGGGTGTAAGCTGCGGGTGCGATTGCATAGTCGCTCATGGTGAAGGCTTCCTTCTCTGTGTCCAGATAGACCTGCAGATGGATTGTTTCATCCGTGGAGTTGTCCCTCAGTTCGAGGCGGAAAGGGGCTTCCTTCGGCTCTGTGCCTTCCGGGGTGTGATAATCGCTGTATACGGTCTTGTAGGCCTGCTCCATGTTGGCCTGCATCGTGAACGATGCATTGCCGTTGTCGTAGTCGGCGGTCAGTGCGGTGGGGGCGTTGCGCATCAAGACGCTCTCCAGCGCAACGCCGGTAATCGGCTCGCTTAGATAGTGTGTGGGATCCAGCGTATGATCGAAAACATCCTTCACGCCGGTCATACCATTGACGGTGACCGTGGTGGCATCTGTATCCTGCACTGGGTACCAGAGCATTGCCGTGACACCGTAGTTGTTCATGGAAAGATCAGCGGCGCTATACTCTTTGCCGTTGATGGTCACGCTGGCGTTTCTAAGATCCACGAACTCGCTAAAGGTAACTGTGATGGGCACGTGCTGTCCGCTGGCATAGGTTCCCGCCGGAGCCGTGACGCTTTGAATGGTGGGGGCGTCCGTGTCCACCAGCCTGGCGGTGACGTTGCTGTTCTTGGTGGTGGCCCAGGAATTTTGGATTTCGCCCTGTACACTTTTCATATACAGTCGGAAGGGCAGCCAGTACCGCTGATCCCCTCTGTTTTGCGTGGTAGACTGCAGGGAGATGTTGACTGTTTCGCCCTTGTTGATCGTACAGTTCAGCGCTTTTGTTCTGTTGTTGCTGAGCCCCAGAGATTCTTCATTGAACTTGTACTCCGTCAGATAGAACGGGGCAAAGGGCTGGTTTTTATACCAGCCATACGGCGCATCGCCAGTATAGGCAGCTTTTTCGGTACTCCAGTTAAACTCGATGCTGGCGTCGATTTGGTATGGTTGATAAAATGGGTCGGAGCCGACGGGAAGCACCGAGTTGCGAGCGCCATCCAGAATTCTGATGGTATCGCTTAGCGCAACGAAGTCCGGATTGTTGGCACCGAGGGCTGTAGTGTATTCATCTGCCAGCAAAGGAATATACATATCCCCCTGTATTGTGTCTGTACTTTCGTATCTTTCCTCATAGTTCGGCGCGGTCATTGATGTTTGTATTGTGGGGACGCCAACCGTCTTTATTAGCTTGAGCTGACAGTGGTCGGCATAACCGGCGCCGTCATAGAACACCAGATTTTCCGCATCGTAAAATTCAATCATCCCCAGCAGGTCGCCATAGGAATAAGAATTCTCGAGCCAGGCTGGGTTCCCTCCTTTGGTTTGAACCTTGACAGTGATTTTCTGACCACCTAAACTGTAGCCGTCTACCGCATAGGTCAGCCTGTAGGACCCGTCGCTTTGCTCGACCCCACTCACCGCGCCTATCGAGACCTCCACATTGGTGATATAATCGCTGAGCTGGCCTTTTTGAATGCGGTAGGAAAAGCCGGCCGGTTTTCCTCTGTATACAGTAAAAGGCCCGGAGTTCCAGGTGTTGTTTGCGAGATTCCCCAGCGTTTGGCTCATCATGCCGCTCATATCCACCGTCTCAACGCCCACAGGCGCTGTGGCGGAATACCGCAAGCTGATGCCCTGCAGCTCCAGCTGCTCCATCAGGCTATTGAGATTCTCCAGTGCTTCCCCGGCAAACTCCCTGCCGGAGAAATAGGTGTCCTTGATCCGCTGCAGCTCCTGTTCGATT
>ERZ773186.1701-NODE-1701-length-17905-cov-207.238487_pt1 | contig 17905 bp, 16 predicted proteins | sample MGYA00581000_ERZ773186 | MGnify/ENA primary metagenome ERZ773186 (study PRJEB29015, sample SAMEA2737752) | human gut metagenome | biome: human gut; feature: human-associated habitat; material: faeces | place: China | collected 2012 ...
AGACTGATTTTGAAGAAAATGAAGGAAGCGGCTCAGAATTTTAGAAAAGCGGTCAAAAAGGTCAATGTCATTGTTGGTCAAAATCCTTCGGGGGATGGGTCAAAAAGCCTATAGTATAATATAAATATATTTATATTATACTATAGAAAAAAATGACCAATACTTCTTATAAATTGACCAACAATGACATTGACCTTTTTGACCAGAATGCTACTTGATAGGAGAATCATTTTTAATCGTTATGATTTCTTATGTCGTTGGCTATCAATAAGTTATGTAATCTAAACTATTTTGTTCGCGACACATTTATAAGTGCAATAAAGATAAAATATACTAACAATCAGCATCTGTCTCTATTGTCTTCTCTATTCAAATCTGTAAAATATTCAGCCCAAAAATGCAAATGGAGGGCTTTTTCTTGTCTCTAAAATGGATGTTTTGCCATCAAAATTGGACTTCTTATACCCCCAAAATAGCTATTTTCTGCTTTTACGTTAAAAAAAATAATAAAATTCGATATTATATAAAAGATTTATTATCTTTGCCAAAAGATATGAAATACGGAACATTTTAGATGCTGATAAACATATAGAGCGAATTAGAATTACCCCCAAGTGGCGGTGTTAAGTACTTTATTATGAGTGACTTATAAATCCTAACTCATGGAAGTAGAATCAACCATAGGCAGTAATACGTAAATTAGAGAGGGACCTATTATTGTGTATTTATACTATGATAAGACATCCCTATTTATGGAGCGTTTTTCGGCTTATTCTTTCACTTAAGAGCTCAAAACTGCGGATTTTTTCACTAAAACCCCTTATTTTTAAGCTCAAATATATAGGTTTTCAGGAGCGAAATCGTGATGTATAGTAAAATTGTCGAACAAAAATAAATATATTGAAGAAAAAGAAGTAGAAAATATCACATAATATGATATAGGCGCTCCAACTACACTTCTCAATATTCGGACCCCAGCAACTCCAGAAGATAATCAGCAAGGTACCAAGAATATTGGTACTTCAAGGATACCTTCGCCTTTCTTTTTAATAATTAAAAACTTAAAAAATGCAAAACACAAAAGAAGAAAATGAAGAAAGCTTCAATCTTCTGCTGAAAATTAACTCTGCAGAAGATCTTCTATTAACAGATGAGGATACTGGCGAACAAGTCTATGCCCCCATCAATGTGAATGATGTTGTCATTTATAAGAGAGAGACGGATCATTTATTTAATGAGATTAATCATGCTATCAGTGAAATCAAATATTATTCTGAAAAGCACATTCACATTGATTACCTCTTTTGTATATATCAGACTTTGTCTATAGAAATGGCTGATTACCTGAATTTAGTGCATACGATCCACAAGAAAATGTATATCTCTATCTATAAAAATTATAGTGAGGATATTTTATTCATTTATAGAGAGAAATTAGAACGTGTATTGGGTAATTTTGAGTATCTTGTCTGCCAGCCTATAGATACGGATCCAACCTATTTCTATCAATTCCCAAATGAGAACGATCTCAGAGTTCTGGCAGGGAATAATGCTAAGGTTATTACCTATGATATTATACAGCCTTGTCCGAAAGAAATGGTATCATCTGGATTAAAGCTATCATTGGATAATTTGCTTACCTACATCGACCAGATAAAACATACCATATCTGCTTTATCACATTTGGAGGATTTTCGCTCGGAACATGAAAAGGCAATTATCTACCATTATATCAAGAAGCAATATGATGATAATAATCTTCCCCAACATATAGAAAGAGTTGTTAAGAGAAGAAATAAATACTTTGATGTGAGAAGATTGGATGCTAATAAGGTTAGTCTTAGCTCCAAAATGGATGAGACGGTAGATAAATACAACCAAAATCCTCTTTGCCTCATGTGGTATGAAAATTATTTCATTGATGACTCTCCTGAAGAACTGCTTGCGAGCGGGCTTTGTCAGAAACAGGCTTTACCTGATGATTTCAACAAACTATTTATGTTTCAGGGAGAATTTGAGAATCTTAGAAACGCAATTGCTAAAGCAGATGAATTTGAGAGACTTGGTGATTCCTTCTTTGTGAATTGGGTAGATCCTGTGAAGTTGGAGAATAAATTGAAGTTCTGGATTAAGGGCAATATTGATACGCAACAGAAATGGTATATAGTATGGTGTATGATGCGATATACTTTCCACATCATCCGTGATGATCAGGACAAAAATGCCTTTGCCGCCCGCATGAACCTGATGTTTCCTGATGCAGAAAAGAAATGTGTGGTGGAGTCGTTCCGCAAGCAGGAAACGCAGAAGAACCACAACCGCCATTTTTCGGAGTGGCTTGAAGGCTCTGATCCCGATTATCATACCGCCCAGGATCTGTATTATAAGCTGGCGAAGATGGAGGATTATAAGAGAAGTATTGGTGTTGATATTGGAAAGTAGAGAGGAAGATTTAGAGATAATTATTGTCCCTGGGTATAAAACAAGGATAATGCTGGTAATATTCTACGGCTTTTTTTGAAAATATTCCGTAGAATATTGCCACTTTTCAAAAAAATATTGTATTTTTGCAGCGAAATGATATTAATATAAATGTGATATGGACAATATAGTTTGTAAAGTGGAAGCACTAGGAGGCACAATCTCTACTACTGATATTCCTCATATGGCAGAGTATAAGCGATTGTTGAGAGCTAAGGAACGTGGCGACTTGATCAAGTTGCGCCAGGGCATTTATGCTGTTCCAGAAGCTCTGCTGAATACAATGATAGATGTGGAGCGTATTGTCCCTAAAGGTATTGTGTGTCTATACAATGCCTGGGCTTATCATCAGCTTTCGACAACTGTTCCACCAGCTTTTTGCATTGCCATCGCCAATAAAAGGAAAGTAGAGATTCCTGAAACGCTTCCGATAGAATTGTATTATTGGAAGAAGGAGAATCTGGAGTTTGGCATTATGGAAGCAGAAATATCCGGTTTTCATGTTCGCATAACCGACTTGGAGCGAAGTGTTTGTGATGCAGTGAAATACAGAAACAAATTGGGGCTGGATGTTTGTGCAGAAGTGATTCGTTCTTATTTGAGAAAGCCCAATCGCAATCTCACTCGTTTGCAGGATTACGCCAAACGCCTCAGGGTATTCAATACATTGAAAAATTATCTTGAAATAGCAATAGAATAAGATGGGAAAGAAAAACTACGGTAAGTCTGTTAAGACCCGCTTGCTCAATCTGATGAATGAGACAGGCTATAAATATATGTATCTCTTGGCAAGATATTTCAACGAGAGGTTGCTTTACAGAGTATCTGTAAGCCAATATAAGGACAATTTTTTACTGAAAGGTGGCTCTTTGCTTTATGCTATGAACGGACTTGAGGCACGTCCTACAGTAGATGTTGATTTCATGGCAGATAGAATTAGCCGTGATAGGGATTTCCTTGCGCACGTGTTCCAGGAAATTTTGGGCATTGTATGCGATGAGGATGGAGTATCGTTTGATGTTAACAGCATTAAGTTGGAGCCTATAACTGTTGAAAAGAAGTATCCTGGCACCAGATTTTACTTTACGGCCCACATGGATACTATCGCTTACAACATGTCTGTTGACATTGGCTTTGGTGATGTTGTAACTCCATATCCAACAACTATTGACTTCCCTTTGCTTTTGCCTGACATTCCATCTGTGAACATACAGGCATATTCCTTGGAGACTGTTGTTGCCGAGAAATTCCATACGATGATAGACCGAGATGTGCTCAACAGTCGCATGAAAGATTTCTTCGACTGTTACCAACTCCTGACAAAGAGAGACTTGTCTGATGACACATTATATGATGCGATTAAGGCGACTTTCGATAATAGAGGGCTTACATACAATCCCGAATTGCAGTTGTTTACAGAAAGTTTTGCGACAGACGCAGCACGTATAGTTCGCTGGAAAGCATTTCTGAAAAAGATTCAATGGAAAGAAACTCTTGATTTCAAGACTGTTATGGAAGTAATAAAGGAAAGGTTGCAGCCTATGGCTGAAAGATATTGGGGAAAGTAGTGCGTTGTGGAGTCGTCTCGCAAGCAGGAAACGCAGAAGAACCACAACCACCATTTTTCTGAGTGGCTTGAAGGCTCCGATCCCGATTATCATACCGCCCAGGATCTGTATTATAAGCTGGCGAAAAGGGAAGGTTATATGAGAAGTACAACCTTTAACCCCATTTGTGCTTAAAAATATTAAGACGTTCCTTTATGGCGCATTTTATTTACTAAACTAAGTCGATTATTGAAAAAAATAGTTACCTTTGTGGTGAGCTTTTTTACAGGTTCACAATAAACTGAATAGACAACTTTAAAATGATGGAATAATGAAAATACTATCTTATAACATTTCGTGGAGCAAGCAGGAAAAGATTGACTGGCTCTTAGGACAAAAAGGCATAGATGCCTATGTTGTGCCAGAGTGTGGCAATGCTGATAACATCGCAGTTCCTGAAGGCTACTCCTTCTTCTGGACGGGCGACTTCGACTACAAGGGCTTGGGTGTTATCTGCCCTGATAATCACAAGATAGTGTTACCAGACTGGTACAATGAGAATCTGCACTATGCTATTCCGGTTATTTTTGATGATGAGTATCTTCTACTTGCTGTATGGCCAACAGTTCGCAAGGGAATAACTAGTGGTTCTTATATCTCTATCCTTTTGGACATCCTCGAATACTACAAGCCATATATCAACAAATATAAGACTGTGGTGATAGGTGATTATAATGTAATCTCTAACCCTAATAGTTTCCAAAGAAAAGAATCTCCGAAAGTGTTTACATGGTTTGAGGAAAATGGGCTGAAATCAGCTCATCATACCTTCCTACATGAAGAGATAGGTAAGGAAAGCCGATTTACCTACGACCATACCGGCAAAGGTAATTGTACCTTCTTCCTAGACTATGCTTTTACAAATACAGAAGTTAAAGACTATAAACTATATTCCTGGGAAGAGTCCAATAGGATGAGTGACCATCTTCCGATCTGTGTTGAGGTCTAGAAATGTGAAATATATTACTTTTTGTACAGCATTTAAACATTAAATATATGAAAGGATATGCTAAGCCATTAAATGAGTTTATCTGTGGACAACAAATTCAATTTGTGATTCCGGTTTACCAGCGTAATTACGACTGGTTACAAGATAATTGTGACCAGTTGTTGAGTGATTTAGTTAAGTTGATTCACTCAGGTCGAACATCCCATTTTTTCGGTTCCATAGTAACATCTGTAGCAGGGACCGGCTTCAGTCGTCTCGTCATTGATGGGCAGCAGCGTTTGACAACAATCTCTCTTCTGCTTCTTGCTGGAATCAAAGCTGTTAATGACGGATTGCTTGAAATCTCCAACGAGAGCCGCAAGGATGAAGCTTATGATTTGTTCTTGAATGCGAAATATTGCAATTCAGAGCGCAAGATAAAACTTGTTCCTATTGAAAACGACAGAATTGCTTATGACAAGATCTTCAATGGTGAAGATGAATTGGATGAGGATTCAAAGATTACCCGTAATTTCCGCCATTTCTATGATAAGCTGACAAGAAAGCCGCAACAACTTACATTTGATAATTTGCTTGATGCTGTTGAGCATCTTCAGATTATTTCTATAGAGTTGGATGCTGATGATGATGCGCAGCTTATCTTTGAAAGTTTAAATTCAACAGGTCTGGCTCTTACAGAAGCAGATAAAATAAGAAATTACCTTCTGATGTCTTTGACAGCAGAAGAGCAACAGTTGTGCTTTAAAAATTATTGGCAGAAAATTGAGTCTGCAACAGAAAATAATCCGACAAAATTCCTTCGAGACTATTTAACTATAAAGCAACAGTTACAGCGCCCTGTTCGTCTTTCTAACATCTATTTTGAGTGGAAAAAGTATATGGATGGTCGTGATAGAAAACAAGAAATGGTGGAGATGTTGGATTATGCCCGCTATTACCAGCAAGTTACAGAAGCTCAAATGGAAACAAGCAAATTGTCGGCAAAAATGCGTCATATTTGTAATATAGAATCGGATGTAACCAATGTTTTCTTTATTCAGTTCCTGAAGTATGCGGCAACGAATAATTTATCCTATGATGAAATAGATAAGGTGATTGACGTTGTAGAAAATTATTTGGCAAGACGAATCATTTGCAATATGCCTGGTAATGCTTTGACACAGGTTTTCTGTGCACTTCATAAGGATGTTCTGAAAAGTATAGATGAATATCAGTCTGCAGGTGTTCCGTTAACATGTTCTTACTCAGATATTCTTGCTTATCATATCATGCGTCGAGATGGTAATTACCAATTGCCAAGAGATGTGCAGTTTGTAACAGCAATTCAAACCCGTAATGCTTATCACATGTTGAAGCCTTTTCAGATATTCCTTTTTGAACGATTGGAAAATTCTGTACCTGGTGAATACAATGATGTTGCGGCAGATATGAAAAAGAAAGATGCAACGATAGAACATATAATGCCGCAAACCCTCAATGGTGAATGGAAGAATATGCTGGGCGACAACTATGAAGAGATTCAAGAGAAATATCTACATACTTTTGCCAACTTAACTCTTACAGGTATTAATAGTGAATTAAGCAATAAGGCCTTTGAAACAAAACGTGACGGCAAGAACAATGGTGATGTAGTTTGCCCTGGATATAAGGATTCTAAATATCGCCTGACCAAGTGGGTGACGAAATGTGAAAAGTGGAGTGAAGAGGAACTGCAAAAGAGAAGTGAAGAAATCGTGAAAACTTTCTTGCGCCTCTATCCGTTACCAAAGCCGACTTTCAAGCCTTTGGCAAAACCGATAGATGAAGTTTCATTGGATGAAGAAACTTTCTCTCCAACAAATAGAGTTTTGACAGGGTTCCGTTTTTGGGGTCGTGATTATACGGAAACTACATGGAAGGATATGCTCTTGACTGTGGTAAAGTTGGTCATGGGACAATATGCTGATGTTGTTGACTGTCTTTATGATAAAGAAGGCTTTTTCTGGTCTGAGAAGAATGCTGATGATAGATATTGTACAAAAATAGCTCCTCATAAATATTTATGGACTTCAATGGATAATAGAAGTAAACTCCGCTGTTTGCGATACTTGTTCGATAAATGCGACATTGCAGAATCGGAATTAGTTATGTTGCTTGAACCTGTTAAGGAATAAAGTATTCTGAGCTATTATAAACATGACTTTTGCAAGTGGTTCTGCCTTTTTTATTGTGTGTAGAACTTACTTGCAAAAGTTCTATTATAATAAGTAGAAGTTACAAATCGTAAATTAAGATAAGATTATGAAGGATAGATTAGTTTTTGTCGTAGTTCTCTTATTTGTTGCAGGGCTAACTTGGCTTACACTCACTTTCGTGGATAATCACGATAAGTGGGAAAAGTGCAGTGGGGGACCTCATTATTTTGAATATGAGGGAGAATACCACTCAGAAAAATGGGGAAAGGCGGACTTATATACATGTAGGGATTGCGGCTTTCAGTATATACAATTGCATGGAGTATCGACTAATGAGGAAACCGAAAATGTTATGGCGATAAAGCCAATCTTTTCAAATGAATTTAGCGAATACTACATATTGTATCAAGAAAGTTATTCACTTCCGAAATACATTCATATCAAAGAAGAAGATATAAAGCTATTAAAAGTAAAGAATTATGAATAAGAAAGAGACTGGCCTTCCTATAAAGGTGAAAAAGACAGATAGATTCTTTGCCTTCTATAGAAACAAAGGATTCTACCAATTATGGTTACTCTGTTTTATTTTGTCCGTATTTATTTTATGTGAGCTAGATGTTCCTATGTTACTAATAGAATTGGGGGCTATTATAGTTTCAACCATAGCTTCGCTTTTGATTTTTGGAGTAATAATCATGACATCTGATATTTCAGAGGGAGAGTCTCATGGTATGAATAGTCGCAATTCTTCTAGAGTATCTAGCCAAAGTGGTAAAGAACGGTATTCTGCCCAAACAATGCGAATGTTAAAAAGAAATATCAGAAGAAGATGGCTCTAGTATAAACAGCTTTCTTTGCGCTTCATTATGCGTATTTATATTTCCTTATTAACATTGCAAAAATAAGCATTTTTTTCGAATTATAAATATTTGGAGTGTTAAAATGTTGAATGAAAGCTGATTTTTAAAGCTTTTGCCCTTACAGGGCGCAAGGTTGATTGCTGGTTTACCCAGGGCGATTGCCCTGGGCTAGAAGCTTCTGCCCTTTCAGGGCGTGTGGGGCATTGGCTATATTATTTACTAAATTACCATTTTCCCCAAAAACATGGAAATTTTCCCAATAATGCCCCTGTTTTCCCAAGAAACCCCCGATTTTTCCCAAAAGCAGCAGATTTTCGGGAAGAGTGTGGGGGAAGGCTTGCAGGAAAATGAGGGTATTTTCTTGCCTTTTTGTTAATATTATGCGATTTTTTCTTGTTTTTCCCTGCTGAGCGTGTAGGCTTTTTATTTTTCCCAAGAAATGCCCGATTTTTCCCAAAAACGTGGGCTTTTCGGGGAAGTTGTGGGAAAAGCATTGTTTTGCCCTTGTTTTCGCAGTACTTTTGCAGCGTCGAAGAAACAAGACAACGCTGAAATGGTTTGGTGATCTTGAAACACTTCCGACTACTTTATAATATGAATACTCAAATCATGAGAGTGGTGCAGCAGGGCGAGCCCTTCGCTGTGCAGAGTCAGAAAAGTGAGAACGGACAGATGATGAAGTGCAACATCGTTCTCCAAGAGATGGGCGGCAAGTATGAGAACCAGTACGCTGCGGCAATGTTGGGGAATGCGGCTCAGTGCAAATTCTATCCTGGCGATTTGGTGGCTGTTACGCTCCGCTTTACTACCCATGAGCACAATGGTCAGGTTTATCAGGATATTCTCCTTACGGACATTGAAAAGGCGTTTTTAAAGGTAAAAGGGTAAAAAAGTAAAAAGGTAAAAAAGTAAAAAGGCTTTTTAAAGGTAAAAAGATAAAAAAGTAAAAAGGTAAAAGAGCTTCGCAGGGAGAAAGGCTGCGAGGGTTCTGGAACAAGTTATTAATCTGAGTTGGAACGGACGGAGGATTTTCTTAAGTAAAGCGCGCAACATTCCTGATGTTTCTCCTCGTAAATTTCAATTCAGATATGAACAAAGATAATTCTAAAAACTGCAACCAGCAGAATAATGGTTGCAATCTGGGGCAACAGAATAACGGTTGCAATCATGTACAGTTGGGCGGTGTGGCTTTCTATGATGGAAGCAAGTGTTTTCTCTTTACTCCTGACCAGCAGGGCGTGAGAGACCAAGTGCCAGGGTTCCGTTCGCAGGGCGTTGCCCAGCAGTTGAGTGACGGCACATTCGATTTCGTTGCGAAAGCGAAGCCGCGTTCTCAGTCTAAACTCATCAAGAAATTGGCTCACGGACGTGTGAGCAAGACGAAGGACAATGCTGTGCAGCTCACCCTCAAAGTGTATAGTGACGAGGGGGTCAATATCGGCAAGGCGCTCATCACGGAAGCAAGAGAGGCTGCTGATGCCGTGGTGGATCTGCAGCTGAAGCAGTAAGTTTGTTTATGCGATAAATATTTTTAAACATTGTAGAAACTAAATAAACATTGTAGAACTAAAACTTGAACGAAACAGAATGAGCTGTTATTTAATTAAGGTGGAGAACAGGCACAAGGTTGCCCGTCCCATCACCTCGGAAGAGGAATATAAGCAGCTGCGTGGAAGCAAAGAGCAGAAGGCGAATTTGCGTCAGGCTCGTGCCGGAAGCGATGCTGCGAAACGCAGACTGGTGCAGTTTAATTATTCCGGGCATTATCCCAATGGTGTAGTGAAAGGCATGAAACTGCCAAGCCAGGCTTTCGGCTTTGATATGGATGAACCTGAGGCTTTTGCCAAGGCTGCCAAACTGCTGCTGAAGGAGCCGAGTAAATACGGACTTCTGATGTTGGAGAGGAGCGCAAGGCAGGGCGGTCATGCGGTATTTGAGCGTGAAAAGGGCGAGACCATCTTGGAAAACCAAGTGAGGATTGCTACAATGCTGAAATGTGAAATGGATACCTCGGCGCACGACATTAATCGTGTTTATTTCACCACTACTTCGGATGATGAAGACTTGCTCTTCCTCTCTCCACGACTCTTTCAGGATGCTTACGACGAGGCCGCCGTGGCAGCTGAAGCAAAGGTTTTGGAGGAACGGGAGAGATTTGGAAAAGAGGAGTTGAATGAAGGTGCTCACAAGGCGAATAAGCATTACAAACCTTGGGAAAATCCGATGCCAAATGCTTCTGCTACGATTTTAGGCGGAGATGCTTCTACTGGCTCTTCAGAGAAGAAAACTGGAACGACTGCTCCTGCAGCTTCTACAGCAAAGAATAGAACTTCAAATTCATCTGCTGGAACATCCCAAGTTTCAACTTCAGTTCCATCTGATCTCAAATATCTTGGCATTCCTTATTCCGACATCATCGCCAAGTGGTGGCAGATGTATAATGATGGTCAGGAACCCGTGAAATCCAATCGCAACACATTGACTTTCGAGCTTGCCGTTAATCTCCGTCATATCTGCGGTTTCGACCGCAATCTGATGGCTCAGGTGATTCCCTGCTACGATGGTTTCCCTGATCAGGAGAAAATGGCTTGCATCAACTCGGCACTCAATGAGAAAATCACGCAAATGCCAAAACGTCTGAAAGACGTATTGTTTGCCATTCGACAAGAGAAACTGAACAAGAATGCGGCAACGGGAGCGACTGGAACGGATGAAGACGATGAAGCTTTCATCAATGCGCTGGATGAAGCTAATGCGCAGGACGACCAGTTCTACTATAATGCCCTGCCGAAACTGTCGCAAGGTATCAAGGATTCGGTTGATGCTGTGGGTCCAGCCCTCGCCATGCCTGTCATCTCTGCTATCTGCCCGGTCATCGGAATGCTTGCCACAGGTGTAAAGGTAAGCGTGCACGGCAAGATGAACTCGCTCAATCTCATCTCCTATATTGCAGGAGATTTCGCCTCAGGAAAGGGTAGTATAGACCCGATTATCAACACCTGGACGAAAGAGATAAAGGATATGGACAAGATGTATCTGCAGACGGAGGAGGACTGGAGAGTCAAGAAGCGTGCGGCAAAGAACAAGAAGGAGCAGCCCGAAGAGCCGAAATTGCCTATCAGATGTCTGACGCTGAACAATACCGTGGCCAATCTCGCTGAACGTCTTGCCAACACCGAAGGCAAACACGCCTTCTCCTTCACTCCGGAAGCCGACACCGTGGCGCAGAAGTGGAAATCGGCCATGAGCGACTTCTCCGTGATGCTCCGTCAGGCTTACGACGGAACGAGCTATGAACGTGAGGCAAGAAGTGCTGAGGCGGTGAATGTGCATATCGAAAGGCTTCTGTGGAACGTGGTGATGTGCGGAACGCCTGATGCACTCTATCGTGTAGTGAGCAACTACACGGATGGTTTTCAAAGCCGTATCATTGTGGCTCGAACTCCCGACAATACCTTCACACCGCTCACGGAAAATCTCTATGTTCTGAAAGATCGACAGAAGGAACGCATCATCCAGATAGCCCATCTGCTGCCGCTGATGAACGGAGAAGTGGAGTTGCTCAAGTTGGAGGAAAGAGGTAGAGAATGGTTGGAGCTGATAAGACTGGAAACGATGAAGAATGACGACAAGGTGAAAGCTCGCCAGCGTTTCCGTATCTGTCCTACCACCATGAGGATGATGACCTGCCTGATGCTCTGCAAAGTGGCTGAGATATTGATTCATAAACATGGATTGAATGGAGCGGAAAAGAAGTTGAAGGAGCATCCCAACTTGTGGAAAGAGATGATCGTAAGAACGCAGACACCAGCGATGCTTTCTGTTTTCGACACCTTAGCCGACTATCAGTTGGAGAATGCTCTCTACTTCTTCCGTCAGCGCATAGAGGATGCTTTTTCTTCCAAAAACTACAATGGACAGGCTTCTTTAGAGCGCTCCAAACGTGGAAAGAATGATTCTATCTTTGAGCGATTGGACGTTACATTCACATTCGAACAGGCTGTGCAGCAGAGTATTGCCGTGAAAGGAACAGGTGCAAGCCGGGAATCTACAAGGCAGATGTTGAAGAACTGGAGAAAACAGGGACTGGTCATCATGATGAAAGATAAGCGTTACCAGAAAGTTAACACAACTCAATAACTGCAACTATTCGGTATAGAAACCGGTCATTTTCGGTCATGGTCATTTTCGGTCAAAATCGTTTTCGGGGGATACATTTCCCCCGAATATTACTTTCAAAATTTTAAAATCATGGAAATAAATATATATCGTCAAATTGGTACTCCCTGGGGCTTAATGGGCACTATACTCGTAGAAGGGATACTTGTGTATAGAACATTAGAGCATCCTACTCGCCATTTGCCTGCCGGTGAATACAAGGTTGAAATCATGTTTAACAAAAATTACAGGAAGAAATGGATGGATTCTCCGATTGATAAGGAGCTTATCAATGTTCCTGTGATTAGAAAGATAGACGCCCGCCCCATAAAGACTGCATCTCGCATCCCGTTCTTCATGCCTGGCAATGGGGCTTTCACGCTGAAACATGGTAGTATCATCATCGGGAAGGCTGGTCCCGCAGGTCTGTTGCTTCATACATTAGATTGCTACCTTGATCTCTATAAGGTATTGGAAGGAGCTATAGGGAAAGGTGAAGAGATCAGGCTGATTATTCAGGACATTGAGCAGAATGAAATCCCTCTGAGTTCTGTATATCTTTTCTAAAATTTAATTTTATATCATGAAGCGTATTATCAAGGAAATCATCATTCATTGTAGTGCTACCAAAGAAAATAAGGACTACACAGTTGCCGACATCGACCGCTGGCACAGAGCACGCGGTTTCAGAAAGATCGGTTATCACTTCGTCATCTACCGCAACGGCGACATTCACGTAGGCCGTTCTTTGGCTGAAATCGGTGCTCATTGCAAGGGGCACAATGCCATCAGCATCGGCATCTGCTACATCGGCGGTTTATCCAAGGATGGCAAACCGAAAGACACCCGAACCATTGAACAGAAGGCTGCCCTGCTGGATCTCATCGGTCAGCTGAAGGAGGAATTCCCTCACGCCACTATCCACGGCCACAACGAGTTTTCCGCCAAGGCCTGTCCCTGCTTCGACGTGAAGAAGGATTTAGCTCCCTATTTTGATAAGGAAAGTGAGAAATAAAATAAAAGGCGTACGCCCTCATTGCGAGGGGCGTACACCTTTTTCTTAGTATGCTCGGCATGAGTTTATTCTAATGGGTGCAAGTCCCTAACAAGCCCTAATAGCGGGAATTGTATAGCCAATAGCAAGGGGGGCCATTGCGAGGTGGAATCTGAAAGAAGCTGGCGGCAAATATCTGACCTAACGCACAGAAACTTCATATAAGGCATTTGACCATGGATGAGATTGCCAAACGAATCAAAGTCCTATAGCTATTCGGAATGGTTGGTGTAAATGAAGTGGGTATAAGATGGAAAGAATAAGCCCTTATCCGAGGAGGTCTCACGGACATGACGAATAGTTGCCTTTACGAAAGTCATGGAGTAAAGCTTGCTGTGAGAAGTCAGCAGATGCCATAGTAGTGGAGTCCTCGAAGCGTCATCAGGCAAGCTTTGGAACAGTTGGCTGAGGCTGTTCGCAATTTGTAAAATAGTGGGAGAGGTGTTATTTATCAAAAAGGCATGTCAACGCAATTGGTGACATGCCTTTTTTGATAAGTCTCTCGGTCTCTGTCGGGGAGAAGAGACTACTCGGTAGGTGCGGCAAAAACTCTAAAGCCGATACCTTCCCTACCGATTGATATATTCATGATTCTGACATCAGTAGGACCAACGACATTAATGTCGTCAAGGAAACTATTTCCAGCATACGCATTGTAATGATTGCGTCTTCCTTCTTCATAAGAAGTTAGGTATTCTTGGTTATAAGTACCGTCATTCTCAGGAAGGGATAATACCTCGTCGCACATCTCCGCTACATTTCCTTTCATATCATATACATGCAGGTCGTTGGCAGGTTTCAGACCTACTTGTCTGGATATTTTGCAGGAATTGTGAGATAGCCAGGCATCGCTGTTTACTCCACCAGCATGGTATGCCATAACCCATTCTTCGATGGTAGGTAAGAAGAACTTGAGTTTCCATCCCTCTTTCTTCGACTTGTAGTTGAGCATGCTGATGAACATCTTGGCGTCTTCGTATGAGATTGCGTCAATGGCAGCTTGGCTTGTCTTGTTCAAATCATAGCGGTGGTTTGGGAAAACTGCCATCCACATAGCTTCTGTTACTTCGGTCTCACCAACATATATGGCTTTTTGCTTCTTTTCGTCCATTGCTTGATGAAAAACAAAGTTGACACCATTAATCGTTTTGGATATGGTTTCGCTAGGGCATTTGGAAGCGATGATGGCATGCTTATTCTTGGCTAGCTGAAATTTCTCTTCGTTGCCATATCTCGTGATTTTGCACTTCTTACACTGATAGAGGTTGTCACCAATCTTTTCCATGTTATGGAGTGGGCAGTGCTCTGACTTGTTATTTCCATCGGCGCGAGTACGTGTCTCTGCCAAATGTCTGTCACCTTCAGAGTTTTCTACAAAGATTTTTTTGATGGTGATAAACTTGTTGTCTTCTGTTTTGTAGTCTGGTACGACACTGCAATATTCTGTAATGCAAGTCTCTGGAGCCTCAGGATTGTCAAAGAGCTGTGAGTCTGACTCCTGTTTCTGAGGCAATTCTTTATGACACAGATAACATTCTTGTTTTTCTTTATACTCCACGTCTTCTTTTATCACGCACTGGTTTTGACTGATTGTGCGCTTTTTCTCGATGATGTTTGACTTGGTTCGTGTGTAAAGATAATGGGAGCAAGGTCCGTCTATGTTTTCTGATTCAGGAGATTGTATGGTGTCGTTCTCTTCTTCGTCATGAGGATTTTTAGAAGGGTTGTTTTTGCTTTTTATGTGTCTTGTTGGTTGTAATCTAAAACGGCGACTATATGGAATGCTTTCATTGAATTTCTTGTCGTTTTTGTCAAACAATTCTACGTATGCATAAATAGAATCTCTTTTTGCATGGTTGGATGGGTCGAATTTACCCCATTCCAAATAGCGTATTTCCCAATCAGAATTAGCCATCGTACTTGTAATATGTTCGGAGAGGTAATCTTCCCATTTGTCATATTTTCTAGCAATAATATTGGTCTTAATTACTTCATCGTTTTTGGGCTCGCCATCGTACAGGGGATATCTGAGATATTCTCCTGCGTTATCAGTTTTCTTTTTCGATTGGTAAAAAAGCACAGGGTGGGTCTTTTTCTTATCATGCCACAAAGATACTTTGGCAACGAACCCTCCTGGTAATTTGTCTAGGCGTTGGTCGGACGAGGGGAAAATATTGTAATGTGCCTGGTAATAATCTACAAATTCTGTATTAGGAATTATATAAAGATACTGATACAACATGCCTAAGCTCCATTCACCGTCTGATTTTCTTTTAGGTACATAGCTTATATAAGGCTTGAACTGGAGGCTTTCCTCCCAATTCCTAACTTTTTCTTTGAAGATTTGTATTTTGTAATAAAGTTTTTTGCCACCTACATAGTTACCACCATACATTTCTGTTAAGTTGTTTGATAGGTCGTTAACTGGGAATTTTAAGTAGAACTTGTCAGCTAAAAGTTTGACCACATTTCTTGTTATGAAATAATATGGGGTTGCTGTATCCTTAGTCTTGCCCTTTGCGACAAGAGGTTGTTTACATAAGGGGTCATTCCAAATGCTACAGATGATCGTGTAGTTATTACCGCTTTGATCTATTTCCTTGGCGTAGTTGTAGTTGTCTGTGTGAAACCTGTAGTCAAAAAGGTAATATTGTGCCCCGTTTGCCTCATTGCCCATTTTTGGAATGTCATCCATGTGAATCTTCACCGTCGATACCTTTCTTTGTGGCGAAGTTTGTTGCGCATTCAAATTGAATGCGCAACTGAGGATTAATATAATTAATGCTGTTAATCTTGTCATACTAAAAAACTTCTAGAATGGAATGTTGATGTTTGTGCAAGGCAACACGGTTTCTTTTGATGTGTCAAAAAAGTATTGCAGGACGGTTCCTGCTGGTGATAGATAGTAGAGAGACAACATTTTGTTGTCCTCTCCTTCGAATGCATCTTTTAACAACATGGCAAATGTTGCGTCTGGGCAAGTAGAGAGGTATTGCTTGATTTTCTCTGTAACATTGGTGGTTGCTTTAGGAACTGTAAATCTAAAAATGTCGTAAGAATAATCGTCCATGTCGCTTTGAACACTTACTTTTTTCATGGAGACAGTTTTTACTGCCGTAGATTTCTTATATTCGGCGTATGTTTCTGCAACTAAAACTTTATTGTCCATAGGCACAATGAAGTTGATAACGAAATTACTTTCACTTGGTCTGTATGTGACGTTGAAGATGAGGGAAGCATATTTCCCTGTACCTCTCTTCTTTCCAGTAGCGGCATTTATCAGCTTACCTGGTTTGTTGGTGTCTGTGTTATCATCGTATATGGTGTAAGCAGGGAATTGGATGGTGGTTGCATCTGTTTCCTTCATGCTAGAGACACGGCAATAGGTATTCTTAATCCAAGCTTTTTTGACATTCTCGACATTGCCGTTTGATACTTCCACACAATACCAACCGTCTTTCTTCTCGATGATAGGAAATATGTCATTGCGATGTGGGGTAAATGGGTTTGCATAGCTTCCTTCAAGACCTCCAATAGGATATTTCCCCTTTTCCGTGTCCTCGTACATCAACATGCTGTATGTATCAATCGAACCTCCATCGGAATTCCATTCCATGAGTCTTCCGCTGTTGAGGCTAGGCAGACGGTAGAGAACGGCAGACTCGGAAGTGATTTTGGCAAATTGAGTCACATTAGGGACTTTGATGATTTTCGCATTCGATTCTAAACCGAATGACAAGAGCATGGTAAGCAACGCTATGAACATGGTTGCGCCCTTTAGATTTGTGAAATGTTTCATATTTTTTGTTATTAGTTAATAAATGTGTGGGCAAAGTTAGCAAAAAATATTGAATAAAAAAAGTGTTCACACAAAAAAAAAGGACGAAGAAAGAAATTTTCTTGTTCTTTGTCTATTTTTTTTTGTCATTTTATGATGGCATTTATGCCTGTTATAATAGCTTTTATGCCTGCAATTTCTTCGCCATGTTCTCTGCGGCTTTTCTTCCGTTTTCCTTGCCCAGCATTATAGTAACTCTAACTCTTACGAAGTCAGGAAATGTAGGTTACTTTCTCCTTTTCACCCCTCTGACATCCTCGCTTTCCAGAGGGTTCTCTGGCCAGTAATGCTTGGGGTATCTGCGCTTCAGTTCCTTTCTAACCTCAAAGTATGTACCTTGCCAAAACTGGCGAGGTCTTGGGTGAGTTGCACGGGCTTGAAGCCAGGGGAGAGGAGTTCCATGAGCAGGGGGTTGCTTGCCGTCGTTGACCGTAGGAGTCTCTGTCATGCCAAAGCATTCTTGCAGACGCACGCTCAGTCCGGGAGCTTCAGCTCCCGGACGATAGTCGATACGGATGAATAAAGGTATGTTCGAAGCAAGTGAGGAAGGCACTCCCCAAGGAGGACCGCTAAGTCCGCTTTTGAGCAACATCATGCTCAACGAGTTGGACAAGGAACTTACAAGCCGAGGTCTCCCTTTTGTTCGCTATGCCGATGACTCGATGATATTTTGTAAGTCCAAGCGTGCAGCCAAGCGCGTGAAGGAATCTGTAACCCGATTCATCGAAGGAAAACTTCATCTGAAGGTGAACAGGGACAAGACAGTTGTGTCCTATGTGCAAGG
>ERZ773186.1702-NODE-1702-length-17897-cov-16.291391_pt1 | contig 17897 bp, 17 predicted proteins | sample MGYA00581000_ERZ773186 | MGnify/ENA primary metagenome ERZ773186 (study PRJEB29015, sample SAMEA2737752) | human gut metagenome | biome: human gut; feature: human-associated habitat; material: faeces | place: China | collected 2012 ...
GCCGAACATCGTGTTGTTTTTCATATTATGACCGTAGATAATGGTATGCAGATCAGAACAATCGGCGGCGTTTCGGTAATCCATAAAAAGCGTTCCCGCTATATTCCAAGTACCGTCAAGCAGTCGGCGAAGATAATACTCGTTATCCTTGCTCTGTACTACCGGATAGTTGATTTCGGTATCCGGGCAATAGAGCCAAGCAATAATGTCCTTGTTTTCTTCCTGCAAACGCTCAAAGTCTACCGTAATTGGTGCAGTTTCAGAAACAGGCTTTATCGCAGATTCTGTTTGTCCATTCTCCGTTTGCTGTGTTTGTGGTGCGGTTTCTACCGCTTTATCAATCAGCACATCATTCTGTCTTTGACTGTCCTGTGTTTCTTTCCAATAATCATAAATGTGATATGCAGATAAAGAAAAAACAGTTATACATACAGATAAAATCAGGATTTTCCATACCTTTTTAATAGCGTAACACCGTCCTTATTTGTCTGCTTTTTTATCATGCACCTTAGTCAGCTCATAAGTGCCGCCGATTGTTCCTTCGCCGCCGATGAGGATGAGGGTATCGCCTTTGACACTAAACTCATAGGTTGCGTCATGTGCCGATTCGTTCACAAAGTCGATATATAGCTGATTGTCCTTGATTTCATAGGTAAAATCATAATCTGCAAGGGTGAGGAGCATTGCACCGCTGCCTTTGCTGTCAAATTCATAGGCAGTAGTCCCATCAAAATCCCATTTGCCGGCAAGCGCATCTGTTCTGCCGGAGCAGCCTTTACAAATCAGCACAATAATCAGAACAACAAAAAGGAGTGCTAATAACGAAACAATCACAGCTCTTTGCCTTTTTCTTCGCTTTATTGCGGTTTTGCGTGTAGGGGAGAGATACCTGCCTTTGCTTGACTGAGCTTGTCTTTTGTATTCTGTTTGATTTGATGTGCGGGCAATCCGTTCGGTGTCAGTTGGTTTTTGGGAAATTTGCCGAGGCTGCTTATTGTTTTGCTATGCTTGATTTTGAACACTATTCTCTGACGAAGGCGAAGGTGCTTTGTCAAATGTTCTGAGTATTTCTTCAATTTCTTTTTCTTGTTCGTCCATTTGATTTCTCCTTGTTCGATTTCTTTCCGAAAATCGGCAAAGCGCTTTTTTTGCCGCCTTTCGGAAAGGGACTTCCGAAGAAATCCTTTTCGTAAGGAAAAGGCGGCAGCGGAAGCTCCGCTACCGCCATCCTTAAATGGTTAGCTATCTGTTATTTCACAGATTTCCTTTTTTAGTATAAACAGTAGTTGTCACAACTCCGAAGCCGCTGACGAACAGCAGAGCGATCCACAGCCACTCATACTGTTGTCGCCGGTCTGCGGATTCTGAACATCATCCGAAGGCTTGGTGGTATCGTCAGACTTGGTAGGAGCGGCAGGTTTGGTTGCCTTCTGACCTTCTTCGATAGTCTGAGTCGTTACTGCAGAGCCACCGGCAGAATCAAAGGTTACGGTATAGTTTTTATTTCTTTGTTGTAACAGTCTTAGCTTTTGACCAGCCTGAATAAATCCTTATGGATTTGCCGTTAATCTTAACTGTCTTATAGGTGCGAACTCTTACATAATACTTTTTCTTGCCCGAAAGCTTTGAAATTTTCTTTGATACTGTTGTATTCTTGCCTACTGTTACGGTCTTAGCCTTGCTGAATTTACTTGAGGCACTGTACTGTACCTGATAGCCTGTTGTCTGTGTAGCCTGCTTCTTCCACTTTACTGTAAACTTCTTTGAACCTGCTGTAAGTGAGGAAATACTTGTTGCCTTTGGCTTGATTGTGAAATAAAGCGTCTTTGTTCCGCTGTATTTACCCTTAAAGGTAATCTTTACTGCGTACTTGCCAACATACTTTCTGCCTTTTGCATAAGACACAGTATAGTCAGTATTCTTAACAAGTGTCTTTCCTGTTCTGTCCTTAACAATAACCTTAGGTGTTCTAACCTTTCCGTTATATGTTAATGATGTTGCTTTAAGCTTTATGCTTGATGCATTTGGAATTACTGTTGTTGAAAGAGTTTTCTTACATACCGAACAGTAATTTACTATCGTGCCGTTTGCTGTTGGGGTTGCCTTTGTTACGGTTTGCTTTGTGGTGTGGGCAATCTTAGCAATATTGCCCCAAGATGCAAGGTCGGTTATTTCCTTTGTACCGAGTACATCTTCATAGAACTTGCCACAACCTTCGCACTTGTAGTATGCTTCCTTACCGCCCTCTGTGCAGGTGGCAGCTTTCGCAGCAACCAAAGTCAGATTGTGAGTGTGCGGTACAGTTTTGTCATATCCGCAGGTGTCGCAAACATTGTCAGAACCGTAATCGTGAGCCGCTTTGGTTGTTGTAGCATCGCAGCGAGTACATTTATGCCAGTGACCTGTGCTGTCGCCGGTCCAAGCGGTACTCCAATCGTGACCGAGAGCTGCGATATTGTCAACAGTCTTGGTCTGTGTATTTGCCCAAGCTTCAGTAAAGGCTGCTGTATAGGTCGTTTCGCCCTTTGCTGTGCAGGTCGGAGCCTTTGTCTGTGCGCTTGTTACAGTAGCAGTTGCAGTTTCCTTATGACCTGCATCACGCTTACAGGTGCGTGTTGCTGTGCAAACGGTGTTGTCTGCATTCCAAGTGTAAGCAGGTGCGTTCCAATCGTGATTGAGAGGTGCAATCTCTACGCTGGTTTTATCGGTAATTTCTACCGATCCTGTTGCATCTGCGAACCACTTGTCACAGCCATCGCAGGTGTAGTATGCGGAATTGCCCGCAGTAGTGCAGGTGGCAGCTTTCGCAGCAACCAAAGTCAGATTGTGAGTGTGTTCTTCGTTTTTATTTTTGTAATAATATGTAACAACCGTTCCGTCCGAAACAATAGGCTTATTCAAGCCGTCAACCTTTATAAATTCATAATCATAAAGTGTTTTTGCCGGTGTTAAATCAAGCTTTGTGCCGTATGGCACGGTAAATGTTCCGCCGGCAGTGTTTGGAATTTCAGAGCCGTCCTCAAATTTATACTGAATTGAAACGGTTGTGTAGCGCTGTGTTTCCGTATTGTCGTCTGCAAGCACATTTCCGTTTTCATCGAGCACCTGAAATGCCACGGTATCGCCGCTCTTAAGCTGTGCATCAGACGGAATTTGATAAATAAGCGAGCAACTCTTTAAGCCTGAATTAAAGTCGCTTTTGATGTGATCCAAAGCACCGAGCGGCCAGAAATTTGCCTTATCATTCCAAACAGGAATGTCAAAGGTTTGTACTGTTTGAAGCGGATTCCCCGATGAATCGGTCGCAACGCTTCCGTCTGAGTGCTTAATCCACATTTTGAATTTTAATTGTCGTGCATTTTTATCTGAAATGTTTTGAATAACAGTTCTAAGCTCGATTTTTTTACCGTTCATATTAGTATTAAATCTGCTTTTGCTGTTGCCGCTCAAAAGTCGGTCATTGCGATTATATGTGTAATTATAATATGAACTTGTTTCAAGGTCGGTAAAATCAGACGGCTTTGAATAAGCGCCCGTATATTCCTTAACCTCGGGAGTTGCAACATAAAGGTCTACATCCTTAACAAGCTGAGACATTCGCTTGAAGCCCTGCAAACGGCAAACCTCACAGAATTGATAGTTTGTGTCTCTCATTATGCACTCATAACTTGAAACAAGCATTTTTGAGCCGTAAGCATTGCGGCAGGTATATGTGTTTCTAAAACCTAAAAGCTGTCGCCATTTTATCTTTTCCGGGTCTTCAACCGAGGAAAGATTGAGTGATTTAAGTTCCTTATCGTCAAGCAAATATCCGTTACTGTATTCATCACCGAGACCGAGCAAACCGTGTCCAAACTCGTGTGCAAAAGTTTTTGACGCACGATAACTGTCTGATGGCGAAATGAAATAATGGAAGCCGTATTCACGGTTATTATAAGCACCGCCGAAATCTGATTTTGTGTTTACAACCATAGCGAACTGAGCAATATAATCGTGAACATAATAATAAGGCTCATATTCCGAACCGGACGGAATTGTGTTTGGATCACACTTTTTTTTGATATGAGCATCGTGAATTTTCTCGATAAATTCAGGACCGATACATCTCTCAAAAATATGATTTTTCCACTGACTTCCGTGGAGATTATTAGAAATAACAGGCGAATTATATTTGTCGACTATAACATCAAAGAAGGTGCTTCCACCATTGTCAAAAGTCGATTCGGAAGCTGTGCAAAGAGCGTAAACATTGAATCTGTCGGCATAACTGCGATACGGTTCATATTTCATAGCGTCCTGCCAAAGTCGTTTGACATCATTGATGAATTTGCCCTGCTGACTTTTTGTGTATCCCTCGCCGCAAACGACAACAACCATATTTTCCGTGTCGCTGCGTGTTTTTTGGATGGTATAAACAGGGATGGTAGGATTAGAATATTTTCCGTCATTTGAATACCACGGGCCGAGGGTGAGCTGAATGCTTTGCTCGGTGCTGACATTCCAATCGGGATTTGCGTCCTCGGCAGGTTCCGAAATTGTATAATCATCCTCTTGCTTATTTGGAGCAGAGCCGATATAAGGACTGCTTTGTGAGCCGCTGCCGGAAGTTGTAACAAAATATTCGGAATCGAGATAAAATGCAGGTCTTACGCCCAAATCGGAATACCACGGAGCATAACGACCGACCTGACCCGATGAACTGATATAACGCATATCGTGATTGCAATCGGTAACAGGAGTGCGAAGCCAATAAGGCCAAGCCATACCGTCATTATTATACGCAACATAATAACCTTTGAGATTTTTCCACACGGCATTAGCCTGCTTTACATCAAGAAGAAAAACCTTTTCGGTTGTAGTTTCAAAATATGAACTGTCGTAGTTTGCCACCGCTTCCGAAATATCGGTGTAGTATAACAAATCCGAATTTGCGTCTCCATCAACTATGCCCTTGTTGTATTCGGGATGAGAAACGAGAGAACGCTGGGTAACGGTTTTCATTGCCGCAATTTCAGATTTTGAAAAAGCGTTGAGAAAACCCGCTTTTTCGTTGTACGCTCCCACACCGCTTACATATCCGTCTTTCGGAGGGTTGCCGCAAAGCCAATCGACTTTGCCTTCAGCTGCGGTCGAATTTAACCAAGAACGCATATTGCTGTCTTTCCAATAGTTAGAACCGTAATCATCACGCTTATAGCTTCTGCTGTGTGATTTTGAATTGCTGTTGTCATTTGTTTTGGCATCATATGCAAGGGTGTCAACAATTTTGTCTGCAAGCATAAGCGGTCCGTTATTGTCAATGCTTACACATCGCCAAAGAATTGAGGCATTGTTATACGCGCCCATTTTAACATAGTCGCCAACTTTAATATCGGGCTTTGATGCCGCCTGAATGGTCATCGGCAAAACGGAAATTGCCATGCACAATGCCAAGAATATTGCGGTTATTTTTTTCGTCATTAAGGGACCTCCTTTATAAGCTATATATTTGCTTTTATTGTATTGTAAGGTGTTATATGTGTCAATGAAAATCCACCTTATTCCGTGAAACTTACCATAGTGTTACATCCCTTTTTTTCAGCAATAATACCTGCTGGAAACTGATTTTCGCAATACATTTTATTTCACCCACTAGGTTAAACAAAATTTTGTTTTTTTACTGTATCATCATGCATTATCCTGTATAATGAAAGTATCAAAAGATAGGCGGAGGCAGTGCAATGAAGAAAATACACATTGAATTCAGCGATGAGCGGCTCATTACTCCCAGTGGTCTGGTATTCGTAGGGCAAATACTTGGAAAAAGCAGTTTTGTTAAAAAAATCAACCGTGCTCCAATTTCAAAAGATTATCTGCAGAAATAGATAAAAAATGGAGACGTGCTCCTCACCTATATTGGTATGCTCTGTCAGGGAAAACCCCAGTATGAGGCTGTCCGTGAAATGATGGATGACCCTGACTACTACAAATACGCATTAGGCATCTCCTATGCGATTCCTTCCGCCGAAACACTCCGTCAGCGTTTTGACATGATCGGGGATTCCCTGCGCAAAGACATCCAGCAGGCAAATGTCGACATGCTGCGTGAAATGCACATAGAGCCGACAGCCCTGGATAACGGCTTTGTTCCTGTCGATATTGATGTAACCCCCTTTGACAATTCGAAATCCAATAAGGAAGGCGTATCCCGTACCTACAAGGGTTTTGACGGATATGCACCAATTATGGCATATATCGGCACAGAAGGATACCTCGTCAATCTTGAACTGCGGATTGGGAAACAGCACTGCCAGAAAGAAACTCCTGATTTCCTGAGAGAGACCATTGAACTGTGCAGACAGCTGACGGAAAAACCACTGCTCATCCGGCTGGATTCCGTCAGGGAATGCTGCCAGAATATCCAGCATCCACGTGATGGGAAAACTGTTTATATCGGACAGACCTTCCGGAATGTGACATATTCCCTTTCTGATAACGAGGAGAAAACTGTCGGAATACGCACAATTTATGAGATCACGGAAAGAACCATTGACCGATATGGGCAGTATATTATCGTACCCGATATAGAACTGGGCACATACTGGACAAACACTTCCCTGCCAGACGAAACAGTCATTGATCTTTACCATGCCCACGGAGAAAGTGAGCAGTATCACAGTGAAATCAAGACGGACATGGATGTTGGAAGACTCCCGTCGGGAAAGTTTGAGAGCAACAAACTGGTGCTGGGTGCTGATAAGAAATGTGGTGATGCGACCTGTATCATAATCATAGGAAACTTGCGCTTTCGCATCCGACAAGACCAGTGCAAACTTTTCATCAGAATTAACTTCTTTGTTTTCCTAATCGTGTTTAATGTATTTAGTGATAGTATCGATTAATTCCTCCATGTTAATCGGCTTGGAAATATGGTCATTCATGCCTGAATCCAGGGATTCCTGAATATCATCTATAAAAGCATTTGCAGACAAAGCTACAATTGGAATCGTAACTGCATCGGACCGCTCTATACCCAAGGCTCGAATGGCTTTTGCTGCTTGGTGTCCATCCATGTTTGGCATCATAATATCCATCAAAATAAGATCGTATGTGTCTCGTGGATGATTTTTAAACAATTCCACAACTTCTTTTCCGTCTGATGCGCGTGTTACGGTCATATCAGCATCTTCCAGTATTATCGTAGCAAGTTCAGCATTTAGATCATTATCCTCAGCCATAAGAACATGAATACCCGTCAAATCTCTATGTAGATGTTGTTTTTGTTCTGATTGAATAACCTGTTCTGGCAACTCCAGTGGGATCTCCACTGTGAATGTAGAACCTACACCTTTTTTGCTCTCAACAGCAATCGAACCGCCCATCATATCCACATATTTTTTTGTGATGGCCATACCAAGACCGGTTCCCTTATATTGGGTTCTGGCATTAGCATCATCTTCTTGTGAAAACGGATCGAATAATTTTTTCTGGAACTCTTCGCTCATGCCAATACCGTTATCTCGAACAACATAACGAGTTATGATATGTTTCTCATCCGCTCCTGGGTAACTGCTGATATCCAAAGTAATCTTTCCGCCGTCCTTTGTGAATTTCACAGCATTGCCAAGAAGATTCACCAAAACTTCTCGGATACGCACAACATCCGCAAGGACATATGGGTTCTTTGAGATTTCTCGATGTACTTCAAACTTAAGATCTCGATTATAAAGAAGTCCATTCATAATCGCCTGGACGTTATCTGTCAATTGAGTAATGTCCATTGGCTCGGGCGAAATAGTAACTTTTCCACTTTCAATGCGAGTAAAATCCAGAACGTCATTCAACAAAGAGAGAAGATGATTCGAACTTTTTTGAACTTTCTCCAAGCTATCATGAATATCTGAAACCGTGTTCTGGTGAAGCGCAATGTTTGTAAATCCAATAATGGCATTCATCGGCGTTCTGATGTCATGGCTAATATTAAGCAAAAACGCAGATTTTGCTTTGTTGGCAGCATCTGCTTCCTCAGCGGCGGTCATTAATAATTGTTTTTGTTTTTGCTCTTCTGCCTTGCTTTTCTGGTAAACATAATAGGTATATAGACAAATTAAAAGCAATACAGCTCCTGCGACTAAACCGCAGATGATGGAAATATGATTCGTCTTTTCAACCATTCCATAAGCTGATTGCATATCCATTTCAATGCAAAATGCGCCAATGATTTCTCCTGTCCCATCATGATTTGCTCTTACAGGATAGCAAGCCGTAAAAATCGGTCCCCATGTTGTATCAATGATATCCTGAGAGTACACATTCTCCCCAGAAATAGCCCTATCAATATACGGAACCATTTCTTCCTCAATATAATCTCCAGGGTGTCTTACATCATCCGCATCCGGATCCAAACCGTCTACCACATAAACGAGTTTTCCTTCTTCATTTTTTGTAGCGGTGTAAATATATCGAGTAGAATTCAGTGTTCTGATTTCATTGAAATATGAAGAAATATCCTTATATAATTGCTTCTTTTCATCAGATTGATCTTTGATTTGATCAAAATCTTCTTTGCCGATTCTTCCATTCACAAGTTTGTGTACTGCATCTGCACTCGCTGTGTCACGTGTGATTTCTGTTTCAAGGGCGGTCTTAGTGTAAGAACTTTGCAGAATATATGTGTACGACGCTATTACAAAAATCATCAAAAGCCCCGCAATCACAAAGATACTGCCTGTATTCTTCAGCCTAAGGAGTTTTTTCAAATTAATTCCTTCTTTTGTTTTCTTCATGCTGCTCATTCACATCCTCTAAATTCTAATTTTCCAATTTAACAAATTCCGATTTTCTTGATTCTACAAACTGGAATTTATAACTCTGTTCTATACTGGTTCAATCTTGATATCGATATAGTCACCTTCATCAACATTATAAACATGTTTCCCTAATATCGAGAGAACAGCTCGTATGTCTTCAATATCTTCGCTGGCAAACTCTACATATGAATTTATTGTATCAGATGTGTTTTCGTCTACATAATCATCGTGCAGATATACATAAAACTTATCTAAAATATCTTCAAGCGGGTACTGGGATATCACTGGCTCCGAAGGAGAATTTTCACCCAAATCCGGCTCTGCTTCAAAAACTATTGAGGTTACAAAGATTTCCTTTGGAGAATTTGAGGGATCATCCATATTAACCATGACGATATCGTTATCCGTGCCTACATCCTCAATATCTCTATAATACTTTCTTCCCTCATAGTTCAGTATTAAATAATCTTCGAGCATTTCTCCTGCTCCATATTCCCAGCCCTCGACCTGTTTTAGCTTTTCAGCTAAAGCATTATCATCCAACTGCTCTAATCCGAGATAATCATCACTCTCTGACCCAGTTTCATATGTTTTATATATTTTCTCATCTACTATTTCGTAATCTGCCGTTTTATATTTCTCCGCCTCATAAAACCTTATATTTTTCATCTTAATCCCTCACACAACTTCCGATTGAACTTTCCATCAATTTAATTGCTTCATCAACAGATACACATGTAGCAAATCTCTTTGGCCACATCATATCATTGTAATATTTATAGGTTTCTTCTCCCGTCATATAGTCGTTATCAAATGTTGAATTTGCCCCTTGTGGAACAATTACTTTATATCCTCTCTCAAAAGCAGATTTCACAGTTGCATCTATACAGAAGTTTGTCTGTAGTCCCACTATCATTAATGTATTATCAGCTTTAACATAATCCGTAAAATCTTTATTTCCAAAACAACTATTGATATTTTTTATAAATATCTTTTCCCCTTCCTTGGGAATCATTTGTTCTGCAATTTCGAAGTCTTCATCACCGATTGAAAACCCCGTTCCTGGTCCATCATCATGTTGAAAATAGATAACCTCTATTTGATTATCTCTAGCTGCTTTTATAATTCTTATAGTATCATCAATAAACGCTTCAAAATTAAAAAGTCTACTATCTGTTATTCCTTTTTGTATATCTATCACAAGTAATTTCATTCGTTTCTCCTTTACACATAAAAATTCCGATTTCTCAATTTCAAAAACTGGAAGTTATCAGTCTGTTTCATCTTTTTTATATATTACGCCGTCCCATGCATAATATCCCGCAATATATTCATAATCAGGATATTCTTCTATCTCATATAATTTTCTCCCACTATCAGATGTACAAATTACCACATTTGATATTTTATAATTTTCTAGTTCCGACGTTTGAGAATATCTAACTCCATTAAGATATATATAATCTCCTTTTTCAATTGCCTCATTTTTATAACTTTTATTGTGTGCAAAATAATATCGACCACAAAAAATAATAACAACAATTGTAACCAAAATAATAATTAATGCTATTGATTTCTTTTTATCTACAATCATTCTCATTAGCTTCCTCTTAACATTTCATGAAATTCCGATTTGTAAGTTTCTTTAATCTCGCATAGACACAGTATAACACAGCTCCTGTATCTATGCGATCTCTTTTTTAGCTGTTTTTGCCGATAAGAACTCATCTTCTCCACAGTTACCTCCGGATAGAAGTAAGTAAGAATCGTCGCTTTCGGAACTCCTGCAGCAAGAGCCATCTTAAGCTCTTCCTTCTGCTCAGGTGTATATGACCAGTGAAGCATTCGATTTGTAATGGTATCTTCCCACTTAGGCTTTTCCCTCTCAGAATTCCTTACAGGCTTAGCACCAGTACTTTCCCTACCTATGTGGACTTTAACTTTTCATTTCAGCTAAATTATCATACAAATCGCATTTTCTTTGTCAATCATAACAGAAAGGACGAATGCTCAAATACATTCGTCCCCAAAACGGTTATATATTTAGTATAAATTGTTGTAAACTTGCAATGAAAACATCTACAAGTTTAGTTAATTGTGCATTTCAGCAAATACATACTATTTGTAATCTTTGTTTTTAAGCGACGTACCGACAAACGGTATCGTTGCAAATTCCCGAGGGTTACTACGTATAACGTAATCGATATAATTAGCCACCATCAATGCGTAAGCATAGTACCCCATCGGGTTCGGATGGAAGCCCAGCCCGAACGACTTACGCATTTCGGCATCGTATACGGGCGCATGCGCAGTCATATCCAGCAAGTATGTAAAGTCAAACATATCGCACAATTTGGCAAGTTCGCTTGCGATATAACGAATATCTTTATCGCAGGCTTCACCGCGAAGTTGCGGAGTAACGACAAAAATACGCGCATTTGGCTCGATCGTTTTAAGTTTGCAAACGATTTTGCCCATATTGCCGAAAAACGTATCGGCGTTATCCTGCGGACATTCTGCGTTAACGTCCTTGACGCTTCCCAACGGATGTCCGCAGACAAACGAATCGTTGTTGCCCAGCGCAATGATATACGCTTGATTCCATTGCCAAAATCCGTTTGCATCCGCCCAACTTTGCATATACTCGCGCGCGGTCATTCCGCCGCGAGAATAATTGTTGTACTTCGTCCCCGTAATGCGCTCCAAAACAGCGGGCCACGAATACTCGTACATATCGGTATAAACTATGCTGCCGTTTTCGTCGTGGCTTTCGAACTCACCCGACGCCAAAGAATCCCCTATCACTCCTATTTGTTTGAATATGCCTGCAAAACCGCATGTTTCCTTGATAATATCCAACGGCTGTTCGTTTGCGCCGAGTTCAAACCATTTGTTATCCATTTTTATTCACCCTCCTGTGTTTCCTCTTTAATTTTTTTAGGCTTATCCCATTCCGTACCCGTTACCTTTTTAAGATCCAGTCCGCGAGTTTCGCCGACAAACAGCCACATTATTACGATTGCGCCCACAAGACCCGGCACAGTCAAACCCAAGTACATATAGCCGAACATCTTTTCGGGAATGACAGGAAGCAGTATCATAGAGATAACCGTTGCAAGTCCGCCCATAACTCCGTTAAGCAACGTGTTGATTACAGTTACGGACGAACGCAAATTTGTAGGAGAAGACTCGGAGAACATTATTCCGCCGATAGTATCGCCCGCGCCCCAGTAACTGCCCATAAATCCGCCGATTGCAAAGCCTGTCAAATACGGAGTCCACTTGAACATACCGCTTAAAATAAACAGCAAATAGCACGCCAACGCCGAACAAGACATCGCAATTATAGTTATTTTGCGCCCGAATTTGTCCGACACAAAACCCGATATCAACGTAAACAGCGCGTTGCCTACGGGATACAAGAATAGAGCAAGAGTTATTTCTTCTTCCGTCATCAAAGCAGACTTTGCCATAACCGTACTGTACGTTGCCGTACCTAACGAAGCAAGATAGAAACAACAGCAGGCAATGATCAAAAAGCGTAATTGCCTGTGTCTGAATGCGAATTTTACAGCGGTCAGAATTCCGCCTTGAGCGTTTTGCTCGCACTCTTCCTTACTGCGTTGTTTGCGTTCTTCGATAGGAGTTTTTAAGTACTCTATTCTTTTTGTTAAAAACGCGTTTGTTTCCTTTGCAAAAAGCAACGCGAATAACGCCATTACAAAACCGATAATTGCCGGAACTAAATATACAACGTGCCAACGCTCGCTTACATTTTGCATAAGCGTAGCCCTAAGCAACGGAACAAGCAACGTACCCAGTATCGCCACCGCTTTTACGATTGCGTAGTTACGGGCGCGGGACTTTTCGTCGGAGCATTCCAGTATGTACACACATTGCATATCGTGCGACACCATAAAACTCATCAACGTGCCTCCTATCATGTAAACGTATATATCCTTAGATAAATACACAAGGAACAGCCCTAACCCCATACATAACGTGTTAATAACCAAAAACGGCTTACGCCCGAATTTGTCCGCAAGGGGACGGTAGAAAATAATAAGCACCGTTACCGGATAGGAAATAAAACCTATGGCGGAAAAGAGCGATAATCCCGCGCCGTATTCCATACCCATATTTTTTACGAAGAATTCCGTAACAATATTCGCCTGAAACTGAATGGATATAGTAGATGCCATTTCGTCCGTTATGTAGATGAGCGACAAAATCATAAACAAGTAAATCATATAAAACTTGTTGCGTCTTGCGCCCAACTGCTTTTCGCGGCGGATAAGTTCTTTGGCTTCGCGCGCCTGTAATCGTTCAACATTTTTTGCCATTTTGAGTTTTCTCCTTTTGAAAATTGTATACAAGAAAATTCTTGGTCATCTCGTCGGTAATGCCGTAGCGCTCCGCCAAATTGTGTATGGCTTGCAAAAAATCCGCACCGGAGCAACCCTTGGACAACAGGTTTTCTTTTTCGATAAGTTTATTCCAAAAAACATTCAAAACTATTTCGTCGGTGGCAAGAGAAACAACCGAATGATTGCGCGTATGCACGTAAACATTGCGATCGCCCTCTTCGCCGACTAAGCACTCTCCGCCGTCGATTATGATTGTTGTTCTGCGGTAGGGAAACAGAGTTGAAACGTCGTTGATATTGTACGAATACACCGTTGCGCCGGCGACCGAAATACTTTCGAAGGTAAAAATATACACCTTTACTCCACGGGATATTGCGTTTTCGATATTACTACGCAGCACCTCGAACGACTCCTGCCAAATGGACAGCGAAATTTCCGCTTGCGCGCTGTCGATAAGTTCCTTTGCCTTGGCAACGTATTTTTCTTCGCCCACTATATTCATTACATAATCGACGTCGACATTTTCCGTTGCGAGTTGTTGAAGTTCGCGTTCGGCGCAGGCAATATTCTTTTCGTTTTCTTCCTTAATGCTGCGGATAAGATCTTGATACTCGATAGGCTTGTAAAAATTAGGTTCTCCGTCTATACGGATGACCGCGCCTTTTGCAATCAAACGATTGATGACTTCATAAACCAACGAACGCGCAACGCCGGACAATTTGGCGATTTCGTAGCCGTTTAGCACTTTGTGTTTTATCAACGTGCCGTATACTTTTGCCTCGTTAGATGAAAAACCGAGTTTTTCCAAAAATTCAAAACTATTCATAGTAGTTATCCCCCACACCACTATTGTAATGCAAATCTTTCCGTTGTCAATTTCTTTTTAAAATATTTGATATTAAATTTGCTTTTTTTCGTCAATACAGACTATCGTCAAAGTACAGTTCGTTGTATAAATCGCCGTCTTTCCTATCGAAACGTTCTTGCTGCTCGGGTGTAAAAGATACTTTTAACGTTTCTGGTTTACGCAACGTAAATTTGCCGATATCGCGTCTGCGCGTACGATTGATTATATGGGCAAATGTATGAAGGCTTTCTACATCTACTATAAGTTTTGCTCGATCTTCCAGTGAAATTTTATCCCTATTCAACATTCTGACAGCGTTTCGATAAACAGGGTTTGGAATTAACATTGCCGTTCCCCAATTGGTATTGCCAGCTTTTACAAGGTTGTCTAACGCTTCTTCCTTCCAATTCTCTTTGTTTTCAAGTTTTGCAAAATCAAGACATCTTGCCTTGCCCTTATAATTAGAATCTCCCATACAGAGATTATATAAGCAATTAGCCTTATTAATTATTATCTCAGCATTTTTTCTACACCATGTAAGTTCATCTATACATAGTTGTTTATAATGGCTTTCAGCCGGGGTGTCTTTTTTATTTTCCTTCAAGTCAACCTTTATAAGTTGTTTGTCATCTACTGGAATCATAAGATTGTAATTCAGCTCTCCCAATAGTTTTCCTTTTTTGTCTATTATCTTATCAAAATCAGCTCTTGGGCTCATTCTCTTGTGTTTTTCAACCGGGTGTGATAATAGAATCAGATATTTGCGATTATTGCAGCCAACTACTGTACCTACATATATTCGATGTTGCTTTCCAATCTGTGGTGACACAGAAGAAACTCTGTCATCAATATTATGCAAATTCCTAATATATTTCATATCTATCCGATATAAATTTAGTCTTTCCTGTTTCATAAAACTCCTAGATATTAAAAGTGGCTATGCTAAAAAGCATAGCCACCATGAAGAATCACCAGAGGCGATTCTTACGCTTTTACGACCTCCACTTATAGATAGGACCCACCTTTGATATTAAATTACCAAAAAGCCAGAAATAGTCAATACATTTTCAGAAATTATTTGTACCTTCCTTATCTCACATAGTCAATCAGTTTCGACCTCAATCGACAGATATTTTCCTCTGATTATCACGTTTCTTGGCTTCTGCAATCTTCTCATGAATATTGGTATTGTACAGCTTATACAAATCCGTAGCAATATATTCAGTTTCTTCAACACTAAATCCATATTCCTGAGCTACTTCTTCGACCCTTATGTATCTTTTTATTACGTATAATAACAAATGTATTATCTGTGTTGAAGATAACGGTATAGGAGCTTCCGATGAACAAATAGAAAAGCTCAATCACACACCGCATTATATGGTCTGTGATACAAACACTACCGAACAACGACATGGTTTAGGACTGCTGATTGTGAAGCAGATTATGAATGGTCATAGTGGAACTGTTATAATAGCGCACAGTGAATATTATGGCGGTTTCAAAACAGAGCTTACTATCCCACTATAAAGTGTATTTGAAAGTGAATAGTAATAGATTTTATCTCCTTTATCACACCAACAGACAATACGATTAAAATAAATTGCTTTCCAAATATTTATTACCTTACCACAATTCCCTTAATTTTGAATGAGTAAATCACGCAAAAAAATTGCTTGATTTACTCATTCGCTTATTAACTAGAAAAAGTACAATGAAACTATCAAACGAAAAGGAGATTAAAATATGGCAACATTATTAAAAGCAAATGAAGTAGCAAAAATTTATGCCAAAGGGCAGCGTCCAAGTCTGAATAAAGTATCCTTCAATGTAGCAGAAAGTGAATTTATCGCTATTATGGGTGCTTCTGGCTCTGGAAAGACTACATTGCTTAATGTTCTTTCCACCATTGATACCCCTACAAGTGGCAGCATTGTAATCAATGGTGTTAATTTAGAACAACTGAGCGACACAGGTGCAGCTGATTTCCGCAGGGATAATCTTGGATTTATATTTCAGGAATACTTTTTACTTGACAGCCTTACCATCCGAGAAAACATCTCTGTTCCACTCACTTTGCAAAAACTTCCCTATAAAAAAATCGAAAAAATGGTGCAGAGTTTAGCAGAACGATTTGGCATTGCATCTCAATTAGACAAATATCCAAACGAGCTGTCTGGCGGGCAGAGGCAACGGGCATCGGCGGCAAGAGCCATTGTAAAACAGCCAAGTATTTTGTTTGCTGATGAGCCAACAGGAGCATTGGACTCAAACTCTGCTACCGAGTTATTAAAAACTTTGAAAGAAGCAAATGAAGAATTGCATACCACTATACTGATGGTCACACATGATGCATACGCTGCAAGTTTTGCGAACCGTATTCTGATTTTCAAAGACGGAAGCATTATAAGGGAACTTCTTAAACAAGATGCCGACAGACGAACATTCTATGAAGCAATTGCACAGGAAGTAGCCAAATTAGATACGGAAAGATAAGGGGGCAAAATTCATGAATAATTTATCAATGGCACTTAAAAATCTTAAAAAAAATTTTTCATTTTATGCCCTTGAATTGTAACGATACCATCCATTTTTGGCATTGTATGCATGTTTATCGGTCATATTTTCCTTAAAATGTTTATCTGTCGCTATTTTTACCAGTTCAGGAAGCGCTTGTGCAGCATTTGCTTTAGCTTTTGCAGCAGCACCTCGCAGTGATCGTGTATATATGGAGCCGGTAAATTCATCAGGAAGATCCGTTCCTATGTATATAATATCGCGGCTATCTGCCATTATGTAAAATTCGCCTACATACTGCTTTAAATATTTTTCTACATCTTTCCAATCAATTCCACGTTTTCCTTTAAAGATAATATCATTGATCATTACAATCTTATTTCCGTTCAAATCTGTTATTACTGATATATTTCTTCATGATTTTTTCATTCAAAATTTTAATTAATTAGTGTGCGGAACAATTACCGCACATCAATTAATATATCACAAAAAGCATTATTGTACTACCAAACATGATTTTATTTAGCCCTCTGTGTTTTCCACTTTGTTCAGCTTTACTCTTTGTTTCTCCGATTCTCATAAAGTAAAAACGCACAGACTGTCTCTCATCGAAACAATCTGTGCGTCTCTTTTCTGATCTGCAAACGCTGCTTTCCATATGTTATCCATATCTCATGCATTCATTTACAGATATATTATTTTGTTTTTACACCAGCTTACTTGACCTGTGCATCCGAAACACTGACCTTATGATCATACCATTTTCCTTTTGTGCCGATCAGTGCAAGATCAAACTCCTGATCTAATGCTTCTACCGGAACGTCAAAAGCATAAACTTCCTCTTTGGAACCATCAGAGTATGTAACTTCTTCTGTTGTTGGCTGGATCAGTTTTGCTCCATCCTTCTGTGCATCTTCTGCAGTTCCTAAGAAAAGATTTACAATGTTCTGGGATGGCATCACGATGTGAAGTGTCATTTTGCCATCCTTTACCGTAAGTGTTCCACGTCCGTCATACACTTCGTTCACATGAAACATGCCGCTGTCAGTGTCGAATTTTGCAGAATATGTTCCGTCTGCAAGAGCTTCACTCTTGCTTGCGGAAGAAAGCATAGCAGAACCGAGGGATTCGATGGCTGCTTTTGTATGGGCTGCATAAATCTGCTGGATTGCATCAATTCCGCCAAGTCCTGCGATCTGACAGTCCACGCTTTCAAAGTTTCCGCTTGCAACAAACTGGCTCTTCCAGGAATCGTCATCATCGCCAGCCATATCGTTATTGGCGTGATCTCCGGCTACGACCATTAAAGGACGAAGGATCACTTTTGTGTAACCGGCTTCTTTTACTGCTGCGATCACGTTCTCACATGCTGTCTCT
>ERZ773186.1733-NODE-1733-length-17685-cov-8.601361_pt1 | contig 17685 bp, 20 predicted proteins | sample MGYA00581000_ERZ773186 | MGnify/ENA primary metagenome ERZ773186 (study PRJEB29015, sample SAMEA2737752) | human gut metagenome | biome: human gut; feature: human-associated habitat; material: faeces | place: China | collected 2012 ...
AACCAGTATTATCAACGGCTCGGAAGTGTCTAAATTATCCGTGGCGATTCAAAATACGCTGATCCCGCCACCCGAGTTCTTCCATGAAGCAGATGACCTTCGCCGACGCCGAGTATGCCGGCAAGGGCAAGCAGACCCGCAAGGAACTGTTCCTGATCGAGATGGATCGGGTGGTGCCGTGGAAGGGCTTGATTGCTTTGATCGAGCCACATTATCCGAAGGGTGAAGGTGGCCGTCCGGCCTACCCGTTGATGGCGATGCTGCGTGTGCATCTGCTGCAGAACTGGTTCGGCTACAGCGATCCGGCCATGGAAGAAGCGCTGTACGAGACGACTATCCTACGTCAGTTCGCCGGACTGAGCCTGGAGCGTATTCCTGACGAAACCACCATCCTCAACTTCCGTCGTCTGCTGGAGAAACATGAGCTGGCAGCCGGCATCCTCTGCGTGAACAATGGCTACCTGGGGGATCGCGGTCTGTCGCTGCGCCAGGGCACTATCGTCGATGCCACGCTGATCCACGCGCCCAGTTCAACCAAGAACCAGGACGGCAAGCGCGACCCGGAAATGCACCAGACCAAGAAGGGGAACCAGTATTACTTTGGCATGAAGGCGCACATCGGCGTTGATGATGAATCGGGGCTGGTACACAGCGTGGTGGGCACGGCAGCCACCGTGGCGGATGTCACCCAGGTCGACAAGCTGCTGCACGGCGACGAGAACGTCGTCTGCGCCGATGACGGCTACACAGGCGTCGAAAAGCGCTCCGAGCATGCCGACCGAGAAGTGATCTGGCAGGTCGCAGCACGCCGCAGCACCTACAAGATGCTCGATAAACGCAGCGCCCTGTACAAAGCCAAGCGCAAGATCGAGAAGGCCAAGGCGCAAGTGCGAGCGAAGGTAGAGCCCCCGTTTCGCGTGATCAAGCGGCAGTTCGGCTACACCAAGGTACGTTTCCGAGGGCTGGTGAAGAACACTGCACAACTGGTGACGCTGTTTGCCCTGTCGAACCTATGGATGGCCCGCCGACATTTGCTGGCAAGCGCAGGAGAGGTGCGCCTGTAATGCGGAAAATGGCCGTCGCAAGGTGCTCGCGACGGCTGAAAGCACCGAAATGAGCGGGTGATCCGATCGTTTTTGATCGGTTCACCGCTTTCAAAATCAGCAGTGGCTGAAGTCAGCCGGAAATACAGGGCTACTTCAGACCATCCCTAGCTAGGGCTCGTAGTTCGGCGCAAGGCTGAAGTCGCTTGGCTGCTTCGCTGTGCAGATCCATGACCCACTTTCCATCAAACTCCCGGTTGTAGTTCCACAAGCATCTCGCGAGTCTTGCCGGCCCGCTCCACTAACAAGACCACAACATCTCCAACGTTCTTGTCGTCTAGCCGGGCCTGTAATGTGGTGACGTCGTCAACGGCGATACCGTCGATGCTGATAACGCGATCGCCGGGCACGATGCCGCCTGCGGTGACCTCGACGCCGACGAGCCCGGCCCTGTGCGCCGCCGAGCCCGGCGTCACGCGCAATACGAATACGCCCTTACTGCCGGTCAGCGCCTGCAGACGCGCGTTGAGCTGCTCATCCACCTCGATGCCCAGCGCCGGACGGATGTACTTGCCGGTCTTTATGAGTTGCGGCACCACGCGCATGACGGTATCGACCGGCACCGCAAAGCCTATGCCGGCCGAGGCGCCAGACGGACTGTAGATGGCGGTATTGATTCCGATCAGCCGCCCAGCCGAATCGAGCAGCGGGCCACCGGAATTGCCGGGGTTGATGGCGGCGTCGGTCTGGATCAGGTGATCGATGGCCGGGCCGCCCGCTTCTCCCGGCAACGAGCGGTCGAGCGCGGAGACGATACCAGTGGTGAGCGTCCAGTCCAGGCCGAAGGGGTTGCCGATAGCAAACACCTTCTGACCCACCTTGAGGTCGGCACTGGTGCCGACCGGCACGGCCGGCGGGCGCTTGAAACCGACGCCGATCTTGAGCACGGCGATGTCGTGCGCGGGGCTCGTCCCCACCAGCGCGGCCTGGTAGTCGCGGCCGTCGGCCAGTTTGACGGTGGCTTCGGACGCGCCCTGGATGACGTGGAAGTTGGTGACGACGTGGCCGGCGTCGTCCCAGATGAAGCCCGAGCCAGTGCCGCGCGGCACGGAGAACACGTTGCGCGTCCAGACATCGCGTACTAATTGCGCGGTGGTGATGTAGACCACCGAGGCGCGCGATTTTTCGAACAGTTCGATGGTGGTTTTCTCGTCCGCCGCCAGATCGCCACGCGCCATCACGGTGCGTTCTGCTGCCTCGCGCGGACTGAACCAGGCCTCGATGGCGGGCAGAAACTGCCACAGCAGCATGAGCGCGGCAATACAGGCGGTGATGAAGAGCCAGCGCCGGACGAAGCGGTCCGGCGCGGGGCGTTGGTACGGGTCGAGATAGGCCATGAGACGTCTCCTGTTGATGGGCAATCAGCGCCACAGCCCGCTCGGGCGCCAGCGCGGTGGGCGCGTCGCCAAAGCGGATTCCGGCAAAAAATGGGGCGCGCGGAGTGGCAACGCTGATGCTGGCCCAGGCGCCAACGTCAGCAGGCGTGCGATGCGCTCTTGCGTTGCCGGACGCGTGCGCAAGCAGGAGGGCTCGGGATTGCCCCATCCCGGCCATAGCCAGGCACGCCAGGAGCGGCTGACCCGCTCGATTTTCGCCAGCGCGGACGCCAGCCCCTGCGGGTCGCCAGTCAGTTCCGCCGCAAGGCGGTCAGCGTCGAACTCACGCACGCGAGACAAGCCGAGCTGTGCGAGCAGGGCCAGTTGGGGCGATGCGGCCAATAACAATAGACCAGGCCAATAGACCTCCGCCGCGCCAACCAGCAGCGCGGGCAGGCTGAGCAGGATCGCGATCTGTCCCATAAGGGCCAGTAGGCACGTGAGGCGACTGACGGAATCTGCCAGCCCCATGACACGCAGATCCTCATTAGCGATGTGCGCGACCTCGTGCGCGAACACACCCGCCAGCTCGCGTGGGCTCAGGCTGCGCAGCAGGCCATCGGTGAGGGCGATCGATGCCTCCTGCTTCGATCCGGTGGCGAAGGCGTTGACGACGGCACTGGGCACATAGTGCGGCACCGGCGTGGCGGGCAAACCGGCACGGGCGGGCAGCTCGCGCAACAGGGCCCACATCTCGTGGGCTTGTTGCGGGTGCAAGGCCCGTACGCGGTACAGGCGCAAGCTCAGCGCCGACGCGGCTACCGGTTCCAGCAGCAACGCACCTGCAACGGCAAACAGCGCGAGCCACAGGCAGCCTTCCCCAAACGGCAGTCTCCCTGCTGCGGCTGCGATCCCGACCAGGGTCAGGACCAACAGCCCGGTCTGCAGGCGGTTGAGCCAGCGGTGTTGCAAGAGCGCAGTGCGCGGATCACTCGGATGATGACGGGTCATGCTCAGAGGTCTCGGCGGCGCGGTCGCCGCGCTTGCGCAGCAGCCAGTAGGTCGCACCCAGAGCCAGCGTGGCGCTTGCCAGCGCGGCTATCTTTGCGGGGCTCGCGTCGGAGTCGAGGATCACGAACTTGCGGGAGAGTGCGATCACCGCGATCAGGACCACCGTCTTGACCTGGATGATGCTGTCCCGACGCAGCGCCACGCGCACGATGGAATGCTTGAACTCCATCGCGATCAAGAGCGTCATGATCATGCCGAACACGCTCTGGAATACCTTGTGGTCCAGGGGATTGAAGGCATCGAGAACCAGCAGCGTGAAGACGATGGAGATGAGCTGGAACAGCGACACCATGATGATGACGGCGATCACCGCCGACAGCACGAGCGCGACGACCTGCTCGAAGCGCTCGTAAAAACTCATGATGGCCAATTGGTCACGCAAGACCTGAAATGGGTTAAGGCGTGTTGATTTCATGACGATGAACTCCCTGGAAAACGGCTGCTGTCGAGACGGCGGCGCATTGCGCTGATGTGTCCTTCAATCAGCTCGGTCGACATGCCAAGCGTCGACATCACCTGTTCCGCCAGCCCAATAGCTGCGGCAAAGGATTGCTGATACACGCGCACGTTAGGCATGGCGCGAAATGCATCGGCCGCGGTCGTACTTCTGCATGACACCCACAAGGTCAGCGCCGGACGGCGCTCGGCAATCGCCTGGGCGATGCGCAACGCTTGCTGGGCATGGGCGAACGTTAGCACCACCAAGTGCGCATGCGTCAAGCCGGCAGCCAGCAAGGTATCGGGCCGACTGGCATCGCCATGGAACACCGGCGCGCCGGCGGCACGCGCGGCCTCGACCTTCTGCGCGTCCGCCTCCAGCAGCAGATGCGCCACGCCGGCGTGGCGAAGAATCTCGCTGACTGTCAGGCCAAGCTCGCCCGCGCCGCAAACGATGACATGGTCTCGATATCGCGTCGTCTGCGCGGCGATCTCGACTTCTTCAGCCTGGGGTGGCTGAATGACGCCGCCGGTGCGGCTCAAGAACCGGGCAAGTACATCGTGATGGCGGATCAGTAGCGGTGCCAGGGCCATGCTGAGCACCAGCGCGACCAGCATGGGTTGGACGACGGTCGCGGGGATCAGATGCTGCTGCAAGACCGTGCCCAACAACAGCAGGGCGAACTCGCCGCCGTGCCCCAACGCTATGCCCGTGCGCCAGGCATCGAGGGCGGACAGGCGCGTCGCCCGCAAGGCCAGCGTATTGAGCAGGATCTTGACCGGTACCAGCACCACCAGCCACGCCAGCACCGCCAGCGGTGCCGAAAGAATCTGTGCTGCGTCCAGTTGCAGGCCGATGGTCACGAAGAACACGCCCGACAACACATCGCGAAACGGCCTGAGGTGGCTTTCCATGTGGTGCCGGAAGTCGCTCTCGCCCAGCACCATCCCGGCGAGGAAGGCCCCCAGGGCGGCGGATACGCCGACCGCGTGCGCAGCGGCGGCGGCAGCCACCACCACGCACAAGGAGACGAGCACGAACGATTCCTCGTGGCCCCGCCGCGCCACCCAGCCCAGCAGGCCATGCAACAGACGGCGCGAGGCGAGGGCCGCTGCCGCGAACAGCAGCAGCACACCGAATACTTCGAGCAGCACATGCTCGATCTTCGGCGACTCGCCGCGCGCCCAGATCGCCAGCAAGGCCAGCAGGGGCACGCTGGCCAGGTCCTGAAAGACCAGCACGGCGATGGCACTGCGTCCGTGGCGGGTGGTGAGCTCGCCTTGGTCGGCCAGTTGTCGGCTGACCAGCGCCGTGGACGACATGGCCGCCGCAGTGCCGAGCAGCGCGGCGCTCTGGCCGGGCTGCCCCAGCCACATCAATAGCAGGATCAGCGGCGGGGCCACGGCGATCATCTGCAGAGCGCCCGCCATCAGCACCGTCCTGCGGGCGAGCCAGAAGTCTCCGAGGGAGAATTCCAGTCCGACCATGAACAACAGCAGCGCCACGCCCAGCTCGGACAGAAAGCTCAGCGTCTCCCCCGGCGCGATCACGCCGATGACTGAGGGGCCCAGTACAACGCCGACAGAGAGATACCCCAGCAAGGCGGGCACTCTGAACGCCGCCGTCGCCATCGCCGCCAGGCTGCAAGCCGCCAGCAGGATTAGCGTAGTGCCGAGCAAGCCCTGCATCGGTCAGCGTCCCACTTGCGTCGACGTCCAGCGCACGATGTCCTGCGCGCCCATCACGCCGGCCTGACGGGCGATCTCCCGCCCACCCTGGAACAGGGCGAGCGTCGGGATGCTGCGGATACCGAACTGCGCGGCCAGGTGGGGCTCAGCCTCGGTATTCACCTTCGCCAGCCGGATCCTCGGTTCGAGCTGGTGCGCCGCTTGCTGGAACTGTGGCGCCATCATCTTGCACGGCCCGCACCATGGCGCCCAGAAATCGACCAGCAGCGGCAGATCGCTGCGCTCCACGTGGCGCGAGAACGTCGCCGTGGTCAACTCGATGGGCTCGCCCGTGAACAAGGGCTGCTGGCAGCGGCCACAGTTGGGATGTTCCGATAGCTTCGCAGTCGGTACGCGGTTGATGGACTGGCAATGCGGGCAGACGAGGTGAAGATCATTCTTCATGGTTCGCCTCCTTGGACCACAGTGAGGCTGCCTCGCTTCGGGTCACAGACAATGCCGACCAATCAACGCCTTGGAGCCAATCGTTCCCGTTTTTGCTTACTCCGGCCTCTTCCAGATGAGCAGCGATGAATGCTTCGGCCTGCATGAGCCACCTTCGGACAGCATCTTCCTTACTAGGAATCAGCAGGATTTCAGAGACGCTGCTGGCATTCAGCCCGTCCACACGGATAAGCAGAAAAATGCGCCGCCACAAACGCGGCATGTCCTTCAGCAGGTCAAATGCAAAAGCGAACTCGCTCGACCGATCAATCAGCTCCTCCTGTTCCGCGATCGTTGCGACATCGGGATGCTGACTGCCAGCGAAAATATCGGCCAGCTTGAGTGTGTCATCGTGCTGATAAAATTCGAAGATTTCCTCTTCCACCATGGCCTCGGCCACGTCTTGGGCATCCGGTTCGACCGGCGCGTCCAGAGAAACGAATTCGCCAAATTGCCGGCTGCTTGCCACTTCGTTATCCAGGACGGCGAACAGATGCTTCAAAAGACCGGTGTAAGCCTCTTTTTCCCCCGGCACGGATTGCCATTCCACCTTAGCTCGGACAATCGCTTCATCCACCACGTCGCGCAGCGTCGGATAATCGCGCGGTAAATCGCCGACGGCCCGCAGATAAGCCAGCTCACGCCTTGCGACAGCCTCAAGTTTCGACAGTAGAGGCATTCGGGTCACCTCGGCCTCATGGGCGGCTGATGCGGGTTTTGCGGCAATCCGCACCTTGAGCTCGCGCAAGCGCTCGCGTCGTGCTTTGCGCTTGATTTGATCCTGAGCATGCAGTCGGTCAAAATGCTTCTTGGCCTGACGGAACAACGACTGTGCGAGCATCTGCGCGAGGGGCGTCAGCTCGTCATGTGATGCAGTAACGCTGACAATCTTTTTGCCGGGCAGGTGCATATAGCCACTGGCCAGAAATTGCCGCTTGATCTTGTCGCGATCAAGGACGATTTGAAGTCGCGCTGAATCTTTAGTGTGTTTGTCGAGCAATGGCTTGAGGGCGTGCTCGATCACATTTCCCAAAGCTCTCTGCCAAGGTTCATGAAACTCTTTGTCGATAGCTCGATAGCTATATTGTATCTGCATGTATGACTCCTTCGATGTCATTTCTATGGAGGCATGAATCGAGGATGCTCATATCCATAGATTTTGGTTTGGCACGCTCTTACCCCAGGCGCGTTTTGCGAAGACTCCAACTCAAGAACAAAAGCGTGACGCCATAGACTGCCGCATGGAAACCCAACAGCCAGCCTGCGGCCACGAATGACTCGACCGGACGGGTAAAAAATATCCACAAGACGATAGCACCAAGGATAATCGAGAGCAGTCCACTGAGGGCAAGCCAGATTTCACCCTTGATTTCCCGACGCAGCCGAACGGCGGCGGATATCTCCAGCACACCGGTGAAAATCGCCCAGAAGCCCACGCTAGCCCATAAAAAAGAAGCCAAGACTATCGTGGCGACCCAAGGAGCAACCAGGACGACGACGCCCGTAAGTATGCCGACAATGCCGCTGAACAGCAACCAGCCCCAGCGCTCTTTTTTCTGGATATGGCGCACCGCTGCAAACAAGTTGAACGCGCCATTGACCAAGGAAAATGCGCCGAACATGATGGTCATGGCCAACAGAGCCGATTGTGGCATCCAGAACGCGAGGGCTGCAAAAATCAATGCCAAGACACCGCGCAGCACAAAAAGCCACCAATTTTGGCTCAGCGAACACAGTGCTTTGGTGGGGTCATCCGCATTGGAATTGGCGATGGTGTCTGTGTTCATGCAATATCTCCTAAAGATCTATACAAAATAAAAAATCAAACACTCATGGGACAAGAGAGGGGGCGCTATGCGCCCCCTCTCCAGCGGTTTCAGAACAACCTGGACAGTTTTGCCTTGACTTCATCGAGCCAGCCTTTTCCGCAGCCTCCCCCTCCCGTCTTTTCCTTGATTTTCTTGAGTTCAGCGTACAGGGGCTCAAAGTCCTTCCTTTTTCCATAGCCCAGCAGTTCTGCCATTTCCAACTGCTGCCGGGCTTCGTTCAACAATGTCTCCAGGCGCTCATTGGATGCTTCGCTGCGCTGACCATCTTCTACCAGGGGCTCGGCGCGCTTCAGGAGCAGCTTCGCACGCAGGACGGGCAGCGGAAGCACGCTGCGCTCCTCGACCAGCGTGCTGAGCGCTGACTGCAGCGCGGCTTTGGCTTCTTCGATCTTGCCCTGATCGATCAGCGGCACGACTGCCTTCACGGCTGCGGGATAGGACGCCAAAGGGATGTTGGTGACCGTGATCACGATTTCACTGGCCAGCAAAGCCAGCACGTGGCGAGCCTGTTGCACCTCGCCATGTTTGAGGGCATCCAGCGCCTCGTCGGTCATCGCCTCAATGGTTTCCGTGTTGGCGAACAAGTCGTGCACGATGGTGCGCACATCAACGCCGGCCAGGGCGAGCGTGGGTTCGCGCGCGACGATCAGCTCCAGCTTTCCCGTCACTTCGGCCAGCGTTGCCAATGCGCGTGCAGTGTCCTTGCCGTCAAGTGCGGCCAGCGCTGATTTGGTCAGCGACAAGGCCGAGACTGCCTCATCGAGGACTTGTTTACGTTTGTCTGCCGCCTGCGAGTCCGTTTCTTTCTGAACCTCAGGCTGTACCTCCGTGACGACTTCAGGCTTGGACTCTGGACTGACAGGAAGGCTGCTTACCGCGGCCTGTTCGTTTATTCCTTCGTTCGTCGCATTGGGATTCGGTGTTTGCTCATTCATGGTGATATGCCTCGTATGAGATAGTGAAAATAGGCGAATCTATTGGGGCTGAATGCGAACATCGCGAGACTGACCGACAGAGCAGTCAGCCCCTTCATCACCTCAAAACAGCTTTTGGATGCGCGTCTTCAACTCGTCGAACCATCCCTTGCCGCTTTTGCCACCAGCCGACTTTTGCTCAATGGACTTCACCTGATCGAAGATGGGTTTGAAGTCCGCCTTCTTGCCATAACCCAGGATCTGCGCCATCTCGATCTCCGTGCGCACGGACGACAGCAAGGTGCTGAGCTCCTCGTTCTGCTTGGCATCGCGCCTGTCGGTCTCGGCCAGCTTTTCAGCTTTTGCCATCGCGGCTTCGGCCCGTAGCACGGGCAGAGGAAAGGCGACCGAGGTCACCACCAGCGTGTTCAGTGCTCGGGCGAGTTCCGCTTTGGCGTTGTCGATCTTGCCGCTGTCGATGAGCCGTGCGGCCGACTTGATCGCTGCCGGGTACGTTGCCATCGGAAGGTTGTCGGTTTGGATTACGATTTCGCTGGCCAGATTGGCAACGATGGGCCGGGCCTTTTGCACCTCGCCATCACCCAACAACTCCCGAGACAACTTGACCGCTTTCTTTACCGATTCCACGTTGGCGTGGATATCGTGGGTGATGACGCGTACATCGACCGGCGCCAAAGCAAGTTTGGCGTCGCGTGCCAATACCAGTTCCAGCTTTCCGCTGGCCAGTTCCAGCGCAGCAAGCGCCTCCTTGGTCTTGTTTGCATCAAGGAGGGTCAAAGCCTCCTGGGTCTTGGTGAGCGCCGTGATGGCGTCTTGAGTGAGCTCGGCACGCTTTTTATCGGCTTCCCGGGCGGCCTTGTCATCTACCTGTGGCTGTGCCGCCTTGGATGCGGCAGAGGGTGCTGCAGCACCTGGGCTAGAACCTGCCGCCGATTGGGCCAGAGCCGGTCCGCTCAGTCCGACGACGACCGCCAGGGCAAGTGCGGAGAAGGTGTATTGTGGCTGTTTGATATTCATGATCTTGGGCTCTTGATTGAAGTTAGTTGACTGAGATTTCAATCTGTTTCGGTTTGGCTTGCTCGGCCTTGACAAGCCGCACTTCCAGCACGCCGTCTTTCATGGAAGCCGTCACCTTGGTCGGATCAACGTTGTCAGGCAAGACAAAGCTGCGCACAAAGCGGCCATACGCACGTTCGATGCGGTGGAACTTCTTGCCCTGCTCCTCTTTTTCCAGTTTGCGCTCGCCGCTGATGGTGAGCACACCGTTTTCCGCGCTGACGCGCACGGCATCCTTGGGGACCTCCGGCAGATCCAGCTTGAGGAGGAATGCGTTCTCATCCTCGCTGATGTCCGCCATTGGAGCCCAGTCCGCCGTGGTCATGGCTTCGTTGCCGGTACGGGCGCCCTGTCGCTGGGGTATTCGTCCGAACATCGTCGCCAGGCGGTTTTGCAATTCATCCAGTTCCCGGAAGGGGTCCCACGGAGTCAATGCAGACATATCGGTTCTCCTTGAACAATGCCGACGAATTGGATGACGCACTGAACAGAGCCGTCGGTTTACTCTGAATGGCACCTACTACTGTTTTCAGTTCCGAACAAGTCCTTGAGTCAATTGACGGATATCGCTTTCGTCGAGCGTTTCCCGCGCCAGCAGCTCGCGCGCACAGCGCTCCAGCACCGCGCGGTTGATGTCGAGAATCCGGTAGGCGCGCTCGAACACGCCCATCACGATGTCGCGGATAGCCTGATCGATGCGCGCCTGGGTCGATTCGGCCACCCGGCAACAGCCTTGGCCAGCAATGTCTTGCCGGTGCCCGGTGGGCCGACCAGCAACACGCCCTTGGGAATGCGCGCCCCGAGACGGCCATAGTCCTGCGGATTCTTCAGGAAATCGACGATCTCGACCAGCTCCGCCTTGGCCTCATCCCCCCCCGCGACATCGGCGAACGTCACACCGGTGTTCTTTTCCACGAACACCTTGGCGCGGCTCTTACCGATGTTGAGAAACCCGCCCATGCCCTGCTTCTCGGCGAAGCGGCGGAACAGGAAGAACCAGACGCCAAAGAAGGATACCGCTGGCAGGATCCACGACAGCACATCGCGCAGCCAGGTGCTCTCCAACACGCGGGCATAGGGCACGTCGTACTTCGACAGGCGATCGGCAAGATCGGGTTCGACCCTCGTTGCCACGATCGTCGTCTTGCCCCGGCTGTCCGGCGACTTCAGGCGCCCGGTCACCGTACGATCCGACACCAGCACTTCGGCCACGCGCCCCTCGGCCAGCGCCTTCTCGAACTCGCTGTAGGGCACCGGCTCGACGGTTTTCGCCGTCTGCCAGTAGCTCTGCAAACTCAGCAACAGCAGGAGGGCAACGATCCAGTAGCCGGTATTCCATTGATTCTTTTTTTCCATGGACCGTGTTCCTCGAAAGTCGAGTTGCCAGAGGATCAGGTGAACAGACGGGCCGCACCGTCACGCAAACGGATGGCCAGCGAGCGGGAGGGCAGTGCCGCCGCTGATGAGCAGCCCCCACGGCGTGGCCGACCGCGGATCACGCTTGTAGACGACCGCGTGACCCGCGGCCACGACCGCCACCGCGATCGATGCCAGGGAGGCTGCCCATGCCAGGCTGATGGAGTCGGACACGGCAGCCTCGCCCGCCATCAAGATGCGTCGCTCGCCGACTTCTTCTTGCGCGAGCCTTTGCCAGCGTCGCCGTGCGGCGTCTCGGTCGCCTTCGCGACATCCGGCTGCTCCGGCTCGGCCGGGGTCTGCGGTGGCTCTTTGCGTTCGAACACCACGCGTTCGGCCTTGTCGTCCCAGCGTGCGCTGGCGTGATCGCCCTTGCCGATGCCGCCACCGAGCATCTCGCGCGCCAGCGCAGTTTCCAGCTCGCTGCGGATCAGGCGCTTGAGTTCACGCGCACCGAACTCGGGCTTGTAGCCTTCTTCCGCGAAATGGTCGATCAGCGTCTGATCGAAAGTGAGCGTCACGCCCTGGCTGGCGGCGCTGCGCGCCACGCGATCGAGCTGCAGGCCGACGATGTGGCGGATCTCCTCCTTGCCCAGCGCATGGAAGACGATGATCTCGTCGATGCGGTTGAGGAACTCGGGCCGGAAGTGGCCGCGCAGCACGTCCATGACCTCGGCCTTGGTCTTTTCGTACTCCTCGCCAGCCGCCTCACGCGCCTTCAGCCGTCGCTGGATGATGTCCGAACCCAGGTTGGACGTGGCGATGATGATGGTGTTGGTGAAATCCACCACCCGGCCCTTGCCGTCGGTGAGGCGACCGTCGTCGAACACTTGCAGCAGGATGTTGTAGACGTCAGGGTGTGCCTTCTCGATCTCGTCGAGCAGCAGCACGCTGTAGGGCTTGCGCCGCACCTTCTCGGTGAGCTGACCGCCTTCGTCGTAACCGACATAGCCCGGAGGCGCGCCCACCAGCCGCGCCACGGTATGGCGTTCGCCATATTCCGACATGTCGATGCGCAACAGGGCGTGCTCATCGCCGTAGATCGATTCGGCCAATGCCTTGGCGAGCTCGGTCTTGCCCACCCCGGTCGGGCCCAGAAACAGGAAGGTAGCCACCGGTTTGCTGCCTTCACGCAGGCCGGCGCGGGACAGCCGCACGGCATCGGCCACGGCACGGACCGCCTCGTCTTGTCCCACCAGGCGCTCGTGCAGCCGTTGTTCCAAGTGCAGCAGCTTTTCGCGCTCTTCCACCGTCAACTCGTTGACCGGGATGCCGGTCAGGCGCGAGACGATCTGCGCCACGTGTTCCGCCTTGACCTCGGCACTGCCGGAGGCCCGCTCCCGCTCCCAGTCCTCGACGAGCTTCTTGAGCTCGGCCTCCTTGGCTTCGATGCGCTTGCCGAGCTCGGCGGCCTGGTCGTACTGCTTGCGCGCGGCCACGTAATCCTGTTCACGCCGTAGCTGGTGCAGTTCGGACTCCAGCTCCTGCACGGCCACCGGCCGGGCCGTGGCCGACAGCTTCACGCGCGCGGCCGCCTGGTCGAGCAGGTCGATCGCCTTGTCCGGCAGGAAGCGCGCCGTGATGTAGCGGTCGGACAACTCGGCCGCCGCGATGATCGCGTCCTCGGAGATGCTGACCTTGTGGTGCGCCTCGAAGGTGTCGCGCAGGCCGCGCAGAATCATGATGGTCTGGGCCACCGTCGGCTCGGGCACCGTCACCGGCTGGAAGCGCCGCTCCAGTGCGGCATCCTTCTCGATGTATTTCTGGTACTCGTTCAGCGTCGTGGCGCCGATCAGGTTGAGTTCACCGCGCGCCATCATCGGTTTGAACACGTTGGCCACGTCCAGCCCGCCTTCGCCACCGCCCTGGCCGGCACCGACGATGGTGTGCACCTCGTCGATGAACAAAATCAGCTCGCCCTGGTGCTCGGTCACCTCCTTCAGCACCTTCTGCACGCGCTCCTCGAACTCGCCGCGATATTTGGCGCCGGCCACCATGGCGTTGATGTTGAGTTCCACCAGGCGCTTGTCGCGCAAGGTCTCGGGCACTTCACCCGCCACCATGCGCTGCGCCAGCCCTTCGACGATGGCGGTCTTGCCCACACCCGGCTCGCCGATCAGCACCGGGTTGTTCTTCTTGCGCCGGGCCAGCACCTCGATGGTGGTTTCGATCTCCTGCGCGCGGCCGATCACCGGGTCGAGCTTGCCGTCGCGCGCCATCTTGGTCAGGTCGCGCGAGTACTTGTCGAGTTCTGGCGTGTTGGTCGGCGTCTCAGCGCGGCCATCCTCGGCGCCCTTGCCGACCACCTTGCTGACCTGTTGGCGCAGCGCCTGCGGCGTCAGGCCGTAGCGGCGCAGCAGGTTGGCGGCCAGCCCTTCGCCTTCCTCAGCCAGACCGATCAGGAAATGCTCTGGACCGACATAAGAATGGCCGAGTTCATTGGAGGCCACGAAGGCGCGGCTGAGCGCATCCTTCACGCGCGGCGACACGCCGATCTCGCCCTCGAAGGGCTTGTCCCCGCGCTTGGCCTCAGACTCGATCTGCCGCTTGAGGTCATCGACCTTGATCTTGAACTGACCCAGGATGGTCTTGACCACGTCGCTGTCGGCCAGCGCCAGCAGCAGATGTTCGGTATCCACCTCGGAGCGGCCAAATTCGGCAGCGTGTTTGGCGGCCTCCTGCAGCAAGGCTTCCGACTGTTCGCTGATGCGGCTGGCCAGCCCACTGCCGCGACGGCGCGGCGCACCCGAACCTGCGGCGGCGGGCTCGCCAAACGAGGCATCGACCACGTCATCGGTATCGGCGGCAACTGGCGTCGCGTCGTCGCCGATGCGGAAGAAGTCACTGCCGAGGAAGTCCTCGAACAGGCCGCTGCGCGAGCCGAACAAGGCTTCCAGCGGCGAAACGGTGCGCTTTTGCTGGCGCACTAATTGCCGGTAATGGTCGTCGCACAACAGCATGGTGCTGTGACGACCGTTGAGATTGGCTTCCACCCGCACGGTGGCGGGTTGGCCGCAGACCTGGCATTGTTTTCTGGCCATGCTGATGCTCCTGAGAAGGTTGACAAGGTTGAGGCGACGAGGCATCGCGAACCGCGACTCCTCGTCTCGTGCCGGGTTTTTCTTGTGACGAACGAGCCGGCGACGTCAGCCGTTGATCGGGATCGAGCGTCCCTGCTTCGGCGCGCTGACCTCGCGCTTGTCGATCGTGACCGTGAGCACCCCGTTCTTGAACGATGCTTTGATCGAATCCTGGTTGGCGTCGTCAGGCAGGTTCAAGGCACGCTGAAAGCTGCCGTAGGAGCGCTCCACACGGTGGAAGCCACCTTCCTTCTTCTCCTGTTCCTGGCGCTTCTCGCCACGCACCATCAGCACGTCGTTGTCGAGAGTGATCTGGATGTCCTTCTCCTCGACACCGGGCACTTCCAGGGCAATCTTGTACTGCTTGTCGGTTTCCTGGATGTCCAGGGCCGGCTTCAGCATGCCCGACCAATCGGATGGCCACTGCGGCATGTTCAACGCCGGAAAACCGAAGCCCCGGAATGCGTCATCGAACAGCCGGTCGATTTCCCGATGCAGTTGCAGGATCGGGCTGACTGGCCCGCTCGCCGCTGGCAGGTCATTGCGCTGCACCGGCAGGGAAGAGACGGTCTGCTGCTCTTGCTGCTCGTTCTTGAACCAGTTCCAGGGAGCCAACTTCTTGAAATCGATGTCCATGTCATACCTCCAGAAAAATTGGAAAACGAGTTACTCAAGCCCTTTGCCTGCTGTGACGGGCAGTGCGCCCAGGCGACACGGGCTGCTCGGATGACTTCTGCTGTTCACGCTTGCGCATCACCTCCTTCTTTGCTCCGGCTCGGGTCTGATCATTGATGCACTGATCGATTTCACTTTGACGAAGCCGCCACGTCCCGCCCACCTTGAAAGCCGGAATTTCCCCGTGTGCGGCGAGCCGATAAAGCGTCCGCTTGCCGACTTTCAAGTACGCAGCCAATTCATCGAGCGTGAAAATCACCTGTAGGTGCGCTTTCATCCCTGTAGGTGCGCTTTCATCTCACCCTCTCCAATCGCGTCGCTTTGCGGTTCCGGCCAAGGAAATCCTTGCAATACTTTGTAATATTAGACCTACTATGAATAACTTCAAGAGTCAATGTGCAGCGTTCTCCCGCCCCATTGATGCAGGTCAACTGCTCAGGCAAGGCGCAGCGGGGCGGTCTGATCAGGCAATGGACAGCGCCTGGCTCGTCAGCCTGCGTGTACCACAGGCGCCTCGATCAAACACCGATCCTCACGTTGTAGCCGAGTGCCCGCAGCCCCTTGCTCGTCTGCATGTTCCTTGGCGGAAACTCGTCTGGGCGCGCCCAGACGACGATTTCCCCGAGGCTGCTCAGGCTAACGTGCGGAATTGCCCAGTCGTCGCTGCGGATCGCGTTCCAGAGTCGGGCCGAAACACTTCCGTTGCCCCAGACAACGTAGTTCAACAGTATCCGTCCGGCCAACACACCTTCCCGACACCGCCGCCGAAGGCCATGGCCCATCAAGCGGATTTTCCATGCGCCCTCAGCGCCGTACCTACAGCAAATCTTTCAAGGCTCAGGTCATTCAGGAGTGTTCTGAACCCGGTGCCTCCATCGCAAACATCGCCTTGGGCTACAGCCTCAATGCCAACCTCGACCACAAATGGATTCGGCTGCCTACCCAGAAAACCACGGCTATCCAGCCAGCGTTCATCCCGTTGCCTTCTCAAATGCTCGGCGTGGGTTCGCATACTCAAGCGCGCTACTGCGATCATGAGTTTGATCCAGTCGGCCCGTAATAATGGGCACGATCCGTATGCCTATCTCAAGGATGTGCTGACACGGTTGCCGTCCCTGTAACAGCCTGAAGTTGACCTGGGTAATCAAATACCGGTGTAGTGATTAGGAAACAGGGCTCGGATAACATCATGGCGCAGGTCACCCTGATCTTGACCCTCCATCTCCGAACAGCTTTTGTATCTTAAGTTAACGATGTCCGCTGCCGCCGGTATTCCCTCGGGGAGTGATATCCCAGCGCGCTGTGCGGGTGGTTTTCATTGTAATGCGTGAACGCTACTGCAAGGTTTCGCAGTGCTGTTCTCACATCCGGTTTTGGCATGAACGCGATATAGTCTTCTTTCATCGTTTTCACGAACCGTTCGGCCATGCCATTACTCTGCGGGCTGCTCACCGCTGTTGTGCAGGGCTCCAGATTCAGCTCTCTCGCGAACCTCCGCGTTTCATACGCGGTATACGCTGAACCGTTATCCGTCAGCCACTGCACCGCTGTGTCGGGCAACCTGTCGCCGAAGCGCTTTTCCACCGACCTCAGCATCACATCCTGCACGGTCGAACTGTCATAGCCTCCCGTGCTTGCTGCCCAGTCTATGGCCTCACGGTCGCAGCAGTCCAGCGCGAACGTTACCCGCAGTTTTTCGCCGTTGTCGCAGCCGAACTCGAAGCCATCTGAACACCAGCGCATATCGCTTTCTGCCACCGCTATCTTGCCCTTATGTTCACGCTTCGGTCGCTCTGGTTTGTCATGCAACAACAACAGGTTATGCTCGCTCATTATCCTGTAAAGCCGTTTGGCATTCACAGGTGGCTGTCCCTCTGTGCGACGTTGCTTGCGCAGGATGCCCCACACGCGTCGATAACCATAACTCGGCATATCGCTGATAATGTTGAGGATAGCCGACAGTATTTCTGCGTCTGCTTCTTCATTACGCCGGTTACAGCGCCTGTCCTGCCAGTCGGCAGAACGGTTAATCCGCAGTGACAGCTGCGCACGCGACACGCCCATGGTGCGGCTGACCAGGGCTATTCCCCGTCCTTTGGCAACAAGGGCGCGTGCGCTATCCATTTTCGCGACTGACCGTACTCCACGGCTTCTTTCAGGATCTCAACTTCCATCGTCTTCTTGCCCAGAAGGCGCTGAAGTTCCCGGACCTGCTTCAGAGCAGCAGTAAGCTCAGAAGCAGGAACGACTTCCTCTCCGGCCGCAACGGCGGTGAGGCTGCCTTCCTGATATTGCTTCTTCCACTTAAACAGCAGGCTGGGCTGGATACCATGCAGGCGGGCGACATGGGAGACATTCATACCCGGCTCCATCGTCTGCTGGATAATGGCGATCTTCTCCTGAGGAGTTTTACGTTTACGGGCTTCTTGCCCTAACAGGATCCCGGTCATCTCAAAATTGGCGTTAGTGTTAGACATATATTCAAGCCTATCTCTTATCTGGAGATACAGCTACTGTCCGGTGTTTCAGGGGGCTACATCATTATGGGCGTTGGCCTCAACACGGTTTTACGTCACTTAAAAAACTCAGGCCGC
>ERZ773186.1737-NODE-1737-length-17643-cov-4.302877_pt1 | contig 17643 bp, 17 predicted proteins | sample MGYA00581000_ERZ773186 | MGnify/ENA primary metagenome ERZ773186 (study PRJEB29015, sample SAMEA2737752) | human gut metagenome | biome: human gut; feature: human-associated habitat; material: faeces | place: China | collected 2012 ...
TGCCGCCGCGCGCCACGTTGATCAGGATGGCCGAAGGCTTCATCAGCGTCAGTTCGCGCGCGCCGATCAGATTGCGCGTGCGGTCGTTCAGCGGGGCGTGGATCGAGACGATGTCGGAACGGCCCAGCAGTTCGGTGAGCGGAAGCGCGGGGTAAGGCTCTTCGCGCACGACGCCCGACGTCGAGGTGTAGCATACTTCGCAGCCGAATGCCGCCGCCAGCCGCGCCACCTCGCGGCCGATGGCGCCGAGTCCGACGATGCCCCATTTCGAGCCGTAAAGCTGGTGTGTGGTGCGCCCGAAGTGGTATTGCAGGGGCGATCCTGCATATGCGGTCTTGACGTAGCGGTCGTAATAGACCGTCTGTCGCAGCAGGCCGATGGCCGCGCCGATGGTGGTCTCCGTCACGGCGTGGGTCGAGTAGCCCACGGCATTTTTCACCGCAATGCCCAGTTCGGCCGCGGCCTCGAGGTCGATGTGGTTCATGCCGGTCGCCGCCACGCAGATCAGCCGCAGGCGGGGGAGCTGCCGGAGGGTTTCGCGGCGGAAAACCACCTTGTTGGTGATCACCACGTCGGCTTCGCGGCAGCGGTCGGCGACCTCTTCGCGGGCCGTGGTCCGATAACCCGTGTAGTTGCCCAGCGCGCGGATGGACCCGAGGTCGGCGTCGCCGAGCGAGTATTCGTCCAGAAATACGATGTTCGGTTTCATAAGGATATGCGGTTTTAGTTCATTTCTCCGATCAGGCCTCGGATTACGACCGACGCGCAGCCGATGCCGAACAGCGCGGGGATGTAGGAGATCGTCCCGACGTTCGACTTCTTGTTCTGCTCCTCGCAGAGGATCAGCGCCCCTTCGCGCATCGGTTCGGGCGAGTAGACGGCCCTGAAACCGCTGCGGACGCCGATTTTGTGGAGCCGCTTGCGCAGCATGTGGGCCAGCGGGCAGTGGTGGGTGCGGGAGATGTCCTCGATTTCGAGCCGCGTGGGGTCGGTTTTGGCTCCGGCGCCCATCGAGCTGACCAGGGGAATGCCGCGTTTCAGCGCCCCCAGGATCAGCGCCAGCTTGGGCGAGAGGGTGTCGATCGCATCGACCGCGTAGTCGAACCGTGCCGAGTCGAGCAACAGGTCGGTTTCTTCGTCCTTGATGTATTTATCGACTACGTGGAGTTCGAGTGTCGGGTTGATGTCCCGCAGCCGCTCGGCCAGCACCTCGGCTTTGGGCCGTCCGACGGTCGAGTGGAGGGCCACCAGCTGGCGGTTGATATTGGTCGGATTGACCGTGTCGGCATCGGCGACGGTCATGCGCCCCACGCCTGCCCGGACGATCATCTCGGCGGCATAGGCGCCCACGCCGCCCAATCCTACGACCAGCACGTGGGCCGCACGCAGTTTTTCGAGTTTTTCCGCTCCCAGCAGGAGCTCCGTTCTTTCGAGCCAGTTGTCAGTCATCGTTCGAATATCTCTCTGTAATTGCGGTATATCGCGCATTTCAACAGTTCAGGGTCGAGGTCTTTCGCTTGGGCGATTCGGCGGTAAATCTCCTCGATCGGCACGTCGCTTTCGTCCGTTTCGGCGAAGAGGTTTTCGACCGGCGTGCGCCGCAGGGCTTCGACCGTGCGGGGTGAGCGGAACGTCCGCTCCCCGAAGGAGAGGTAGTAACCCTTCTTTATGGCTTCGGCCGCCTGCTGGGACGATCCGATGAAGCCGTGGAAGATCACCGCCCGCAGTGCATGGGGAGCCAGTTCGCGCATGACCGCTTCGAAGGCCTTCACGCAGTGCAGCACGACCGGTTTGCCGAGCCGTTCGGCCCAGTCGAGCTGTTCGCGGAAAATCCGGAGCTGGGCCTCCCGGCCGACCGTGCCGGCATAGTCCAGGCCGATCTCGCCGACCAGATCGACTTCGCCGAATCGGGGGACGATCTCTTCGATTCGCCGTGTTTCCGCCTGCCAGGGATGAATCCCTGCGAAAGAGGGCTCCAAAGCCTTGCCGGTGGGACGGTGCGTGTGGATATCGACTATGCTGCATTTCATAATGCGGATCGCTCTGAAAAGACAAAGTTATGATTTTTCAGTCGATTAAAAAAAATCAGGCTGCTCTTTGCTGTTCGTATCGGAAAAAATCGTATCTTCGCACGCGATTTGGTGTGTTATTACGCTAACAAACATTGCCTGGAAATCTCAATGCAAAATAATTATCTGTAAAACAACCATTTATTAATCATGTCGAAAATCATTACATTACGCAAAGGTCTCGACATCAATCTTCAGGGTAAGGCCGTGGAGAAGCTGGTCAAATTGCCGCTCGCTCCCGAGTACGCCGTGTCGCCTCTCGATTTCGAGGGTGTGACGCCCAAGTTGCTGGTGAAAGCCGGCGACCGGGTCAAGGCGGGTACCCCGTTGTTCTTCAACAAGTACAACGAAAGGGTGGTTTTCACCTCGCCCGTCAGCGGTACGGTTTCGGCGATCAATCGCGGTGAGAAGCGTTGCATTCTCAACGTGACGGTTCAGGCCGATGCGACCCAGATGTACGAAGAGTTTGCCAAGCTGAACGTGCAAACCGCTTCCCGCGAAGAGATTATCGATCTTTTGCTCAAGTCCGGGCTTTGGCCCATGATTATCCAGCGGCCTTACGGTATCATCGCCGATCCGAGCGACACACCGAAGGCCGTTTTCGTTTCGACGTTCGATTCCGCACCGCTGGCTCCGGATTACAATTTCGTGCTGGCCGGTGAGAAGCGGAACCTCGAAACGGGTATCGAAGCGATGCGCAAGCTCACTTCGGGCAAGGTCCATCTGGGCGTGCGTGCCGGTGCGGAGGGCGAAATGGCATTTCTGAAGGGGGCTGAAATCCACACGTTTGCAGGCAAGCATCCGGTAGGTAATGTAGGCGTTCAGATTCATCACGTCGATCCGATCAACAAGGACGAGCGGGTATGGACGGTGAATATTCAGGATCTGGCCATCATCGGCCGCCTGCTGAACGAAGGGCGCGTCGATAGAACCAAAGTCATCGCGGTCGCAGGCTCCGAGGTGAAAAATCCCCAGTACTATCGGCTTATCGACGGTGCTCCGGTGGCTTCGGTGCTCAAGGACAACCTGAAGCCCACGGCCCACAATCCCCGCATCATTTCGGGCAACGTGCTTACGGGCCGCAAGACCCCGGCCGACGGTTTCATCGGTTTTTACGCCAATATGGTGACGGTAATTCCCGAAGGCAACCACTATGAATTGCTGGGTTGGGCGATGCCCCGTCTGAACAAGTTTTCGGTTTCCAGGGCCTATTTTTCATGGCTCTGCCCGAAGAAGGTTTACGACCTGGATACCAATCTCAACGGCGGCGAGCGCCCGTTTGTGGTGACGGGACTGTACGATAAGTACCTGCCGATGGACATCTATCCCACCTACCTGCTCAAGGCGATTCTTGCGGGCGACATCGACAAGATGGAGAACCTCGGCATCTACGAGGTCGTCGAGGAGGATTTCGCGCTTTGCGAATTCGTCGATCCCTCGAAGATCGAGATGCAGCAGATCATCCGGGACGGTATTAACTTAATGATCAAGGAGGCATAACGATGGGAGGTTTAAGAAAATTCGTAGATAAAATCAAGCCGACCTTCTCCGAAGGCGGCAAGCTTTCGTTCCTCGCATCGACCTTCGATGCGTTCGAAACGTTCCTTTTCGTGCCGAATACGACCACGAGCAGAGGAGCCCATATCCGTGATTGCAACGATATGAAGCGTACGATGATCGTGGTGGTCGTGGCGCTGATGCCGGCCTTGTTGTTCGGTATGTACAATACGGGCTACCAGGTGGGCATGACCGGCTGGGCAGCCTTTTGGTTCGGTTTCCTCGAGGTGCTGCCGATGATCGTGGTTTCCTACGTGGTCGGTCTGGGCATCGAGTTCTTTTTCGCCCAAAAGCGCGGACACGAAGTCAATGAAGGTTTCCTCGTGTCGGGTCTGCTGATCCCGATGATTATGCCGGTCGGTACGCCGCTCTGGATGATCGCGCTGGGTACGGCTTTCGCCGTCATCTTCGGCAAGGAGGTCTTCGGCGGTACGGGTATGAATGTCTTCAATCCCGCGTTGGTGGCGCGTGCATTCGTGTTTTTCGCCTACACGCCCTTTATTTCGGGTGAGAAGGTCTGGTTCGCCGACGACGCTGTTTCGGGTGCTACGGCCCTCGAACAACTCGCTACGAGCGGTGCGATGAGTTATTCGACGGCGGACGCTTTCCTGGGATTCATTCCCGGCTGCGTGGGCGAAACCTCGACGCTGGCGATTCTGATCGGCGCAGCGATTCTGCTCTTTACGGGCGTCGCTTCGTGGCGCACGATGTCGTTCGTCTTTATCGGCGGCCTGGCAATGGGATACTTTTTCCAGGCACTCGGCGTGACGACCTACCCCGCTTGGGAGCATCTGATCGTCGGCGGTTTCGCTTTCGGCGCCGTGTTCATGGCCACCGATCCCGTCACGTCGGCCCAGACCCGTACGGGCCAGTATATCGTCGGATTCCTCACCGGTGCGCTCGCCGTGTTGATCCGTGTGGTCAATCCGGCCTATCCCGAAGGTATGATGCTTGCGATCCTCTTCATGAACGCATTGGCTCCGCTGGTGGACTACTGCGTGGTCGAGTCCAGCATCTCGCGCCGGAAGAAACGTGTTAAATTGGTAAAATAGGGGAGATATGGCAAAGAAAAAATTCGTATGCAGCATTTGCGGACATGTCCACGAAGGTAACTCCGCACCCGATACCTGCCCCGTCTGCCAGGCTTCCTCGTCGGCATTTACGGAGGATCGGTCCGGCCAGAAAAAGGGCTGGATGCACAATCCCAACAGCAACACTTATATCATCGTCTATTCTACGGTCATGGTCGTCATCGTGGCGACTCTGCTGGCCGTGGCTTCGCTCTCGTTGCAAAAGCGTCAGGCGGAGAACGAGTTGCAGGAGAAGAAGAGCAATATTCTCCAGTCGCTCGGGTACAGCCCCGACGAAAATCCGCAGGAGTTCGACCGGGCGCTGGCCGATTTCGACAACCAGGTCAAATCCTTCGTCCTCGATGCCGACGGCGTGAAAACCGAAACTCCCTCCAAGGAGGTCTTCGCGATGCTCGCCACCAACCAGAATATCCGCGATAATTACGATGCCAAGCGTCTTATTCTGTTTCAGACCGAAGACGGTCGCGTCGTCATTCCGCTGATCGGTATGGGTCTTTGGGGCGATATCTGGGGGTATGTGGCGCTCGAAAAGGATATGGATACCGTGTCGGGTATCGTCATGGCCCACAAGGGCGAAACCCCGGGCCTCGGTGCCGAGATCGCCACGCCTAAGTTCCAGGCGCATTTCGCCGGCAAGAAGCTGTTCAAGAGCGGCGAGTTCGTATCGGTCAGCCTGCGCAAGGGCGGTGCGAAAGATCCCGAGCACGAGGTAGATGGTATTTCGGGCGGTACGAAAACCTCGGACGGCGTGACGGCCATGCTCCGCGATTGCCTGTCGGCTTACCTGCCTTACTTCGAAAGTCAGCATCAGGCCGCAGCACAGTCGGCACCCGCTGCCGCGAACGAGGCTGCAAGTTCGGAAGTGTCTAACCAGCAAAACGTAAACGAGAGCCATGAGTAATGAAAAGGAGTCGATCTTCTCGGCTAAGAATTTGAAATACCTGACCAGTCCGTTCTCTGCGAACAACCCCGTCATCGTGCAGATCCTGGGTATCTGCTCGGCCCTGGCGGTAACCGTGCAGATGAAGCCGGCGATCGTAATGGCCCTCTCGGTGGCCGTCGTGACCGGTTTTTCGAGTATGGTGATGTCTTGCCTGCGCAAGGGCGTGCCTTCGCGTATCCGTATTATCGTTCAGCTGGTTGTGATCGCCGCGCTGGTGATTCTCGTGGACCAGATACTGAAGGCATACGTCTATGAAGTGTCCAAACAGCTTTCCGTCTATGTCGGTCTGATTATCACCAACTGTATCGTGATGGGTCGTGTGGAGGCATTCGCTCTGGGCAACAAGCCCTGGCCCGCATTCCTCGACGGTATCGGCAACGGTCTGGGCTACGGTATGATTTTGGTGATCGTGGCCTTCTTCCGCGAACTGTTCGGTTCGGGAACGCTGCTCGGCTACCAGATCGTTCCCGAAAGCTGGTATACGGCCAACGGCGGCTACTATTCCAACAACGGTCTGATGCTCTTTCCGCCGATGGCGCTGATCATCGTAGGGTGCATCATCTGGGTACATCGTTCTCACAACAAGGATTTACAGGAAAAATAGGAGGGTAACGTATGGAATCATTGAATATCTTTATCCGGTCGATCTTTATCGACAACATGGTCTTCGCCTTCTTCTTCGGCATGTGTTCCTACATCGCCGTATCGAAGAGCGTCAAGACGGCCCTCGGCCTGGGTCTGGCCGTTACGTTCGTGATGGTGATGACCGTGCCTCTGAACTACCTTTTGTACGAATACGTCCTCAAAGCCGATGTATTGGTCCCGGGAGTCGATTTGAGCTTTTTGACTTTCATCGTCTTCATCGCCACGATCGCCGCTTTCGTGCAGCTCGTGGAGATGGCCGTCGAGAAATTCTCGCCGACGCTTTATAATCAGTTGGGTATCTTCCTGCCGCTGATCGCCGTGAACTGCGCCATTCTGGGCGGTTCGCTCTTCATGCAGCAAAAGGTCGATGCGCTGGAGATCACTTCGCTCTGGCAGTCGATCGTCTATGGTCTGGGTTCTGGTCTGGGCTGGTGGCTGGCGATCGTGATGATGGCCGCCATTCGCGAGAAGACGACCTACTCGCAGATTCCCGCTGCACTCCGGGGTCCCGGTATCGCATTCATCATCACGGGTTTGATGGGTATCGCGTTCATGATCTTCTCGGGTATCAAGTTGTAATCCTTTAAAAGAGATAAAAAGATGACGTTAACAATTATCATAGCGATCGTTGCCTTTCTGGTGATAACCCTGGCACTCGTGGGGTTGCTTCTCTTTGCGAAGGCGAAACTGACCACCTCGGGCGATGTCACCATCGACATCAACGGCGGGGAGAAAGTGCTCATCGCCGAGAGCGGCGGCACGCTGCTTTCGACGCTGGCCAACAACAACGTGTTCCTGCCGTCGGCATGCGGCGGCGGCGGTTCGTGCGGCATGTGCAAATGTCAGGTGCTGGAGGGCGGCGGCGAACTGCTGCCGACCGAAACGGGCTTTATCAACCGCAAGATGGCCAAGGAGCACTGGCGCTTGGGCTGTCAGGTGAAAGTTAAGGAAAATCTCAAGATCCACGTGCCGGAGTCGGTGCTGGGCGTCAAGAAGTGGGAGTGCGAGGTGATCTCGAACCGCAATATCTCGACCTTCCTCAAGGAGTTCGTGGTGAAATTGCCCGAAGGCGAGAACCTCAAGTTCCGCAGCGGCGGCTATATCCAGATCGACATTCCGAAGTACGATGCCATCAAATTCTCCGACATGGACATCGAAGAGCCTTACCGCGAGGATTGGGACAAGATGAAGATGTGGGATCTGGTGACCAAGAATCCCGAACCTACGTTCCGGGCCTATTCGATGGCCAACCATCCGGCCGAGGGCAATATCATCATGCTCAACATCCGTATCGCCACGCCTCCGTTCGACCGGGCTACGGGTACCTTCGCCAAGGTGAATCCCGGTATCTGCTCGTCGTATATCTTCTCCCGCAAGCCGGGCGACAAGGTGACGATTTCGGGTCCTTACGGCGAGTTCTTCCTGCCTGACAACCTGCCCGCGACGCAGGAGCTGGTATTCATCGGCGGCGGTGCAGGTATGGCGCCGATGCGCAGCCACATTATGCACCTGTTCAAAACCGAGAAGACCTCGCGTCCCGTATCGTTCTGGTACGGCGCCCGCGCGCTCAAGGAGGTGCCGTATATGGATGAGTTCCTCGAAATCCAGCGGGAGTTCCCGAATTTCAAGTTCCATCTGGCGCTCGACCGTCCGGATCCCCAGGCGGATGCCGCCGGAGTGAAATATACGCCCGGATTCGTGCACAACGTGCTGTATGAGAATTACCTGAAGAACCATCAGGCTCCCGAGGACAATATTTACCTCATGTGCGGTCCTCCGATGATGATTTCGTCGGTGGTGAAGATGCTCGACAGCCTGGGCGTGCCCTCCGAGAATATTCTTTACGATAATTTCGGCAGCTGATAGAGGTCTATATTCTGATGTAAAAAGAGGTTACGGTGTAAACCGTAACCTCTTTTTTGTCGGTAGAAGCTGCTTGACAAGGGTATGGATCGGAAAATTCCCGGCCAATTCAGGGATTCTTGTCCTGCGGGGGTTGTAAAGAGTCCTGTTAATTTCCCGAAGGCTTTTCTGCGGTCATTCGGAAATCGACGGGAATGACGAGACTGACCTTTACGGCGTCACCTTTTTCGTCGCGGCCCGGTGTCCATTTCGGCGAGGATTCCAGTATCCGGGTCACTTCATCGCTGAAGCATTTATCCGGGGACTGCAAAATCTTTATGTCGCCGACGCTGCCGGCTTGATCGACAGTGAATTGTGCTACGACTTTCCCGCCGAGGTTATTTTTGAAAGCCTCCGCCGGATAACGGATCTGACTGTTTACCCAGTTGTGGAAAGCCTTCATATCTCCGCTCTGGAATGAGGGCATCTGCTCTGTCTGTTCGAGTGCGAGCGTGGCATTGCAGACGGCGGTCTGGGAGTAAGCGGTTTCATCCCGTATTTGGACTTTCGAAGCTTTCCCTGTCGTGTCTTTTTTGTAAAAAAAGACGGCGGCCTTTCCGGGAAGATAGGCGGCGTATTTCTCGCGCATTTTGGGCGTGAGATCCTCTGTTCCTACGATGCTATAGGTACCACTGGGAAGTGTAAGAGAGCGCAGGCCGGTGACGGGATCCGTCTTGAAATCGGTGACTTCCCCATCGACTACCAGCAGTAGGTCGTAGTCTTCGTTTTCCGGGGAGGCGGTTTTTTTGGCGGTTTCCGCTGGCGGGTCGGTCGGGGTGTAAGCTGACGGCAATTTGTCCTGGATGCGGATTTCTGCCGCTTTGGAGGTGAATCCGAAAGCTGCCAGCAGGCCGGTGACGATGGGGAGCATTGCGATCAGGCGGAGCAGAGCGTATCTGCTCTTCATAGGCGTTGTCATCATTTGGATTCGTTTTTTTGTTAATGAATTGGTTAATGAATTGGACAGACTGTCGGCTACGTCCGGACTGTAACCGAACTGCTGCGTGAAGATGGTTTTCAGATAATTTCCTGTGTCGTGCCCCTCGGCGAGTACGTCGCGGTCGGCTTCGAACTCTTCCACTTCGGTAAGTGCGCGTGCTGCGAGCCACGCGAAAGGATTCCACCACAGCAGGGCTTTCAGGCTCTCCATAACGATCCGTTCGAGCGAATGGCGGTGGATGACGTGACTCTTTTCGTGGGCGAAGATCGCCGCAATGTCTTTTTCTGCGACGGAGCGGCTGATATAAATCGTGCGGAAGAAGGAGAACGATGCGATTTGAGCAGTAGGGCGTACCAATACGATACGTCCGATTCGTTCCTGTGTACTGTGTCGTCGCAGGCGTCGGATCAGAAGCGCTTGCCGGAACATGGAAGAGAGTAGAAGAAGTACTCCGCAACCGTACACGATCCATATCGCTGCCTCGTAATCGAACGCGGCGGCGGAAACGGAGGGGGCGGTGAAGGTGGTTTTGGCGGGAGTGCCTGCGGTGGCGTAAATCACCTTGCCCGGCCAGACCGGAATTCGGAGCAAGGGAATGAGAGCCGCCGCGAGGAGCGACCCCGTGAGGCAGAGCCGTGCTGCGAGGTACCCCGTGCAATTGCGCAGAAACAGCAGGTATGCGCCGTACAGTATGCCGCTGCAAACGACTGTTTCGAGGATGTATCGGACGATCTCTTTCATGACTTGTCGGTTTTATGTCGGGCTTGCCGGATGATGGCGAGGATTTGTTCGGTTTCTTGTATCGAAAGGTCTTCTCGCCGGGAGAAGAAAGAAACCATTTGGGCCAACGACCCGTCGAAGTAGGAGTTCAATATCGAAGAAACAACCGTCTTGGCGTACTCTTCTTTGGGAACGAGCGGGTAGTATTCGTAACTTTTGCCCCGTTCCGTACGTCCGACGTAGCCTTTGTTCTCGAGTATTTTGACGAAAGTGGCGATGGTCGTATATTTCGGTTTGGGCTCCTGCATTGCGGCGATGAGATCATTGATGGAACCTGCGCCCAGTTGCCAGAGGATCTGCATGACCTCTTCTTCGCCGCGTGTCAGTTTTTTGAGGGTGGTATTGTCTGTTTTCATTGTGTTTTTATTGGTTTACTACAAATTTAGTACTAAAATTTTAGATGTGCAAATAAATCTACTAAAAAATTAGATGAAAAGGTTGTTTTGTTCGGAAGCGATATTTTAATTTGCCCGTGCCTTGTACGATTTTACGTAGGTTGCGCCTCGGAAAACTGTAAACAAGTTCCCGTTTTCTCTCGGTTTTCACTATCTTTGCAGAAGATAGGAGGCGGTTCGGCAATCTTTGCGTGCAAGCCCGCACGATTGCACTCACCTTTCACTATCTTTGCCGTATGAAAAATATCGTATTTGATCTGGGAGGTGTGGTTTTCGGGCGCGATCCACGTAAGTGGGAGCCGGAATTTATGGAGTTCTTCGCGTTCATCCATGCGGAGAAAATGCCGGAATTTTGGGTGGATTACGACCGGGGCACCCTTACGCTCGATGAGGTCGTCCGTATATTGAGCCGGGAAAAGGCGTGCGATGAGCGGGTCACGGCCCGTTTTATTCGGGATGCGATCGACCGGCAGGAGGAGATCGTCGAAACCCGTGCGTTGGTCGACGACCTGAAACGGGCCGGTTATAAGTTATATGTGCTGTCGAACATGTCGCGGGAGTTCATCGACTTCCTGCGCAGGATGCCGGTTTACCGCTGTTTCGACGGGGAGGTCATCTCCTGCGAAGAGCAGGTCGTGAAGCCCGAGCCGGAGATCTACCGTCGTCTGCTCGATCGTTATTCGCTCGATCCGGCCGAAACCCTTTTTATCGACGACCGTCCGGTGAATCTCGAAGCTGCCCGGACATTCGGTATTTCGACTTTTCTGTTCCGTCACCGCGAAGCGCAGCGGAGTTGCGATGAGTTGCGGAAAATGCTGTTGTGAAACGGGCGCTCCCGGCTCGGAGCCGAAATCATAAATTTTCGTTTATGAAGGCGTTGTGGATGAAAATTGTCCTGTTGGCCGTCGCACTACCGGGCGTTTGGGGAAATGTTGCGGCGCAGGTAACCATCTCTGCCGATTTCGATACGGGCAGCATCGGGTCGGTCCGCCGGATCGATTCGGTGCGGATGCTTCATGCCGCGAAAAATTCGCTGGAGGTGATGAGCTTCGGAATACGGTCGCGCATTGACCCCCTCAATCCCGTCGATACGGCCCTTCTGCCCAGCAGCCGCTGGTTCCATTTTCGCCTGGAAGGGGTGAAGGGAAAGCTGATGTTTCTGCATATTCCCAATACCGAGATGGTGCGGCCGTTTTATTCGTACGACGGGGAGGAATACCTACGCTTCGATGCAGGCGAATGTTCGCTGCCGCAGACGGTCTATAAATATTTCCTGCACGACACGGTTTATGTCGCTTATTTCCTGCCTTACAGTCATGCCCGACATAAAGCCAAAGCCGACGAGTGGGCATGTTCGCCTTTCGTGCGACGTCAGCGGATCGGCCGGAGCGGAGAAGGACGTCCGATCGAAATGCTGATCCTCACGGATGCCACTGTTCCGGACAGCCTCAAGCGCCGGGTGTGGATTCACTCCCGTGTGCATACCAGCGAAGCACCTGCTGCATGGTATCTCGAGGCAATGATCGACGAACTGCTTTCCGATGCGCCTCTTTCGCGGGAGATTTTGCGCCGCACGGTTTTCTACGTGGTTCCCGAGACCAATCCTGACGGTGTTCGGGGCGGTTATTCCCGTTCCACGGCGCAAGGTGTCAATCTTGAAATCAACTGGGATCGGCCCGACTCCCTGACACAGCCTGAAGTGAGGGTCCTGAAACGCACGATCGACAGCCTTTCGACAGAGCGTCCTTTCGACGTAGCGTTGAATCTTCACTCCCAGAGTGCGCCGTTCGTGACGTACTGGATTCATACGGCGAAATCGACCTCTGCAAAAATGTATCGACGCAAGATGCTGCTGTCGGCCCTGACGGTCGCCCATACGCCGTATTACCGTCCCATCGACCAGCGTTTTTCGGAAGCTGCTCCCCGGTATGCCGAGGGTTGGTTCTGGCAGCGCTTCGGCGAGAGAACGCTGGCCGTGACGTTCGAAACGCCCTATACTTATTATAATAACGATCCGGCAGGGGAATGGGTTTCCCGGGAGAGTTTGGCTGAATTGGCACATGCGTCGCTGTTGGCCTTGAGCGACCTGCTCGATTTGGGCGGCAGCGAGCGACGGCAGGCTGATTCGGAGCGGATGAAGGCGCGGGGCAAATGGTTGCGCCGCACGGCGAAGGACCGTCAGTTTTTCGGCGGTTCCTATCTGGTCGCGGAGCGGAAAGGGGCCTCCGTATCGTTCGTTTTTCCCGATGTGGCCGAAGGTCGGTATGAAGTGTTCAAGTGGATTCCCGGACCGCTGGATAAGAAATTCGCACGCGAGGAAAACCGGTGGCAGCCGATCGGCGAGGTCGTGCAGGAGCAGGCGGGGCGGCTCGTGTGGCGTTACCAGGCTGCGGCTCCGGGCGATGTGCTGGATGTGATTTTGCTCGTACCTAAATCGGAGCGATAGGGTGAAGTACAAGGGGACAAAAATTGTAAAGTTGTGTCTTCTGCGCTTATTTTTGTGTTCGAAGTGGGAATTTTTTGAACGGCTCGCTGCAATTGGAATTTTTGACTTGTCAGGCTTTCACTTGGTAAAAAGAAAGTCAGGCAACTCTTCAAGAGTTGCCTGACTGTGGGGTTTCTTCATCGTTTGTAGCGAGAGAGAGACTTGAACTCTCGACCTCATGATTATGAATCATGCGCTCTAACCAGCTGAGCTATCTCGCCATAGCTTTCCGTTTCAAAGCGAGTGCAAATATAAACCAAAAAGTTGAACGGACCAAATCTTTCTCCGAAAAATATGTCCTGAAAATGCATGTTGAATCGTATGGCATTGATTTTGACGGGTAAAGGGAAGTAAAATGAGAATCGTATATGGTGCAAGCGAAGACTTCCGACTTTCAACCTCTGCCGCTCAAGATACTCAATGTCTTGTCCCTCCTGGCCGGAGCATCTCTGCTCGTGGCCGTTTCGTGGGAGATTCTCCTGGGGGACCCGCGGCATTATTCGACTGACTACCTGCTGTTGCAAGGGATCGTCTGTGTTGTTTTTCTGGCCGATTTCTTTGCCCGGATGTGGATGGCTGACCACAGTTGGCGTTTTTTCTTTCGCAATCTCTATTTCTTTCTTCTTTCCGTTCCCTATTTGAATATCGTCGATTGGATGGGGATCGAACTTTCGCATGCGGAAGCGATGCTGATGGGACTCGTACCTCTTTTGCGGGCTTTGCTGGGGCTGTATGTGCTTTTCACCTGGATCATCAATAATCGGGTTACGCGATTGCTGACCTCCTACGTCTTGTCGATGTTGGTGTTCACCTATTTCGCCGCTTTGATTTTTTATGATTACGAGATCGAAGTCAATCCTGCGTTGCACGATTTCGGCGATGCGATCTGGTGGGCCAGTATGAACCTTACGACTGTCGGTGCCGATATCTTTGCCGTGACGGCCGTCGGTAAGATATTGACGGTGTTGCTCCCTACGTTGGGAATGATGATGTTCCCGATTTTCACGGTGTATGTCACTCAGATTTATACGCGCAACAGAAAGTCCGACTCTTGATCGGAGTCAGACTTTGCGCATGGGATCCGCTTTCGGACGGATTATTTTTTTGTTCCCGGAGCAGGTCCCGAATCTCCGTAAGCAACAACTCCTCCTTGGACGGTTCCGGCACCGGTGCCGGCGCGGCTTCCTGTTTTTTCTTCATCAGCTTGTTCATCATCTTGACCATCAGAAAGACGCAGAAGGCCAGGATAGCGAAATCCACGCACTGTTGGATGAATGCGCCGTAATTCCACCAGATCGGTTCCGCAGGAACACTCTCCGCCGTACCCGACCCGATTGCGTCGGTCACTACGTGTGTCGCTTTCGAGGAGAGGTCGCGCACCTTGCTGATGTCGAGCCGCAGCGACGAGAAGTCCGTATTGCCGATGAGGGCGCCGATGGGCGGCATCAGGATGTCGTTGACTAGCGATGAAACGATTTTTCCGAACGCACCGCCGATGATTACGCCGACAGCCATGTCCATTACGTTGCCCTTGAGGGCAAATTCCCGAAATTCTTTGAAAAAAGACATATACGTTGATTTTTAAGGTTAATTGTGGCAAATGCAATACGATAATATACAAAGATACGAATAAGCCGAGTGCAAAAGCAAATTTTATTTGCATTTTGCCGAGGCGAAGAAATCAAAGATACTATTTATTTGCAAAAAGAAAAACCGGTCCCGTTGATTTTTCGGGACCGGTCGGATGATATTTCCGGAAAGGAGCTATTCTTCCACTTCCACCAGGATGGCATCGGTTGCGACGTTGTCGCCTTCCTGTACGAGAATCTGCTTGATCGTACCCGCCACGTCGCTGGTGATCGAGTTTTCCATCTTCATCGCTTCGAGGATAACCACTTCCTGTCCGGCTTTTACCTTGTCGCCGACCTTCACCTTCAGGGCGATGATCTTGCCCGGCAGGGGAGCGGTCACCTTGTGGCCCGTGATGGCTTTGGCTTCGACCTTGTGTTCGCTCCGGGCGGCAGTTTTCGGAGTGTCTTTGGCTGCCGTCGCTTCGTAGGCTTTCTTCTTCTGGTCGGTGAGGAATGTCTTGGCAACCATCGGGAAGAGCTCGAGCAGAAGCACCTCTTTTTCATTGGCAGCGAGCTTTACGCCTCCTGCTTCGGGCAGTTCGGGATTGGGCTGCATCTGGTATTTCGACGTATCGTAGGGAATCTCTTCGCGTACACCGCAGATCTTGAACCGGAATTCGGGGTCGATCTTCACCGGCGTTTCACCGTATTCGCCCTTTACGAGAGCAACGAATTGCGAACTCTTGGTCGTGTACATCGGCCGTCCGGCCTTTTCGTCCAATGCGCAGCTTACGGCCTGGGCACCCACGATCTGCGAGGTAGGGGTCACCAGCGGCGGCAGACCTGCGGCCAGACGTACAGTCGGGATCAACTCCATGGCGCGGGGCAGAATCTCCTCGGCCTTGAGCTGCTGGAGCTGTGCCACCATGTTGGAGTACATGCCGCCCGGGATTTCGGCCTTCTTGACCAGTTCGTTCGGTGCCGGGAATCCGAAATGGGCCTCGATCTTGTGGCAGGCGTCGAGCAGCGTCTCTTCGTCGTCCGCCTGCGCTGCTTTGATCGCACGGTCGAATTCGGCGTCGATCTCCTTCGGAAGTTCGTCGGTGAGCGGATTGAAAGGCTTCGGCATAGGCTTCTCTTTGCCGAAGACCGAAATTTCGAGCTCTTTGCGGATCTCCTTGAGCTGGGTGTTGATCTTGGCAACGGCTTCCATGTTGACACCCGTGTCGATCCCCAGTTTCTTGCAGAAGACGTAGATCAACTCGATAGCCGGCGCTCCCGTACCGCCGCTGAAGTACCAGCAGTTGGTATCGACGATATCGACTCCTGCGACGATCGCCGCCAGCACCGATGCCAGACCGTAGCCCGGGGTGCAGTGGGTGTGGAAATCGATGGGGACATTCAGATTCTGCTTGAAGAGTTTCACCAGTTTGCTCACGCGGTGGGGCGGGATCAGACCCGACATATCCTTGATCGTGATCATATCGGCTCCCAGCGCCTCCATTTGCTTGGCTTTCGAGAGGAAGTATTCGTCCGTAAATACCGGCTTCGGGTTCTTCTTGCCCATCAATTTGCCGAAGAACCCGATTTCCGGATATTTCGGATCTACCGTATAGCACACAGCACAATCGGCGATACCGCCGTATTGCTTCACGTATTTTACGGTCGATTTGACGTTGTTCACGTCGTTCAGGGCATCGAAGATACGCATGATGCCCAAGCCGCTCTGAATCGAATTACGGCAGAAGCCGTCGATGATCTCGTCCGTATAGGGGGCGTAACCGAAGAGGTTGCGGCCGCGCGAAAGGGCCGTGAGCTTCGATACGTTTCCGATTGCCTTGTGAATGGTTTCCAGGCGGGTCCAGGGATTTTCATTCAGGTAGCGCATTACCGAGTCGGGCACTGCGCCGCCCCAAACTTCCATGGCGTAAAAGTTCGCATCCTTGTAGAAAGGAAGGCAGCGGTCGATTTGGGCCTGGTTCATTCGTGTAGCGAAAGACGACTGTTGGCCGTCACGCAACGTAAGATCTCTGATTTTTAATGATTTGGCCATTGTATTGAATTTTTAATGGTTGTTTCCCTTCCTTTGGGCTCGCTCCGTTTTTCTTCGGAGAAGGGCCGTATTGTTATTCGAATAACAAATATAGTGAACAAATTTGAATTTCCAAATTTTGTGCAAAAATTTTTAATAAATAATTTCTGCCCCGGTGATCGTTTCGAACGAAGCGGAAAAAGGCGTCGAATGGATTTTTTTAATCGTTGTGAAACAATAGGTTACGGCGTGTTGCCGTGAGTCGGTTCCGTACATCGGATTTGCCTCTGTGTCCCATTCATTGAACTCTCCGACTACCGATACCGCCTGCGCATGCGGTGCCCACACTGCAAAATACACACCTTTTTGTTTTCCGTTCTGTACCAGATGTGCGCCTAGCTTCTCATAAATCTCATAATGATTGCCCTGTCCGAAAAGGTATTGATCCAATTCACCTATTTCATATGGTTTTTTCTTTTTTTCAGCCATAATTACCCCTCGCATTCTGCTGCATATTTATAAGAACATTATACTTTACAAACAGGCAAAAAGAAAGAGCTTTGACCGTTTAGTTTGTCAAAACTCTTTCAAAATCCGACCTGTAAATCCTGTTCCCGACAGCTTCTTACAGGTATTCGTTTTTGTTAAATTCTAAAGTCTTCTTCTTTCAGAATAATTCTGTCAGAATCGTCGGTTCCCTTGCCGAATACTCTTCGTGCAAGATGTTTTACATTTGCTTTCTGTGAATGTGAGATTGCTTCATCCATGATCTCTTTTACTTCAGCAACTGATACTGCATGATCTTCTCTCTGCATTACATCGATACGGCTGTACAGTGCAAGGATTCCCATCTCATCCAATTTGTATCCATTCTCTTTCGCATATGTCTGACCGAATGTTACCAGCTCATCATTGATGAATACCGGAAGCTCCAGCTTAGAACTGAACTTCTTCTTGAATTCCGGGTTTGCTGTCATCAGACGCTCCAGAGGTTTTCTCTGATCTTCCAGTACAAAGAGCAATTCTCCTGTCTTCTTCTCCATCAGATAATTTAACTCTTTTACAGTTCTCGCATTCAATTTTCCTGCATGCTCGATGATGATCGCTCCGCCGCGCAGCTTCTGAATAATATTCGTAAGCTCTTTCTTATTAAGAGATTCACCTGTAACGATTGCTACTTTACCCTGTTTCAGACTTCTCTGTTTCTGAATTGCTTTTACAATATCAACCGCA
>ERZ773186.1746-NODE-1746-length-17587-cov-4.379649_pt1 | contig 17587 bp, 19 predicted proteins | sample MGYA00581000_ERZ773186 | MGnify/ENA primary metagenome ERZ773186 (study PRJEB29015, sample SAMEA2737752) | human gut metagenome | biome: human gut; feature: human-associated habitat; material: faeces | place: China | collected 2012 ...
TGAAAGCAAAGGTGAAGACCTACGAGGACAAGGCCGCTGCCGATGACATTGCCGCCCGCAAGCAGTTGCTTGACGCGGCAGAGAAGGACGGCCGCATCGATGCAACCACCCGACCCATCTACGAAAACCTTTTGGCCAATGACCGTGAGAACGGCGAAAAGGCCCTGGCCCAACTGCCGGTGAAGCGCCGTGTGATGGAAGACCTGCACCTGGAACCGGACGGTGAAGAAAGCCCCTGGAACAGGCGTATGCGTGAAATCAAGGACAAACGTAAAAAGTGATTGAGATATGGCAATAATTGTAAGAAACACGAATTACAGCGGCGAGGTACTGGAGCAGTTGCTGACGCTTGCCGCAACGAGCAATGAGATTGTGGAAAAGGGGCTGATTATGGTGATTCCCGGTGTGGAAAAGAAAATCAGCCTTCCGCGCCTGAAGACCGGCAAGATGCTTCAGAAGCGCAAGGAGAACCCCGGTGTGGAGGATTCGAAAGGAAACTTCAACTACGACGAAAAGAGTCTTGATCCGGTGGACTTCATGGCCTTTACGGTATTTAACCCCCGCACGTTCGAGAACATCTGGCGCAAGTGGCAGCCGAAGGGCAACCTGGTATTCTCGGAACTTCCGCCCGAAGCGCAGAACGCCCTGCTTGCCGAGCTGGCCAAACAGGTGCAATTTGAACTGGGTGACCACTATGTGAACGGCGAATATGGGGATGACGATGACCACCTGTTCAACGGCATTCTGACCCAAATGGCCAAGGACACCGAGGTTATTGTGGTGGACAGTGCGGAATCGACCATGCTGGGCCGCCTGAAGGCTCTGCGCGTGAAGATTCCCGTAGCTATCCGCAACAACCCGGACCTTCGCATTCTGATGAGCGTGAACGACTTTGACAAGTATGACGACGAACTGACCCAGCGCGAGGCCAAGAATGCAAGCGAAACCGACGTGAATGCCCGCCGCTACAAGGGCATTACCATCGAGACCCTTGCCGCCTGGCCCGATGACCTGATTGTCTGCACCCTTTGTTCGCCCGATGCCGGCGGTAACCTGTTTGCGGCGGTGAACCTGCAGGACGACCAGGACGTGATTCAGATTGATAAAATCTCGAATGCCAGCGAACTGTACTTCTTCAAGATGCTGATGAAGGCCGATACGAACATCGCGTTTGGTGAGGAGGTGGTGGTGCTGGACAAACGTCCGAATCCGGTGTTCAAGCCCGCGGAGAAAAAGCTGTCTGCCGTTCCGACCGCGGTGACCATCAAGCCGGAAGGCGGCAGCCAGGATGTTGCCGTGACCGCATCCGGCGAGTACAGCGTGAGCGCATCCCCTGCGGGCTTTACCGTGTCCCCGACGGATAACGGTATCCGTATCTCTGCCGCAGCCAATACGACGGGAAAGGACAAGAGCGGGGCTGTCACCCTGACGCTGGACTCCGACAAGGCCAGGACCGTGAAGATAACCGTCAGTCAGGCAAAACAGGAGGCGTAGGCATGGCAAAGTTGAAGTATCTGGTAATTCACTGTACGGCTACCCCGGAGGGGCGTGAGGTGTCATCGGCGGACATCCGCAAATGGCATACTTCTCCGGTGTGCCGGGGAGGAAGAGGCTGGAAGCAGGTGGGCTATACCGACCTGTTCCACCTGAACGGGGGTGTGGAACGTCTTGTGGACAACAACGAGGACGCCGAGGTGGACCCTTGGGAAGTGACCAACGGAGCCAAAGGTTACAACAGTTTGAGCCGTCATATCGTATATGCCGGGGGAGTGTCCGGGGACGGGAAGACCCCGAAAGACACCCGCACGGCTTGTCAGAAGAAGGCGCTGGAGAAGTATGTGAAGGATTTCCACCGCCGTTTCCCGGATGTTCGCATTGTGGGTCATAATGAACTGGCGGCGAAAGCCTGCCCCAGCTTCGATGTACAGAAATGGCTGAAAGAAATAGGTATAAACCAATAAATCAAAAGACAGATGAAACGATTTCTATTATTTTTTGCACTGATGCTCGGATTCGTATCCGTGGCTTTTGCCCAGGATGGTGTGACCCCTGAGGCTGACTATGACGCGATGATTGCGACTTTTGCCGGTTTCGCCGGCGGCGTTGTCCTCCTTGTGGAGGGTATCAAGAAACTTTTTCCAAAAATGTCAGGCATCTGGACGCAGCTTGTGAGCTGGCTTACCGGCATTGCCGCCGCGATGCTGCTTTGGTGGCTTGATGCGGGCTTTGTGTCGGATGTGGAGTGGTATATCGCCCTTCTTTACGGTCTGGGTTCCTCCCTTGTGGCCAACGGCATTGCCGATACGGGTTTCATACAGTGGCTGATCGGCCTGTTCGCCAGAAAGGCGTCAGGCAAATAGCCGGTTGTCCGGCCTGGATGCGCTATGGATTTCAACGAGCTGCTGAACCTTGTCCTGGGCGGCGGTCTTGCCACCGCCCTGACGGCCCTGATAACCATCAGGCCTACTGTCAGGAAGGCGAACGCCACGGCTGAGACCGTGCGTATCGACAACGTGGACAAGGCCACGCGCATCCTGATAGAGAATATTGTCGAACCGTTAAAAGAAGAACTGAATGCAACAAGAAAGGACCTGCAGGCGAACAAACGCGAGATGGCACGGCTCAGGAAGGCTATTGACACGGCCAACAGTTGCCGCCATCATGACGATTGCCCTGTGCTTGGCGGGCTGCGCAAGCAGCAGGAAGAGCACGATGGCGGAGAAGATACAGACGGAAGCGGCAAGCGCCGACAGCGCGGGCGGAAGTCGGCGGGCGGGACTGGTGATGGCGGGGATACCGGCGAGTGCGGTGAAGCTGACGATACCGCCGGACAGCCTCCGTAAACTTCCTGAAGGTGCCGTGTACCGTGGTAAGAGCGGGCAGGCGAATCTGACCGTAGGCAGTGACGGCAGCGGGAACATCGTGGCCGAAGCCTCGTGTGACAGTCTGCAGCAGCTGGTGCTATGGTATGAAGAAGAGCTGGCACGCATCCGCAGCGAGACCAGGAACGGAACTTTAAATGACGTTCAAACGGAAGAAAAACGCCCTCCGAACCCGGTACGGGTGTTTATCATAGGTGTATTGGCCGGTTTGTTTGCCGGGGTATTATTAACTATCAAACTGAAGAAATGATGAACAAGAATTTCATGTACGGCATCGGTGCCGTGAAATACAAGGACTTTGTGGTGGGCTATATCGAACCCGGTTCGTTTGATATGGGCGGGGTTAAACCTGAATCGACCAAGATAAACGCGGAACAGGTGCCGGGAACTCCTGTGCTGATTATTCCGCAGAGCAACGGCGGTATCGCCCCCACGTTCAATGTCATCCAGTTGAACTACGAGAATCTTCATAAACTGCTTGGGGGCTCCCTTCATTACAAGAAGGAGGATACGGAAAAGAAAACTCCTGTGGGCTGGACCGCTCCTACATCGGCCGTGCTGATGGACGGTCCGTGGGAACTCAGCCTGGTTTCCGGACAGAGTGTACTGATACCGAACGGTACGTTGCTTTCCAACCTGGGCGGCAAGCTGACGCTTACGGAAACGGCCAAGATAGAATGCACGCTTGAGGTGGCTATGCCGGCGGACGGTTCGCAGCCTTACGGTGTGTTCGATACGGAAGCAATACCGGATGAGTGGAAACAGTACAAGCTTCCGGCAGCGGAAGCAGCCGCGTCTGTACAGGCCAAAAGCAGAAAGGATTAAGGTATGGCCGACCGATTGGAACAACTGATAGAAATGGAATGTGCGGACGCGCTGCTTGACAGCGGCGTGTCCGTTCCTCTTAAAAAGTGGAAGCTGCCTTGGCTGAAACGTCCCGTGGAGATGCGTGTGACGATGAAGCGGCCGCGATTGCGGGGGCTGATATTGCTGGCCAGGGAATACCTGAAGATGGGTGTCAAGCCCGACTGGCAGCCGAAGGACAAGGCGGAGGAACTGGCCTTTGTGGCGGAGCATGGTCAGGCAGTGAGCCGGCTGCTGGCCTATACGGTATGCCGGGGCTACGTGTCGTGGCATGCGGGTATCGGTCTGACGGCCTGGGTACTGCGGAACTTCGTAGAGTGGCGCTATCTGACGGCCATGTTCCGGACATTTGAGCGGATGATGGGCACGGAGGATTTTATGCGTATTATCAGGTCGGCAGCGCGGGCGAACCCGATGAAGCCGAGACTGAGCCGGGCAAGGAAGGGGAGTTAAGAACCCGTTATGAGGGTTCCCATAGCCCTTTCGGCTTCGTGTGGCAGATAGCGACCGCGACCGGTTGGAGTGTGGACTACATCCTGGACGGTGTGAACTACCAGACGCTGATTATGATGCTGGGCGACGCGCCCCGGTATGTGCGTCAAAAGCAAGGCAGCGGAAACCATGATTCCAGACCGGAGTCCAGCGCGGAAGATGAAGCGAATGATATTGTAGGATTTTTCCAAAGCAGACTGGAATGAGCAAACCTGTAGAAATTGAATTTTTAATGAAGGACAAACTCACGCCCGGCATGGACAAGGCCGAACGTGAGGCGCTGGAACTGCGTAATACCGTCAGACTGCTGGAGGCTGAACTGGAAAGGCTGCGCCTTGCCGGTGAGACAGCCGCCCCCAACCTGGACCAGCGTGCGAACATCACACAGATTAACGCGCTGGAAAAGACTCTTGAGGAGTTGCGTTCCAGGCTGAAGCAGCTGCAGGAGGAATCGGAATCCGTACAGGTTACGCCTGCGGATGTGCCCGACGCCCGACGCCAGCTGGGCGGCCTGCACAACAGCATCCAGCAGATAGCCCGTGAAATGCCCTCGCTGGCCATGGGACCTCAGATGTTCTTTATGGCCATCAGCAACAACCTGCCGATATTCACCGATGAGCTGGCCCGTGCCCGGAAAGAATACGACGAGCTGCAGAAGTCCGGCAAAAAAGGGATACCGGTATGGAAGCAGGTGCTTTCCTCCCTCTTTTCATGGCAGACAGCGTTCACCACCGGCATCATGCTGCTGGTGATGTACGGTGACGAGATCGTGGCGTGGACAAAAGACTTGTTCAGTGCCAGGAAAGGTGTGGACGAATTCAACATTTCGCTGAAGGAAATGACCGAGATAGAAAAGGACGGCCGCGCCCAGATGGTGCGTACCCGTTTCGAGCTTAAATCGGTCATCGACGAAATAAAGAATTTCACCGGCAGCAAGGAACAGGAAAAGGCCAAGGTGGAGGAACTGAACCGCAAGTACGGGGAAAGTTTCGGCTACTATCAGACACTTTCTGAATGGTACGATACTATCAGAAAGAAAAGTGAGGATTATGTGCAATCCCTGTTTCTCCAGATGAAGGTTCAGAGTTTAGTAAAAAAAGCATCAGAAGTCGATGATAAGATTGCAGAGACAGAGGCGAAGGATGAAAGCGAATTTGATACATGGTGGGGGTATGGCGGAAAGATTGACCGTTTCTTTTCTTCCGACCAGTCCTACAAACAGAATAATAATGGTCGCTGGAAAAAAAAGGAGGAACTGGAACGGCTGCAAAAAGAATACGACGGTTATATTGATGCTGCTGAAAATCTTACCAAAGAACGTATTGAACTTGATAAAAAGGCAGGAATAGGCGGCCACATCGACCCCGAACAGTCCGGTAAGAATGCGGAAGCGGAAGCCAAACAGCGGCTTGCCACCGAGCGCAGATTGGCGCAGGAACTTGCGGCACTCCAGACCGAGAACCGGAAAGAGGAAATAGACCGCATGCAGGCCGGCACCGAAAAGAAACTGGCACAAATCGAATATGACTATAACGCCCGGAAAGAAGAGATAAACCGGCAGGAAGCCGCCTGGAAGCGTGAGAACAAGGAAGCCGGCATATCCACCGGCGGGAACGGATTGACCCTGGAACAGACGGATGCCCTTGTTGCAGCCCGCGATTCGAACGACAAGAACCGGAGTACTGCCATTACGGCCACCTTCGAGGAAGAAAAGGAAAAAGAAGGCCAGGCCATGCGTGACTACCTGTCGGAATATGGCAACTACGAGGAAAAGAAACTGGCTATTACTGAGGAGTATGAAAAGCGTATTGCTGCAGCCACCACAGAAGGCGAACGGAAAACACTCCAGGAAGAATTGAAGAAAAAGATGGCCGACCTCGATATGGAGGAACTGAAGGAAGGGCTGGACTGGGAAGCCGTGTTCGGTGATCTCGACAAGGTGTCCACCGAAAGTCTCCAGTCCCTTAGAATCCGGCTGAAGGAATATATCGATACGCAAAAGGAACTGCAGCCGGACAGCCTGAAAGACCTGGTCCGTGCAATAGATTCGATCGACAAAAAACTGAACGAACGCAATCCTTTTACAGCGTTGAGGACATCCATGTCACAGGTGAAATCTGCGACTATATCCGTCAAGGAAGCGCAGGATGCCTACAACAAGGCGGTGAAAGAAGGGACTGAGGCCGAGCAGAAGAATGCCAAGGCGGCCCTGGATGCCGCCCGGAACACGAAACAGAAAGCGTTGGCCGAAGCCACGGATGCTCTGCACGGCAGCGTGGGACAGGTGAAGGAATACGTGGGAGTCGCCGAGGATTTGCTGGGACTGGCGGGACAGTTCGGCATTGATCCCCCGGAATGGATGGGCGAATACCTGGAGGGTCTGGGGCAGACGCTGGACGGATTGGAAAGCATAGACCTGACAAAACCGATGAGCATCATTACCGGCGGTATCAAGGCGGTAAGCGGAGCGGTGAAGCAGGTGTTCAGCCTGGGCGGCATCATCGACTGGAACGGCAGCAACGCGAAGGAAGTACAGGCCACCATGGAGCGGCTGACCGACCGGAATGAGATGCTGCAGACCTCTATTGAGGATTTGACCGACTCAATCAGGCGGGGCCAGGGCGCGAAGAGTGTGGCGGCCTACCGCGATGCATACAGGATGCAGCAGGAGACAAACTCGAACTACCTGCAGATGGCTATGGCGCAGGCCGGTTACCACGGCAGCCACCATTCCTGGAACTACTACTGGGGCGGATTCAGCCAGGCGCAGATTGACAAACTGAGCGGGCAGATAGGCCGCCAGTGGGACGGGAACCTGTGGAGCCTGAGCCCGGAGGAGATGAAGGCACTACGCAGCAACGTGGACATGTGGACTCAAATCCAGAACACCGGCAAGGGCGGCTACGGCGGGCGACTGACCGAGAAGCTGGATGACTATATAGACCAGGCCGGCAAGCTGGAGGAGCTGACCGATAATCTTTATGAGGGTCTGACCGGAATGTCATTCGATTCCATGTATGACAGTTTTGTAAGCAGTCTGATGGATATGGAGAAGAGTGCTGAGGATTTCGCTGATGACATATCCAAATATTTCATGCAGGCGATGCTGTCAAACGCCATCGGTGAACAGTTCAGTGACAAGCTGAGGGCATGGTATGACAGATTCGGTAATTCCATGGAAAATGATGGTAAATTAGACCCTGATGAAATGGATAAATTGCTGAATGGCGACGGAGATTTTATGGGTTGGAACGAAATGGTGGAAGAGGCCATGAAGCTCCGTGACGAACTTGCCGCCGCCACGGGCTACGACAAAGTGCAGGAGGAAGGCACGGTGCAGACGGGCAAGCCCGGCGCTTTCACCGCCATTACGCAGGAGCAGGGCACGAAGCTGGAGGGCATGTTCACCGGCGGTCTCCGGCATTGGGCAAGCATGGACAGCGGCATCGAGAACGTCGCGGAGAAGATGAGCGCGGCCGAAGGATACCTGGCTAAAATAGAGGAGCACACCAGGCTGGGTACCGCCTGCCTGGGCGAGATAAAGGAAGATATACGTACGATAAAACGTGACGGCATAAAAGTGAACTGATATGGCAGATATATTGAGCGGTCTGGTGCTGGTAAACGGCACGGACATCTGGACTGAATACGGTGTATTCCTGGTGGAAGACCGGCGCGGCGGCATGGAGAACCTGACGGCCATCCTGACCCCGAGCAAGGCCAAGAAGGACACGGCCGTGGATATACGGGAGGAGCACGGGGAAAAATACAGCGCCGTGCTCACCCCGAGGAACGAGGCGCGTGACGTGACGCTGAATTTCGCCCTGTTCAACCGGACAAAGGCGGGATGGATGAGACAGTACTTCGCCTTTGTGAACTTCCTGAAACAGGGGAAAGACGGCTGGCTGGACATCAGCCTCCCCCAGTTGGGGCTGCAGCTGCGGTTGAAATATGCGGACTGCACGAAGTTCACCCCGCTGACCTATCTGTGGAGGGAGGGAGTGCATGCGGGCAAGTTCAAGGTGAAGTTCCGTGAACCCGTACCGGTCATCTGACGGATTAAAAAGACATTCAAACGGCATTTAAACGATAACCGAACATGATTACGATATACGACAGGAAAGGAAACAGGCGGGCGGACATCGCCGCTGACGACAGCTCGACCCAGCGGAAGGAGGTGCAGGGTGACAACGTGCTGTCCCTCTCTTTCACGCACCATGCCCATATAGCCGTCGATGTGAACGACTACACGGACTTCATGGGCGAACGTTACTGGCTGACGGAACGCTACACGCCGAAGCAGGTGAGTGAAGGCGAATGGCGCTATGACCTGAAACTGTACGGCATCGAGAGCCTCGTCAGGCATTTCCTTGTTCTGGAGACGACGGACGGCGATGCCGAACCGGTGTTCACGCTGACAGCCACGCCGCGGGAGCATGTGGCGCTGGTGGTCAGTGCCGTCAATGCCGGCATGGGGGATGTCACCGACTGGAAGGTCGGGCAGGTTGACGGTACGGAACTCATCGTCATAGATTACGAGGGGATGTACTGCAATGAGGCCCTGAAGGCGATTGCCGAAAAAGTGGGCGGCAAGGCCGAATGGTGGGTCGAGGGACAGACGGTGAATGTCTGCCGCTGCGAGCACGGGGAAAGCATCACGCTGGGTTACGGCGGTGGGTTGGTTTCCCTGGAACGCGTCACGGGCAGCACGGCCGGGTTCTACACCCGCCTGTTCCCGATAGGCTCCTCGCGCAACATCGACCCGGAAAAGTACGGCAGCAGCCGCCTGATGCTTCCGGGCGGGAAGAAGTTTGTCGAGGTGGGCGTTGACGAGTACGGCATATTCGACCGCTACGAACGCGATGCCTTCAGCGGTATCTATCCCAGGCGTGTGGGTACGGTAAGTGGCGTGCGCAGCAAGGAGGTGAAGGACAAGGACGGTGAGCCCTATACGGTATATTATTTCAGTGACGCTTCCCTGGATTTCGACCCGAACAGTTATGAACTTCCCGGAGCGGTCAAGCGCGTATCGTTCCAGGACGGTGAGCTTGCAGGGCTCGGCAAGGATGACGGACACTATTTCGATGTCAATTTCGACAGCGACACCCGTGAGTTCGAGATTGTGACCATCTGGCCTTATGATGACGGCATGCAGCTTCCGGGTGACACGCTTGTCCCGAAGGTGGGCGACCGTTATATAATCTGGAATATCCGCATGCCCGACGAGTATTACCCGTCGGCCGAAAAGGAGTTCAGCGATGCCGTAGACAAGTACAACCGGGAACACTGGCAGGACATCGGCGTCTACAAGGCCCCGACTGACCATGTATGGGTTGAGGAGCACGGTGCGGACCTGTTCATCGGACGGCGTGTAAGGCTGGAGAGCCGGAAGTATTTTCCGGATACCGGCTACCGTGACAGCCGTATCACGAAGATTACCCGGAATGTGAACCTGCCCTCGAAGATGGACCTGGAGATAAGCGACGCCCTGAGTTCCGGAACGCTCGAACAGATACGGGACGGCATAACCGGGGTGCAGAACTATATCCGTGATGTCGCATCGTCCCTTCCCGATATAATCAGGACCGGCGACCGTACCCTTCCGACGGACAACAACCTGTATTCGGCACGCCGCTGTCTGTATGACTTCTTTTCCCGGTTATATCCGGACACGGCATACGGTACGAAAACCTTCATGGACCCGGTAAGGTTCGGCGAATTCGTAGACAGTATGATTGCCGGCAAGGGTGCAGGGATATTCCCTGATGGCCGGGCACAGGTAGAACGGTTGGAAGTCCGCGGTTCACTGTCAGTGCTTGACCTTATTATCAATCAGATTCAAGGAATGGAGTCTGACTACTCCTTCACCGAGATTGGTAAGATAGAATCCGTGGAGGATTTGGGAGAAAACACCTACCGTCTGAGCATCGAGAAACGCACGGACTTCGACTTCATGAAGTTCCAGGAGAATGATGTCTGCTTTTCCATCATTAATACATTACTAACGGGCGGTTCCGAGTATTACACCAGTTGGATGCGTATTCTTACCACCAATGCGCAGGAGAATAGCATAACGGTCGTGCTCTATCCGGACAGCGAAGTGCCGGGCGGCACGAACTATCCGCCGTTGGCCGGCTACAACGTAACCCGCAGGGGTAACAGTACGCTTCCTGAGGCAGGCGGCTTTAACGGGCGGGCGCAGTCGTGGATGATTTCTTCGCGAGAAGGTCGGATTATGTTCTTGTCCAACGTGTATAAGCCAATACTGGAGGACTACAACTACTCAATCAGTATCGGCAGATTTCCCCGTACCAAGGCACTTGAAAAGCTGCCGATTTCCGAGAATGAGACAGGCGTCATGGCACAGACGGTCATTGCCGAGAAATTCTACCAACTCGACCATAACGGTGATGTCATTCCCAACAAGGTAGACCGGGGCGCCTGGTCGCTGGAAACGGCCCAGAGCGGCGCTCCTTACCGGTTTGTACAGCACGAACTGTCGAAACCTTCCGGCAGTGAATATACCCTGCTGGAACAGCATACGGTCTACCACCTTGGCTGCAAGTGGGGGTGTCTGAAGGACAAGACAACCGACGAACCGAAATGGAATTCCCCGTCATGGGGACTCCTTGAGGGCGACAGCAGGTATTCGCTCCAGCTCTCCCTTTCAGGTGGGGAGGCATTCGTCATAGGCGGTGTGGATACGATAATGTCCGGACGTATATATTTCGGAACTACGGATATAACGGATGATGTGATGGCGGACGGTGCCACTGAAGTGGAATGGTTCCGTGACAGCGGCAATGTTCCGGCGGACAACCTCTGGACGCCAGAGTACGTGGATGGCAACAGGCTTGCCATCCATATCGACAACGGGAACCAGCACGGGGTCGGTTCAGACTTCGGCTTTGTAAGCAGGTCCGTTGCCTTCGTATGCCGGGTATTCATTCCGGTTGAAGGGGAAATGCAGCAGATAGAACAGAGATTTGGTTTTGACATATTATAACTATGGGAATAAAGAGTAACAAACAGCAGGGGCGTATTTATGTGAGTCCCCTTTCCATCCAGGGAGAGATAATTGTACTGTCGGGCAGTCCCGTGCAGACCTATGACAAGCAGCTGCGGGAATACAGCCCCGACCGGACCCTGACACCGCTGGTCATCGTGCCGAAGGTATCGGCATTCGACGAGAAGACGGTATTCGGTGAAATGGAACTCACGGGGGTGGAGTGGTTCGAGGGCACACCCCGTGACAAGTCGGCCAACCGCATCGTCGAGGGTGAGTATTACAGCATTTCCGATGGCAGCGGCGGTGTGCCCAAATATGCGCTTACCATCCGGAAGAACACGCCGCCGGAGAAGCCGGTGGAGTATTTCGGCATCGCGATATTCACGGACCCTCGTACGAACCGCGAGGTCCGCTGTGAACGGAGCGTGAAGTCCTATGCGCACCTTTATGACAACAAGGCGTATTCGCTGCGTCTGAAGGGGGATTCCGTGATGGTGACCGACCCGCTGCGCCTGGCCGACCGTTCCGGCTATTGGGACAGGGAGATAGAACCGCAGCTCTATACGGGCACTGAACCGGTGGATGATGAACACGCCGCATACTTCTGGGACATTCTTGAAGACGGAGCATACCGCCCGGTTACGCCGGACGACCCCGGCATTGTCTGCCATGATGGGAACGGTGTATATACAAGAAAGCTGATGTATCAGGCGAAGTATGTCACCGGTGCAAGCTTCCGTTGCCGTGCCTGTGAGTATGCGGGCAGCAGACCGCAGGCCCCTACGGACGGGCGGCTGGAAAAGGTTATTGAGGTAAAGACGGAGATGGCCGTTTCCCTCAATTGCGAAATTATCCAGACAAAGGGTTTTACCCTTTCCGATGATATGAAGCAGCCGAGCGCCTATGAGGTACGCATCTTCGACAACCGCCGCGAGTACGGTACAGAGTACGATGACCTTTTCCGCATCACATGGAAAGGCCAGAGTGCGAAGCCGGGCGAGCCGGAGAAGGTGCTGGCAACCGGCGGGCGGACGTTGGAGTTTATTCCGGCGGACAAGGGTTTTCCGGCAGGACATATCTTCCAGGTGTGGGCGGAAGTGGGGCTTCTCATCGGTGAGTCCCTGATGGGCGATGAGGAAGGTGCTGTTATCTCCTCACAGATTGACGGACAGACGGTATTCATTGCCATGGGTCCGGTATATGAATAGTAATAACTTTAAACTTTAATCAATATGTACGTAATTGTAGAAAAGGCAAAGCTCGAAGGCAAATTCTTTGGGATAATGAATACCCTTCCGGACGGCAGGGTGTACATTCCTATCAGTGAGATGCGGAATGTGGGTACTCTTCTTGACATCGACATCATTGGTTCTGCACGTGAGTTGAAAGAACTGATAGAGAAACAGCAGGAAGCGATGCAGGGTTCAGAGGACATCGACCCCGGTTTTAGTGTGACACCCGAAGAGGAAATAGACCCCGGTTTCAGCCAGGAGCAGAATCCGGACAGCGACAGCGGGGCGTCGGAAGAGGGTGATGGCAGCGTGACCGGTCCGGAACAGCCGGCCGGGGCAAAGACTGACGGAAAAAGGAAAGGAGGCCAGCGATGAACCAGAATCAAGTGACCGCATCGGTAGCTATTGTGGCAGTGAGCAACGGAACAACTGTCAACGGGTATGTACGCGTGGACAATGGTCCGCTTATCCAGGCATGGACAAAGGGTAGTGACAAGTATACGCCGGACTTTGAAGCGTTGGCGGAGGACAAACGCCCTATTGTCATCGTCGTATTGCGGGATGTGAGCAGCGGGCGTATCCTCATCCCTTCCAAACTTGTATTCAAGTACAACGGTACCGAACTTGCATTCGGGGAGGATGGGCTGTGCAATACGGAACAGTTTGTCGGCATGTTCAAGCGCGTAGCCGGGTATAATGTAAGTGTAGACTCGCAGTCCTATCCCATGACGGGACTTCGGGTGATGAAGAACCTCGTGCCCATCTCCGGATATGACAATGACCGCATAACCGTTTCCGGGGAAGTTGAAATCGGCGGGCATACGGTCTCGTTCAACGAACTTGCAACTGATGTTGTTATTCAGGAAAGTTCCGGTAAACAGTATGAGTTATTCATTACTTCTGACAAGGGTACGCAGATAATCAATCCGTCCGAAGTGCTGACGTTGAAGGCATCGCTGTACAGCGGCGGAGACCTTATCAACGATTTGGGCAATATCACGTTGCAATGGAAGAAGCAACTGCCATCGGGAGAGGCCAACCTCGGAACTCAGGGAACCCAGAACATTGCCGCGAATGATATTGACGGTTCGCTGGTGGTAAGTTGTGAGGCTGTGCAGAATGCGAAGGTCATAGCAAAGGGCTTCATTACCGTGTTCGACCTTAGCGACCCTATACTGGCGGCATTCAAGGTCAAGGGGCTTTCATCGGACGGGCAGATATATCCGGGAGAAACGGGAACGCTGACACCGTATGCCTATAAACGCCAGTCCGGAGAGGAAGTGGCGGTGGCAAGCTGGGACTTCGCCACATTCGATGGCGAGAACAATCCGTTCACGCTGTCGGGAAAGGACAGCAACAAGTTCCAAGGAAAGGATATTGCACTGACCTATACGGATGCGGCGCGGGCCAAGACATTCAGAGTAATCGCCACGAATACAAATCCTATTGAGCTATGATGGTAACGGCGGTTTTGAGTGTCGTGGCGGTACGTGAGCCTGACCCGGTGGAATACGTTGACATCGAGTGCCAGCCGGCTGCCATCTCTGTGGACTGTAACAATGTACAGATGGTGCCGCTGAAGCTGAAAGCCCTGCACCGTAGCGGGGCTGATGCGGCCCTTCTGGATGTATTCTGGCGGCTGCATGTCCAGTCGGCCGGCAAGGACCTCGGTACGGCGGATTCCCCCGGTGCATCGTCCGAATGGGAATACTACCTTCCGTCTGACAAGTGGGGCAATGCGGATTCCGTGATTGTGGAAGCGTACCGTGATAGTGCCCGCGAGACCCTTCTTGCTCAGAAGAGGGCCAGCATTGTGCGGCAGAACCCGTCCCCCTTCCCGGTAGAGGGTGACTGGAAACCGCTGCCGTTCAAGTATAAGAATGGGGAATATTTCCTGGATAAGGATAAGGGGTTTGTATTCATGTGGATGAATCCTGTACCGGGAAACAGTGATAAACATCCGTTCTTTGACGTGGCCCAGAACCCGGACACTACTTCCTGGAAATCCATCCAGGAATACCCGCTACTGGGTACGCAGCTTTTGCTTGCCAGAAAGATAGATGCAGACCTTATCGACGTGGATAACCTGAAGGTGAAGCACCTGGATGGCGCAGACGGGGAGTTTACAGGCAGTGTTACCGCAACCGAAGGTTATATCGGTGCATTCAAGATAACCAACAGAGGACTTGAAAACGAAAAGGAAAATCCGACCGCGACATTGAGGATAGGCAAGGATGGCGGGAAGTTTTTTGAAGTGAATGTCTCGTCCGGGGCAATGTGCCGTATTCGTGGAGATGGGATTACGGCACTTAGTTTGGATGCCTACGGTGACCATTCAACCGGTGTAAGAGTGATGGCCCAGGCCGGATATGATACTTGCGCGATAGAAGCATTGGGTAATGTAGATTTGAATGCCAGGAGCGGTGAATCGGTAAGAATAAGCAGATTACGGGCTTCCGGATTAGCAGCGAATGTCCGCAATTTAGGCAGCAGTATGATGTCTGCCCCACCGAGCTATACGGTCAGTGATACCGATGATATTATCATATATGGAGGACCGGATATAAGCTTTGACCCTACCTTGTTTCTTCCAAGGTCAACTACTCCAGGCCGGATTGTATATTTAAAGAACCAGTTGAACCGGAATGTCTCAGTGAAAGGACCCCTGATGAATCCCAATAACAGAGGCACAACCACTGCTACTTCCATCAATCAAATATCCTGCTTTTTCGTTTTTGACGGTAGTCATTGGATTTATTTTTACTGTGGATAATGGTTATGTTGGATATGTTTTTAAGAATTAACGACAAGCTGCTGCATTTTCTTGCATGCCTTGCCATCACGCTGACAGCGGGTGAACTCTGTGCCGTTACGGCAGGCGTGACGAAAGAAGCCGCTGACTGGATGTACAGGAAGAACTGTAAGGTCGGTTCGGGATGGGACTGGCTGGACGTACTTGCGGATGCTGCCGGCATAGCGGTCGGCAGCGTATTAAGGAGATTGGTATTCGATTATTAATGTAATAAAAAGGATTATGTTAGACACATTATTGGTTGCGCTGGTTATCTCGGTAGATACCGCGCAGGTAAAGGAATTTCCGCAGAAGGCGGAAGTCGAGTTCAAGAAAAATGATTTAAAAGAGAATATCATTAAGTCAGCCTTGAATTTCCATAATAGCGGGAAGAAGGACGATAAGACCTGGAACTGGAAGATTCAGGATGTGGTGTTCAAAAAGGATTAAAACAATGTTCAATTTAAAATCAAATAATTATGGGAGCAATTAAAACTATGAAGGAAGTCGAAAGCGCACTTCCCCAGAAAAAAGAGATAAATTATGTACGTGCTTTGGATAAGAACGGCAATCCGATTTTAATCAGTAAAGAGGACCTGGCGCAAGTTGTGGGAGAACTGATGCCAGTTGTAACTCCTGAGAAAGACGGATTAAGTAATTCCAAGTTTGCAACAACAAAGATAAAATCAGAAGGCAAACGTAGCATATTACTATACCGTTCATCATCTTCCCAATGGGCTCCTTTTGCAATCAGAGTATCATGTATATCCACAGGTGAACCATCAAGTGATTTTTGCGTTTACATTGCTGGTAATACAATGGAATTACAAGATACCACAAAAGTATATGTCAAATACCTATATGGACAACCCAATAGCGATACATACCTAAAAATGAAATACGAAACTGACCATAGAATATCCATATACTTGACTTCGGATAATTCATTAGGTGATAGAACTATTGTCAGAGAACTGATAGTTAGAGATTCAATGTATGATATGGCTACACAAGATGATGAAATTACCGGACTGGCAGATTGCACTATTGTGCAATAGGTTTTATCTCCTTGTATGATTCGTCTATGAAACCAATATCTTTAATTATATCGCATTGGGTACTGCAATCGTATTTAAAGTAAACAGATTGCCCTTGTACTACAGTAAATACTACGTAAACATCCCAGTCCTTATAAACCACTTTTATATCGGTAAACCCGGATGGTATGGAATAAAACTCTCCGACTATTCCATCGGAAGGTACTTTGTTTGCGTAGGTTGCCAATCGAACCCCTACGTTGTAGAAATTATGGCTGCCAATGATATTGAGACTTACTCCGTTCCATTGGACTTGATGGGTATAATGGATTGCAAAAGAGTTTGTAACACGTAATTTTTTCCATAACAGTTCTCCCACGTCGATTTAGGGATGTGGGAGAACTGATACCTGTGGCTACCTTTCAAAAGAATGGACTTTGGGATAAGAAAATGGTTCCGGTTTGGATGAATGCAAAATGCTTATTAATGACTGTAAGTCAAGAGTGTGTTGTCAACTTCTTAGTCTCAACCCGGCACACTTATGTAGCCCAGAATACACTTGCTGTTGTACAGGTTATGTATGGCGTAGATGATACATATATTTCGGTTCGCTATCACCACTTAATTCCTAAAAGTCATAATCTGATTCTCCTTAATTTAAAGTATAAGAAAACAGAAGACAACCGCTTGAATATCTATATTGAAAGCAATGACCCGGTGATTTCAATCCTATCTACATCAGACTTTTCGAGGCTGGAATTTAAGAATGAAGTAATTAAAGAATTTCCACAGGATGCAATAGATGCCGTTGAGGTATGATTAGGGTATAATGGCCGGGGAGTTATATTCCCGGCCAAAATAATTGATTAAATGCTTTGCTGATTGAATGTAAAATTGTTCCATGAGGACCAAGGCCCATTATTCCAACTTACCCGTATACAAATTGTTTTTCCCTGTAAATCAACACCTGTTTGAATGGTTAAAGTCTTAGTATTAAATACAAGTAATCCACCGTAATTGAATGGCATAGTGGTAGAATTCCCCACGTCATACATTCCACTTGTACGTATGTCATCGGGGGACATTTCTCCTTGAATTATATCACGCTGCATAAACGGGAAAAATCCTAAAGAAGTGAACAGTTCTCCCACATCCGTAAATCGACGTGGGAGAACTGATAGGTGAAACCACTATTGAAAAAGCGGGGTTGTTATCTCCGGATTTGTTCAAGGTATATCCTCATTTTGTAAATGCTTACGATTCTGTATATAAGATTGCAG
>ERZ773186.1758-NODE-1758-length-17525-cov-12.495478_pt1 | contig 17525 bp, 12 predicted proteins | sample MGYA00581000_ERZ773186 | MGnify/ENA primary metagenome ERZ773186 (study PRJEB29015, sample SAMEA2737752) | human gut metagenome | biome: human gut; feature: human-associated habitat; material: faeces | place: China | collected 2012 ...
TGCTGCAGGAGAGCGCGCTGTATATGCTGGCCTCCAATATCTCCGCCTGCGACGAGGTGTGGGTGGTGAGCCACGGCGCGGGGGAAAACCTCCGGTCCATCGGCTATCAGGGAGACTATCAAGTGATGGAAAACGGCGCGGATATGCCCCGGGGCCGGGTCAGCGAGGAGGCGATCACCGCCGCCACAACGGACTACGATCTGCCGGAGGGCGTGCCGGTGTTCCTGTTTGTGGGCCGCATGATGTGGTACAAGGGACTGCGGATCATTCTGGACGCGCTGAAGCTGCTTCAGGCCGGGGGTCAGGATTTCCGCATGGTGTTCATCGGCAGCGGCGCTGACGCGGCGGAGGTGCAGAAGTATGCAAAGCCCTTGGGCAGCAAGTGCATCTTTACCGGGGCTATCTCCCAGCGGGAGACGCTGCGGGCCTGGTACTGCCGGGCGGATCTGTTCCTGTTCCCATCCAGCTATGATACCAACGGTCTGGTGGTTCGGGAGGCGGCGGCCTGCGATCTTGCGGCGGTGCTGATCGACGGCAGCTGCGCGGCGGAGGGCGTGACCGATGGGGTGGACGGCTTCCTCATTGATGAAAATGCCGGGTCCATGGCCGCAAAATTGCAGGAGATCTGCAAGCAACCGGAATGTATGGCTCAGGTGGGCTGTCAGGCCGGGGACCGGCTGTATCTCTCCTGGGGCGATGCGGTAAAGCGGGCCAGAGAGCGCTATGGCATTGTGATGGAGAACTACCGCATGGGCCGGTATGACGATCACCATAGGCCCATGGACGGTGTTTTGAATGCTCAGGGCAGCATGATGGACGCGCTGGCAAAGCTGTGGTAGAATGAAACGAAAGAAGGTGAGGATGGTGGAGCTCAAAACGACAATCGCCCAGGGACTGCACGTCACAGATGACAGCGCGGGTTATGATGCCGCCTGTAAGCGTGTCCTGTCTGAAAAGGCAATCCTGGCGCGGATTATGAAGTCCTGCCTGGAAGAATACAAGGATTGCGATGTCAATGATATTGCCGAGAAGTACATTGAGGGCCAACCCCAGGTGTCCGCCGTCCCGGTGCTGCCGGACGAGGGTGGCACAGTCATCAGCGGCATGGACACCGAGGACAAATCGGTGCGCGAGGGGACAGTCACCTATGACATTCGCTTCCGCGCCATCGTTCCCGACTCCGAGGAACAAATTGCCCTCATCATCAACGTGGAGGCCCAGAACGATTTTTACCCCGGCTATCCGCTGATAAAGTGTGGCATATACTACTGTTGCCGCATGATTTCTTCCCAGTACGGCAGGGAGTTCACTGGCTCCCATTATGAGAAAATCAAGAAGGTCTACTCCATCTGGATTTGCATGAAACCGCCGCAGTATCGAGAGAACACCATTACCCGGTATCGGCTGGTGGAAGAATATCTGGTCGGCGAGGGCAAAGAACCCATCAGGAATTATGATTTGCTGTCCATCATCATGCTGTGCCTTGGCGGGCCGGATGGGTCAAATTATGACGGCGTATTGCGGATGCTGGATGTGCTTCTCTCCAACGAAACCAGCGAGGCGGAAAAGCGGAAAATTTTGCAGGACGATTACGACATTCAAATGACGCAGACAATGGAAAGGGAGGTGTCGGTCATGTGTAATTTGAGCAAGGGCGTTGAGGAAAAAGGCGTTGCTAAAGGTATCTTGTCCTCTATCAAAAACCTCATGGAAACGATGGGGCTGACCATTGAACAGGCTATGGCGGCGCTGAAAGTCCCGGAGGGCGAACGTCAGAAATATATGGATTTGCTGGAACGGCAGTAATGACAAAAACGCCACGGACTATCGTTGTCCCTGGCGTTTTCTGTATCTACGTTAGCTGACTTGAGCAGCTTCGGCTTCTGCCTGTTTCTTCCTGTGGTAGTTCTCCCGCCTCGCGGCAAGCATACGTTCATACCGGGCCTGGGCTTCGGGATCTCCGGCGGCAGCGTCCGCATACATTTTCTGACGGGACTTCTTTACCGCTTCTGACTGTTGCGCTCTCTGCTGCGCCAACTCTGCCGCCGCTACCGGGTCGGTTTCGGCGCGGGCTTTCAAATCCTGCAAAGCCGCCTTTTTCCGATTGCGATGGGCTTCCAGCCGTTCCGCTTCTTCTAGGGTGAGAGGCAAACCTGCCTCGGCACATCTGGCAAGTTCTTTCAACGTCCGCTGTTGGGGCTTCGGGGGCTGTGCGGACTTCTGCCTGTCACGCCACGCTTTGTGCTGCTCGGCTTTCTTCTGGCGGTGCGCCGCAAGCCGCTCCGCTTCCTCCGGGGTGAGATCGGCTCCATCCAGCTTGGCGAGTTCCTTCAGTGAGCGTTTGCGAGGCTTCTCTGGCTGACTGGCCTTTTTCTTGTCGCGTTGCTTCTGCTGATAGGCCCGATTGCGCTCTAACCGCCGTTCTTCCTCCGCCTGTTCCTCCGGGGTCAACAGGCCCGCCCGCTTCCTCGCGGTAAACTCCCGGCGCTCCTGCTTGTACCTCTCATACCGAACCTGGGCAAGCACCTGGGAGCGTTCCTCTTTCTCTGCCTGTTCCTCCTGCTGGCGGCGTTCTTCCTCCTGCTCCATCGGGGTCACAATGTCGGCGGGAACCTCAAACGCGCCAATGAAATTGAAATAGAAATCTAACCGCTGACGGCGCTGCTTTCCCCGTCCGTTGCCCTCATGGACAACGATTTTCTCGATAAACTCATTGAGAATGGGCGTAGTCAGTTCCGAAAAATCGGTGTACCGCTTGGCAAGGTCGATAAACTCCGTCATTCTCACCCGGTCGGCGTTCCAGTTGTCCAGCAAGCCCTGCCACTCCGTCATGGAGGCTTCCAGCGCGGCCTGTTCCTCGTCATACTCGGCAAGGAGACGGCTGAAATGCTTATCCGGCAGCTTGCCCGTGGCGTTGGCCTCGTACAGCTTCTTCACCAGTCCGTCCAGTTCGGCGTGGCGCTTCTTCGCCTGGACAATCTGTTTCCGGCAATCCTTGACTGCTTCCTCCTGGCGCAGACTGGATGCCTTTCGAACCCGCTGAACAAACTCCTGCTCGTTGTTGCGGACATACCAGCTTATCCGCTGGATGGCGGAGAGGATCGCCGCTTCCAGCTTTTGCGTGGCAACATAGTGAATGGTGCAATCCTCCATAGGTGCCCGGTATCTGGAACAGGTGAAAGCATCGTCAATGTACTTGCCTTGGACAAGACTGTTGTGGTGGGTCAGCTTTGCGCCGCAGTCGGCACAGTAGAGCAGTCCGGTTAAACGGTTAGGGGCATTACTCCGCTTGGGTGTCCGGCGCTTGGTTTCCCGCAAACGCTGAACATTGTGCCACGTTTCTTCGTCAATGATGGCGGGGACGGCTCCCTCAAATACAAATTGTTCCTCTGGCATTGTCCTGCGGGTGCTTTTAGTCTTGTAGTTCTCACAGACAGTCTTGCCCAGCACCTTGCGCCCCAGGTACTCCGGCCTTTTAAGAATATAACCCAGGGTGGTGGCAGACCATGCGTAGGGGTCGCGGTAGCTGTTGGCTCGAACAGGACAGCCGATACGCTTCCAGTGTTCGGAAGGGATGGGGATTTGCTCGGCCCGCAGCGTTCGGGCGATGCCGTTGACGCTCTGACCGTCCATGACCATCTGAAAGATGCGGCGCACAACGGCGGCAGCTTCCTCGTCGATCACCCACTCGCCCTTTTCTTCTTTTGAGGCGAGATAGCCATAGGGGACGGCCCCCGAACAGCGCAGGCCCTTTTCCATTCTGGACTTGAAAACGGTCTTGATTTTGCGGCTGGTGTCAGCAACGTACCACTCATTTATCACATCCCGGAAGATGGACATAATATCAAATCCATTGGCGGTGTCCAGGTTGTCATTGGCGGCGATAAAGCGGACGTTGTACTCGTCAAAGGTGCGTTTGAGCAAGCCGACCTCCACCACGTCACGGCCTATTCTGCTCTGGTCTTTGACAATGACGGTAGCCACATTTCCGGCCCGTATCTCGTCCACCATAGCGTCCAGGCCGGGCCGCTTGAAGGTCGTTCCCCGCACCCCGTCATCGGTGAAGTGGCGGACATTAGTGAAGCCATTTTTTCGGGCGTAGTCCTCCAGGATGCGCTTTTGATTTTCTACGGACACGCTCTCGTCAGACCGCCCATCGTCGTGAGATAACCTTTCGTACAATGCTGTGATTTTACCCTTTTGCTCCTGCTTCCTCATGTGTGTAACCTCCTGTTTTGTATTTTCACGACCTTTCTATCCTTATTATAGTGACCCTTTGTGAGCCGTTATCATAGATGTACCTGTACCATGCGTCGCTCTTAAAGTACCAAGCGAGATATGAAGGAGAAATATCTGCTTGCAGCACAAGACAGGTATATAGCGGCGAGATAATACCTTGCTCACTGAGAGTATATCTATTGAACGGTCCGTATGGCGCAGAATTTGACTTTCTCGGATTGTAAACAAAGTCTCCATTTTCGATGACATAGTAATTTGCTGTGTTTCCGTCCACTGCAATAACCTTGTCAAAGAAATCGCGCTGAGGAATTAGTCCGTATTCCGCAGAGTTGGTAATTACATTTTTTATTACTCCATCTGTGTTACGGCGCGAAACTTTTTTAAAAATATCACCCAGTCGAACACAAGTCCACTCTGCGCCATTCTGAGAAGGGAGTTGGCGAAAAATGCGCTGCATGACACCTCTTTTATACTTCTTGAGGTTAACTACGAGAGATTGCTGCGCGTCGATACGACGATCTAAGGCAATGAGAAAGTCTGCAACCTTTCTTTGCTCGGCAGTATTCTCCGGCAGATAGTGTTTTGTGGCGAAGAACTCATCTGTTGGGACATTAAGCAATCCGTGATTTCTTGCCCCTTCTGCTGAAATCATATAGATTTCCTTGTACCATTTGAGTGAATCAAAGTACACCTTAATGAAGTCTGTATCGTGCTTCTTGAGCGCAAAACAGATATATAGTGTAGACAACTCTCCCATAGGATAGCGGTCTAACCGCTTTATTGAACCGAAGTCGTAACCTACGGAATAGCTCTTGTTATACGCATATTCGCCATTCCTCAAAAGGTAATATCCGCTCATGTCTTTGCTTGCAACGGTTTTGTTGAAGTAACTGATCTGATCGACAAGACCATCTTTCGAGGATATTGTCAGGGGTAGATCAGTTTCATTGTTGCTGTTTTTCCGTGTTACTCGTTCTGCAAAATCAGACAATTTTTCTGCTCTCCACGGCTCATAGAAGCCCGGAAAGCGGAGCTTCGGACGCTTCTCAAGACCGTTACTTGAGGTCTATTTTCAGACCTCATTTCGGTATGAACCAAAAGTAAAATCCCTTGCAGTAGCAGAGATTTTCCGCTATTGCAAGGGATTTCGTCTGTCATATAGCTGTTTCTGCTTTCTTGATCAGAAGTATAAAAGAGGTGTGTTTGAGACGGTATTTTCCCAAAAAGTTAGACTCATTCCTCGTAACAAGAGAAAGGACTGGCAGAAATATAAACTGTCCGATTTTGCCACGAGAGTAACGAGGAAAAATGGAGGGCAATCGGATATACCGCTGACTATCTCTGCGCAATACGGTTTGATTGATCAACGGGATTTCTTTTCCAAGACCGTTGCAAGCGCAGACATGAGCGGGTATTATTTGCTTCGTTCTGGAGAATACGCCTACAATCGTAGTACATCAAATGATTATCCATTTGGCTCTATCAAGCGTCTCGAATTGTATCCTATGGGGGCTGTTTCAACCCTCTACCTTTGCTTTAGGGTTAAAGACGATATAGTATTGAGTGATCTTGCAAAATGGTATTTTGAGTCTTCTCAATGGCATCGTGGCGTTAATGAGATTTGCGCCGAGGGTGCAAGAAATCACGGACTCCTTAATGTTCCAACGGATGGTTTCTTTAATACAGTTCATACATTGCCTTCTGATCCAGAGGAACAATTAGCTATTGCAAGTTATCTATCTTTATTCCAAGCGCGGCTTGACTCCGCACAAGCCGTGCTTGAAAAGCTGCTCCGTATCCGCAGTGGCCTGATGCAGAGACTCTTTACATGAAGAGTTGTTGTAGCAGAGCTTTTTGCATACAACGCAAAGCCATCAGTTTCTTTTGTGCAATTTCAGTTCTTGTATTGAGAGCGTCAAATATTTTGAACATTTTGCGCTGCGTATTGTAGTCGGGGTAGCTAATTTCTATCTTTGAAAGTTCACTTGCTTGAATGTGAACAACGGACTTTCCCTGTGCAATCCGAGCAATTTGTCCGTTTACGATATGATTCAAAATATAACTCATAATCCGCCCGTCAATTTTTGAACTGCGGAATATGTTGAGATCACCAGCGAGAATTATATCTGGCAGCATAACACACGCTGCGGTTGATATTTCTTCCGGCGTTTCACCGGAGGTGGGAATGACCACGTCTCCAACACGGCTATAATATTGCTTTTCGGGTTGAGCTTTGGTTCTGCGTATAACCGCATTTATCACCTCATGATATGTCGTATAAAGTTCACCATACAGGATAAACGGAGTTCCATCAGGTGCTATGTCTGCTTTTGATAACGGTGCGCCTTTTGTAAATGACCCCAAATCGCCAATCTTAGCCGTAGTCCATGTTGCATCTGCAATACAACATGAATAGGGGGTCAATAGTGTGCGAACGACACCTCTTTTATACTTCTTGAGGTTTTCAACAAGCTGTGCCTGTTTTGCAATCCTCCGTTCAAGCGTACCGAGCATATCTGCTACCCGGTTTTGCTCAGAGAGAGGTGGTATGTGGACCTTGATTGTTTCAATCTGAGGATACTTCAAGTTCCATGTGTCGGAAGTCATGCCTTGAGAGTTCTTTCTAAACTCATTGATCAGGTTAGGACTTTTGAAGAGAGCTGCAAAATAGCCATTACTAATCGGGATTTTAGGCATTAGAACTGTGTATGCAGGGCTAACTATACCATCATACGGAGAGATGCCGTTTGCTCCTTGCCACATTCTCATGGAGTTATAGACCATGTCGCCCATGAGAACAACCTTATAATTGCTTTTGTCTGCACTTGAGTTGTCTTTGCCTTCGATCTCAGAACGAGGTATGACACCATCATTCATCGTGACAGAAAGCAGCACCATGTCAGACGCTCCTCGCTGACTTCTTTCGGCATATATGTCACCTATGTGACATTGCTTGTACGGCTCATCGAAGCCCGGAAAGCGGAGCTTCGGACGCTTCTCAAGACCGTTACTTGAGGATACATTTGCCATAATTATTTGCCCTCCACGTCAAAGGGGAAAACCAGCCCCAACTCATCAAAAAACGGTTTCAGTTCCGCATCAATATCCTTGATTTCAGATTGCAGCTTGCGGATCTCAGCGGCAACTTCATTCAAGTCAATCTCAGGTTCCGGCTCAAAGGTGTCAACATAACGGGGGATATTCAGATTGAAGCCATTCTCTTCAATCTCTTGCATGGTCGCAACATGAGCGTATTTATCGACATCCTGACGGCGCTCGTAGGTTTCAACAATCTTGTCAATGTCGCACTCCCGAAGGATATTCTGGTTCTTTCCGGCTTCAAAGTCGCTGGAAGCGTCGATGAAAAGAATGTTGTCAGAGTTACCGTTTCGCTCTCTCTTGAGAACAAGGACGCAGACGGGGATGCCCGTACCAAAGAACAGATTTGCAGGCAAACCGATTACCGCGTCCAGAACATTTAATTTCTGAATGAGATGCTTGCGGATTACTTCCTCAGCAGCACCACGGAACAGGACGCCATGCGGCAGAAGAACGACGGCTCGTCCGTCCTCATCCATGTGGTAAACCATGTGCTGAACAAAGGCAAAGTCAGCCTTGCTCTTCGGAGCAAGTTTGCCATACTCATTGAAACGCTCGTCCTCCATGAAGTGCATATCGGCAGACCAGTTTGCAGAATAAGGCGGATTGGCAACCTGAACACGGAACTTCATGTCTCCGAAGTAGTCATGCTCTAAGGTATCACCGTTGTAGATGTTAAAGTTGCGATATGGGATTCCGCGCAGAATCATGTTCATTCTGGCGAGGTTATAAGTCGTGGAGGTCAATTCCTGTCCATGGTAGTTTCTCACATTGGCGTAGTTCTTGAGGCGCAGCAGCAGCGAACCAGAGCCACAAGTGGGGTCGGCTGCATCTTTGACATCCGTGAGACCGAGGCAAGCCAGACGGCAAAGCAATTCGGCAGGACCGGAGGGCGTATAGAACTCACCGGCTTTCTTGCCAGCAGTTGCAGCAAACTGACCAATCAGATATTCATAGGCGTTACCAAGAACGTCAATTTTGGTATCATCCACGCCGAAGTTGATTTCGTCCAGCGAAGCGATGATCTTTGCCATAACAGCACTTCTATCTTTGACAGTATGACCGAGCTTCGATGAATCGAGCTGCATATCAGAAAACAGTCCGTCAAAGTCCTCCTGAGAATCGTTTCCGATTGTGGACTCCATCAGCGCGTTGATTGCGCTTTGCAAGAACTCAATGTCGAAGGAACGGTTTTCTACCATCTTGACCATCTTGCGGAACAAATACTGTGGCTCGATGACATAGCCGAGGTCGCGCAGCGCCTCTTCGATAACGGCGGTCTTATACTCTTCGTCTGCCCACGCCTCTTCATAATCGATACCGTCATCCTTGAGAAGATTTGCCATATACTTCTCTGTCCGGTCGGAAAGGTAGTAGTAGAAGATCATGCCCAAGATGTAGTTCTTGAACTCATGCGCCTCCATGTTTCCGCGCAAGGCATTTGCCATTGCCCATAGCTTATTGCAAAGCTCTTTCTGGTGAGCCTGAATCGAATTATCCATTTGTCTCTCTCCTTATTGGTATTTCTCTGTGTGCTGCCGGATGAAATCAACGATCCGATTTACAAGGGATCGCTTCTTCAAAAGCGGCAAGGGCTTCTCAATCCTATCCCGGATAGTTCCTGCATCCATTGTGCCAGAAAACTCATATTCCGAAATAATATCCGTCAGCATAGATGCGTCAATGTCCTCAGTCTTCGCAAAGGCAACAATCTCTTCGCGCTTTGCTTCATTTTCAAAGTCGTTATATGCTGCATCAATTTCATCCGCACTTTCCAAACCGACAACAACACGATCTAAGAACGCTTGTAGGATTTCGACTTTCCGGAGCAACTGCGGATTATCGGTTCTACCCAGCTCATCCTTAATGTGTTTAATATCGTAATCCTTCTGCTTGGGATCGTCGAAATGGATGTTGCGGATCAGGTTCATGATGTATGCGACATTGATCCTGTCACTCTCCATCAATTCGATGCAGAAGTCAACGTCGTTCAGAACGGAGACAACCTCGCGGTCTGTTTTTTGCCTTGAGTAGAGCATGAGGTATTTGCTCTTGTAGTCCTGGTATTCCTGCTCGGACATGATAAGAGCATCTTGATCGAAGCTGAACTCAATAAAGGTCTGCAATGATTGGAGATACTTTGTCAGCTCACGGAAGGTCACGACGAACTTCTTTTGATCGTCCTCGTTCTGCATCGTGTCAACGGACTCAGGGAACAGCGCGATTTCCTTGAGCTTCATCACCATTTCGTTGAACTTCTCCACGAAGTATTGATACCCCGGAACAACAATGCCGGAAGTATCTTGACTCTTAGAGAAGAGTGTCAGCGCGTCATCGGTGCGTTTTTTGAGGTTGCGGTAGCAAATGATAATGCCAAAGGGCTTTGTTTCCTTCTCAACGCGGTTTGTCCGGGAATAGGCTTGCAGCAAATCATGATACTTCAAGTCCTTGTCCACATAAAGGACAGAGAGCTGCTTGCTGTCAAATCCGGTCAGGAACATATTCACGACGATAAGAATATCAAGCGACTTTGTTTTCTTTCCCTTTACTCGGTCAGAGATGTCCTTGTGATAAGCCGAGAACGTATCTGTGGAGAAATTGGTCCCGTACATTTCGTTATAGTCCTTGATGATCCGTTCCAACGAATCCCGGCTATGCTCGTCCTTGCCCTCAGCATCCTCATTCTGCCCGTAGGAGAAGATGCCGCTGATATTCAGGTCATGCTTGATCTTCTTGAAAATGTCGTAGTACTTAACAAGGGCATCAATAGAGGACACGGCAAAAATAGCCGTATACTGTCCATTTCGGGTTTTCGCCTTGTGGTTCTGGATGATGTGATTGGCGATCAGAGACATTCGCTCATCGGACATATAGAGTTCGCCTATATCAATCGCGTCTGCGAGTGTCGGGTCATCCCAGTCAAAATCACCCTCCATTGTTTTTATGTATTCGATGTGGAATCCCAGAACATTATTATCAAAGATGGCGTCTTTAATCAGATAATTGTGAAGGCACTCACCAAAGAGCATTTCCGTTGTTTGCGTGATTTTACCCTCAGTTTTACCGTTGACTTCAAAGCGAGGTGTCCCCGTGAAGCCGAAAAACTGTGCCTTTCTGAAATGCCGCACAATATCCTTGTGCATATCCCCGAACTGGCTGCGGTGGCATTCGTCGATGATAAAGACAACCTTCTCGTCTTTGTATGCGTCCATTACTTTCTCGTACTGAGGGCGCTTTACAGCGTTTGCCATCTTCTGCATCGTGGTGACGATAAGCTGCCGGTTCTTATCCTTCATCTGGCGGACAAGGACATCGGTGCGATCTGTCACATCAACAGAGCCAGCCTCAAACTTGTTAAACTCTTCGGTTGTCTGAGAATCCAAGTCTTTTCGGTCAACAAGGAAAATGACTTTCTTGATGTTCGGATTTGCTGCAAGGATTTGCGCCGTCTTAAAGGATGTCAACGTCTTGCCCGCGCCGGTTGTGTGCCAGATATACGCATTCCGGTTTGTAAGCGTTGCCTGACGGATCAGCGCTTCTACGGCATAAACCTGATAGGGACGCATGACCATCAAAATCTTATCGGTATCATTTAGGATGGTGTAGCGTGTCAGCATTTTGATGATGTGATCCCTTGCAAGGAAAGAAATCGAAAAGTCCTTCAAATTGGTGATGCGGACGTTATTAAAATCAGTCCAGAAGAACGCAAGACTATACATCAAGTCTCTGTCGGAATTGGCAAAATACTTTGTGTCAACACCATTGGAGACAATGAAGAGCTGAATGAAATGATACAGCCCGTTGTAGGAGTGCTTCTTATAACGCATGACCTGATTGACTGCCTCGCGGATGTCAATGCCACGGCGCTTTAATTCTACTTGGATCAGGGGCAAGCCGTTTACGAGAATCGTAACGTCGTAACGATTGACGTACTTTCCAACCACGGTTGTTTGATGAGTGACTTGGAAAATGTTCTTCGTGTGGTCCTGATCAAAGAAGGACAGATATACCTTTGTACCATCTTCACGCTCAAGGACAAACTTATCCCTCAAGATTTTTGCGCTCTGGAAAACAGACTTTCCGAGCATGAGGTTGAAGATACGCTCCCACTCTTTATCAGTGATAGGCGTATCCAGCTTTGGCGCATTGAAGGCTTCAAACTGAACCTTGAAGTTCTCCACCAGCGCGTCATAATCAGGAATTGCGACTGTGGTATATTCCTGCTTGTTCAGTTGCTCTATAAACTGCTGCTCAAGAGCCGCTTCGCTTTGGTATGCCATATCTTCATCTCCAATACTTGAGGATTATTTGACTATCTACTATTTATTTACATAGCTGCACACATGCCTTGCAGATAATTTCCGTCATAAGAGCGCGGTGCGATATTGAAAAATCATAATCTGATGCAGTCTTGAAGTAAACGCAAAATCAATCAAGATCCTCCGCAAAAAAGTCGCTGTCAATTCTTTTGATTTCGTATGTAGCTTCCGTAGACACACCCGAATTATATTCGATCATCAATTTTGCCAGCGCAGTGCCATCAACAAGCACAACCTTTGTGGTATGTTGCTTCTCTGCATATTGACATGCTTCTTTCGTGAACTTAGCAGTCGTAATGAACAATCCTTTGGAAGCACCCTGCCCCGCCAGCGCACCAACGAATTTCTGAATCTCAGGTCTGCCAACGGTTTTGTCACAATCCCAACGCTTCGCCTGAATATAAATCAAGCTGAAGCCAAGTTTGTCTTCACGGATGATGCCATCAATGCCTTCATCACCGGTTTGCCCTATGACCGTGCCGGCATTGTCCACCGAGCCACCATATCCCATTTGCATCAACAGTTTGACGACCAGATGTTCAAAGAAAGCAGGCGGTTGCTTCATTACTTCACTCAAGAGATCATCTGCCAGGGTGGTATTGATCTGCTGAAAGGCTTCATCCAAAACATCCTGCGGTGTTTTACCGGACACCTTTGCCGTGGGTGTCGAAAGTGTTGTTTCTTCATTATTGTTCGGAGAAATAAACTTTCTAAATGACTCAAAGCGCTGGAGATAAAGGTTATCGATTTGAGGAGGATTTTCATTGAGGACTTGTCTGCCTGCTGGCGTAATCACATAAATACCTCGTGACGGACTTTGCACAAGGCCTGCCTTTTTCAGATATGTCCTTGTCCAGCCAATACGGTTATCAAAAAGCTGCTGCTTCCCGCTTGGCAGCATCTCTGCCCGCTCCTTTTCGGACACCGAGAAAACACCTGCAACTGTATCTTTTACCTCTTTTGATCTGTGCGGCTGGCCATCTGCCAAGCAATCAAGGAAGGCACGATACATCTCATCATATTTGGGAATTGGCATCTGACACTCTCCTTACGCTTTCAGCTTATAGGTTCTATTTCGATTTCCGCCTTCGGCTACGACAATATCCTCCGCGGTCAGTTCAGAGAGGAGTTTCTTGGCTCGTGTACTCTTGACTCCAAGGAGCTCTGCAATATCGGCACTTCTGGCCGAAATATGATCAGTAAGGTAGACGATGATTTCTTCTTTCTGTCGCGCAGATTTTATCGTCGCTTTTTTATCGCCACTTTTTATCGTCGCTTTTTTATCGTCTCCCTTGGAGAATAAAAGCGTTAATGTTGTCCGCTCCGGCTCGAGTTGCTCTGTAATCTCCGGAGTTGTCCAATTCTGCTCACGCCAGACGCGGAAGATATTCGGAATGCCGCTACCAGCACGCTCACCAATATCAATCAGGTTGAACATCTTCAGCATCGTTCCGTTCCGCGGATCAGAAACACCACCGCTTTTTGCGGCATCAATTTCGATGCGGAAGCTGCCCGGATTAGACATCGTAATGCTGTTACGCTTTTTGACGATGACCAACCCCTGTCTGCCGTAGTAATCGGCATTCACCAAACAGTTGGCCAGTGCTTCACGCAGAGCCTGATGCACTGGGGTATCATCTATACGAGTACCACCGTCCATCTTGAAGGGCACCTTGATATCCTGGATCAGCTTGTTGTAGACCCGGAAATAGAAGTCGTATACATTGCCGCTCCAGTCGCCGGAGGAAGATATGATACGGTCAGTCCATCGGGTATCAGCGTCATACTGTTCCTGATAGTCCAGAAAGTAAGCGTTAAATTCCCGCACAATATCGTATTCGTTGCCGAACATGAGAAGTCCTGCGGAGGTGGGATGCTTTTTCCCATCAGAGCCGATACCGACAGCACCCAGCTTCAGGAGGAAATCTTCATCCTCCAAGGCTTCCCACACATGGCCGGGGCGGGAGAGGCGCATCCTCTGGCGATAGCTGCGAATGCTCTCTTTGTTGAACACAGTCATGTCCATTTCGTTCAGAATGAGCATGTCTTGCGTTTTCACGGATGCGTCGCGCACCATAGCCTGATATTCTTCCTTGGTGCAACGGTAGTCGCCCTCACCGTTGCGGCGGTAGGTGCAGAGCGGATTGCCGTCCACATACACCGGTTTATAGGAGCGTTCCGCGCGGGGAACATTGATGACCACAATGTGGTCGCCATCCACCTCCTGGACAAATACATCCTTGGAGGACAGGACATTCACGCTGGTCTTATTGGGGTTATTGACGATATCCCAGAACTCCTTAATGAGTCTGTCAGGGTCGGGCAGATCTACCGTGTGCAGGGATTTATCCGCCCATTCTTCCACGCCCAACAGGATAATGCCGCCGTGGGTATTGGCGAAGGCAGAGTAGGTTTCCCAAATGCTTTTGGGCAGACCGCCAAGGGCTTTCTTGGCCTCAATGCGGTTGTTCTCCCGATATTGCTCGATTTTGGAAAAGTCAATCATGATTTTCCTCCTTTACGAGCTCGATGATATCGCAGAAATCGCAGTCCAGAACCTCACAAATCTTCGTTAAGATTTCCGTACTGACATGCTGGTTCTTTCCCAGTTTGGCAAGGGCGGTGGTGGACATACCGGTAGCCAGACGCAGATCCTTCTTTTTCATGTTTTTATCGATTAGGAGCTTCCAGAGCTTATTATAACAAATCGTCATCGTAACACCTCGTGTCAGAGTATATACTAATACAGGTTAATTCTAACACAACAGCCTCAATTTGTCTATTGAAAATCCAGTTTTCAGATCTGAATTATTATTTTTAGATTGGAGATTTTAAATTATACAGCAATGCAAAACCATGTACGAACCCCAATTATGTATCCAGGCTAATTCTTTGTCTATTGCGGTGTATCTGCAGAAAAAAGCATCCCGGCTCTTTTTGCAAGGATGCTTTCCGTTTGATAATTTGGTTTTAGATAGCTGTTCCTTATATCTTCTTGGCTAAATGACTTCTTTGTTGAGGTCGCATCTTTACTCGATGCACGCAGTATGTTCCGCTTCCCGACTTTGTCTATTGCTCACTTCGCTGCGCGTACAGGTCGGTGCAAAGTACCACTGACAGTTTGTTCTATATCGTTTTAACAGCATTCTCTACCGCCGTTGTATCTCTTCGCTCTTTCCCGTTATGACGCGCCAGTTCTTCGCGGTTTTTTGTAGTCACCTGGTGTTCAACGGTTCGCCCTATTTTTTCATGCAATCTCTTGGCGTTTTTGGCTTTTCACGAATACCGGATGATTTTCTTTAATGTACTGTAGATAACCTCCTGCTACCCTTGAAAATTAAAATCGAACCTGATAGAATTATAAAGAAATCTGTGCTATGGTGGTTATTTAAATGAAGAAAATTGTGATAGAAAACACCAAGGGAATCCGCAGGTTAGAGTTTGTGTTTCCAGAAACTCCCGGTGTGTATTTGTTGGCCGGAGCAAACGGCGCAGGAAAAACCACATTGCTTATTTGCATGGAACGAATTTGTAATTCTTTGGCATTTGCTCGTGGATTTTCGTCATCTCGTTCTTGGAATGCCGTAGATCAATTCGAAAATGCATCTATCCTATATGAGACACCTAATACGCGGGTCCTCTTTCGCAAGAAAACGGCGAAGTGGGCACCTACCCCTCGTACTGGTAGTAGTGCACTATTGCAATCCTTTGGATATTCTGATGTCATCTTTGTACGGGCCGATTCAAAACGAATTGACATTAGCCAGGATGATTTGAGAGCTGGCAATTTTGTGGCTGCGGATGCGGAGATAAAAAGTACACTAAACAGCTTGTTGGAAACGCAGAAATATTCAAGACTCATGCGTTTGCGTAACGCAAATGGTCGAGGGCGGCAGGCATCGTATTATTACACAATCAAAGAAGCAAATGGGAAATACTACTCTGAAAAGAGATTTAGTACTGGGGAACTTGCACTGCTTCGATTAGTCGAGCAGCTGAAGAATGTCCACGATAATTCTCTTGTTCTCTTAGACGAAGCTGAAATGGCACTGCACCCCCGCATACAGGTTAATCTAATCAAACACTTGATTGAAAAAGCGCAAGAAAAAAATATAACTATTTTCGTATCGACACACTCGCCAGCCATCATCAAATCTATGGACAAAAATCATATCATCATGTTGAATGATTGTGGTAATGGTAATATTGAAGTAATTTCCCCATGCTATCCAGCTAAAGCAATCGGTTGTGTTGATTTTGAGTCATCAAATATTTTTGACTATGTGTTCTTCGTTGAAGATGACATGGCCAGGACAATTTTGAAGCATCTGTTAAATCGATATATATCTATCGTTCCTACACATGAAACTGCATTAACCAGTATCATACCTGTGGGGGGATTTGAGCAGACAGCAGCAATGGCGATACAAACAAATCATCAGTTGTTTTCGCAATCAGAGGTATATGCTATCGTCGATGAAGATGCTTTTGAAGATTTAGACAGTAAGCCAAAGTTTCGAGAACTATATGAGCATCATCGAGACATGATTCACGGATTTGGATTTACTCCCGAAGTTTGGCTTGTTGAAAAATTGGAGCACCCGTCAGAAAGCCTAAAGCGTTCTATACAAGAGCGATTTCACGCCGAGATTATCCAAATTTTACAATCTGATGAGTATCAGGGTTGTGGACCAGCTGCACCACGAAAGTTAGCTAAAAAGCAGTGGGGTGTGATTGTTGAAAAACTTTGTGCAACATCTGGCGATCAGAATGTTCTGGTCATCGACAACCTTATCAACATAGTCGTTCATGATATTAATGATTCTGATGTTCGAGCTGTCTTAGGTCCAATTCTCAGAAGATAATTGTTAGGAAACGTGTCCTAACTTGGACGCATTTCCTTATCTTTCACCGGGCGTCGTCATTAGGCGGTACACCCCCGTGTCCTTATGCTTCCCTTAAAATACCCCTCAAATTGCGGGAATGTAATAGCTATTGGAGGGAAACTAATTTTAACCCGAAATAGCATTTCTGAACAGCGAATTTTATCTTCAGAGAGCAAAGGCGTGCGGGTATTTCTTTGTCTATAGCGCCGCAACCATTGAGCTGCCACCATCGCAGAAACAACTTGCATAACCGCCTGCTCAGAGTTACAATGCAGACGGTCTGAAACGCAAAACGCTTCCCGTCCGGCCCCGGTGACAGTTCACCGGAAACCGGGCGGGAAGCGTTTTTGACCACATAGATTACCACATACGGCTCCGGAACACTCGGAAACAGCGGAGATAAGAGCGTCAAAGAGTAAGTAAAACAAATAGGAAATGGCTAAAAACCGCTATAAACGAGTAGAAAAAGTGTTCTCGATAAGTTTGGGATCAAGAGACCGGGCGTTCGAGTCGCCCCACTCGGACCAAAACCCTCTGAAATCGGTTGATTTCAGAGGGTTTTTCTTATTTGCTTCGGAAACCACCGGCTCTGCCGGTGGAGGTGTCCCGCAAAAAAGCTTTAGCTTCAAGCATCGAGCGCAGCGAGCGAATAGGGAGGAATCTTCCGATTCCTTCAAACGCGAAGTAGAAGAAGCATCGCCCGTTTACGGGCTGCGGGGCGGGTAATGCGGCTGGCAAATTATTCGTAGCATCTTAAGATGCGTGCCAGTAAAAGGCCCTTATAGGGCCTAATCAAGCCACCGGCTTAGCCGGCGGTCATGACTCATTGTCTATTGCGGCGCAGAATTTGAGGAGTGTCGCTATGGCAAAAAATGTGATAATTCGATGTTGTAGGTTTGTCAAACATATTGGACAGCGAACTCATTAGGTGAAAGCCAGCGGAGGGGTCTCATGGGCAAGTTGTTGGCGCGGCGGTTATGGA
>ERZ773186.1759-NODE-1759-length-17520-cov-5.711079_pt1 | contig 17520 bp, 20 predicted proteins | sample MGYA00581000_ERZ773186 | MGnify/ENA primary metagenome ERZ773186 (study PRJEB29015, sample SAMEA2737752) | human gut metagenome | biome: human gut; feature: human-associated habitat; material: faeces | place: China | collected 2012 ...
CTTTTCTTCCAAACCATCTCTCCTGGTTCAGATCCGCTTTCTCGATAAACAGAATGGATTTCTCCTCTTTTGCGGTCTTTTTCATCATCAGGATCATGTGATCTCTGCGAAGGCCGGTCAGATAGAAAAAGTTGCGGTTTGCTTCAAACGGCAGATATTCGTCTGCGCTGACATGCAGCTCGATTCCAGAAAACAAAAGCAGTGCGGAATCCTGGTCCATTTTATCAAAAACCTGTTTTCTTCTTTCTGTAAAGTTCATCTGTCTTTCCTCACTTTCTTTTAGAGCCTGCCAAGATCTGTTTTCGGCTCCTCTACTAAGATAACACGTTCGTGCTTTTTTTCCTACCTTTTTCCTGCTTTTCTGTAAAAATTCTTATTTTATTCCGCACTTTCCAGTCCTTTGACAACTTCCAACGCTTTTTCGAGCTGCACATCGCTCGTCGCGTCATCCGGCAGCTCCACCTCGACATCCGGCGTAATGCCGACCTTGTGGATGTCGTTTCCGAGCGGCGTGTAATAATGGGCAATCGTCAGTTTCACCACGCTGCCGTCCGAGAGCTGGAATGTATTCTGGACAATGCCTTTTCCGAATGTCGTCGTTCCGACAATCGTTCCGATGCCGTAATCTTTGACTGCTCCCGTGAAGATTTCTGCCGCACTTGCCGTATTTTCATTGACCAGCACGACGAGTGGAATCGAGATCGGGGTATCGCCGTCGCAGGTATACTCTTCCCGTTTTCCATTTTTATCCTCGGTATACACGATGAGTCCCTCCGGCAGGATCTGGCGCAGGGTGTCGCAGACTGCCGTCACAAGGCCGCCCGGATTGCCGCGCAGGTCGATGATCGGAAAGATCACCCTCCATGCCCTGATCCTGCAGTGACTGGTATGCTTTCTGGAACTGCTCGGAGGTAAGCCCTGTAAACTCGCTGATGGCCAGATAGCCGATCTTGTCGTCCAGCATTTTACCGTCTGCCACAATCGCCGCAAGCTTCTCTTTTGTGACTTCCGTTTCAATCAGATCCGCCTCGCCTTCCCGCTCGATGGAAAGCGTCACGGTATCGTTCTCGCTGTTTTTCAGAAGACCGACCGCATCGTTGAGGCTTAAGCCTTCGAGTGTCTGCCCGTCAATCTTCACAATGCGGTCATCCGCCTGAATACCGGCCTTCGCCGCCGGGGTATCGTCCTGTACGCCGGTGACCTGCAGCTTATCGCCGTCCAGCGTCACCGTAACACCGATGCCCTGATAGTAACCCTCCTGCGCTGTCTTGATCGCTTCGTATTCCTCTTTCGTGTAATACGTAGAATACTTGTCGCCGAGGCCGCTGATCATCCCTTTATACATCGCATCCGACAGCTCTGTGTCATCCACATCGCCCGCGTAAAGCTGGCTGATCATCGCTTTGATCGCCGCCGTCTTCCGCCACGACCAGAAGCCGCCGGGGTGGTCCGCACTGCTTCCCGGCCAGAGAAACGTTGTTCCGACAAGCACGATCATTACAATCGCCAGCATCGAAATCATGCCCGCAAAGTAGCTCTTCCGCATCTCATTTTTTCGGTTTTTCTTTCTGTTTCTGCGCTTTTTCGGTTTTTCCTGCTCTGCCGCTTTTACGCCCTCTTTTTCTTCCTTCATCAGTTCTTCCAAAATATGCCTCCCAATCGAAAGATCCCGGAATCTTTTGACGGATTCCGGGACTTATTTTTACTTCATTATATTGTCTAATCCTATCAGACTTTCAAGTGTTTTCGAATCGTAAAGATACTGCCGACAAGACCGATTCCCATACCGAGAATGAGTCCGACTGGAAGCAGAATCCGGAAGACGGCCGATACCGGCATGAATGCCATAAAGTTCGACAGTACGCTGAACTCCGTCATAACGTAGCTGATGACTCTGTTGTATACAACGTACAGCAGCCCCAGCGGAATCGCTGCTCCGACAAGACCGATCAGGATACCTTCAATGATGAACGGTGCCCGTACAAAACCATCCTTCGCACCGATATATTTCATAATTGCAATCTCTTCCCTTCGGACAGTAATACCCATTGTGACCGTATTGCTGATCAGGAAAATGGATACTGCCAGAAGAATCGCGATGATAACAACCGATACATACCATACCAGCTTGTTCACGCTGTTCAGTGTATTGGCTACGGTATCTGATTTGTTAACCTTGCGAACCCCGTCAAGGCTTTCCGCAAAAGAAACCAGCTTCTTCTGTGAAGCCACATCTGTCATATATACTTCATAGTTGTCAGATCCTGCCAGAGGGTTATCATTTTTAAATCCTTCTGCAAGATCACTTGATTCGCCAAAATACTGATCTTTAAATGTCTCCCATGCTTCGTCCGCAGACACATACTTGATCTCTTTTACACCATCCTGCTTTTTAAGCTGTGCGCCAATATTATCAATCTGCTCCTGCGTTGCATCATCATTAAAAAATACAGTGATTGCCACGCCTTCTTCTGCTTTGTGTACAATATACTGGAAGTTCATAATAATTGAGAAAAACAGTCCGAACACAAAGATACATGCAGCCATAGTTGCAACAGATGCCAGTGAAAACATCTTATTTCTTCCAATATTCTTAACTCCCTGTTTCGCGGAGTATCCAACTGTACTAATCCTCATGCTTATACCCACCTTCTTGTTCGTCGCTGACAATGACACCCTTCTTCATCGTAATAACGCGCTTTTTCATCTCGTTTACAATTTCCTGGTTGTGAGTAACTACCAGAACTGTAGTTCCTCTCTCGTTCGCTTCTTCAAGAAGTTTCATGATTTCCCATGAGTTGGTTGGATCCAGGTTTCCTGTCGGCTCATCAGCCAGCAAAATAGCAGGCTCATTGACAACTGCTCTGGCAATTGCAACTCTCTGTTGTTCTCCACCGGACAACTCCTTCGGGAACGCTTTGTACTTCTGTGCCAGTCCGACAAGTGACAGAGCCGCCGGCACTTTCTTTTTGATGACACGGGTTGATTTTTCTGTAACCCGCTGTGCAAATGCAATATTCTCATAAATATTACGATCCTTCAGAAGACGGAAATCCTGGAACACAACTCCAAGTCCTCTTCTGTATTTCGCAATGTTTCTGTGTTTCATACGGTTCAAATTCTGGCCGTTGACGATAATTGTACCCTCGGTCGGATTCAACTCTTTCATGATCAATTTGATCAATGTAGACTTACCTGATCCACTGTCACCAACGATGAATACGAATTCTCCGCGCTCAATCTTCACGGAAACACCATTCAAGGCTGCGTGACCTTTGGAATACTCCTTCGTCACATTCCTTAATTCAATCATATGTTCCTCCTAAAACTTATCTATACTCCTACGGTTCTAGTACTCTAATGTCTCCATATACTTCATATACTTCACTACCATTAAGGCAATCTTGAAAGTAATGGCATCCTCAAACACACGCAGATCCAGACCGGTACTCTTCTGAAGCTTATCTAGTCTGTATACCAGTGTATTTCTGTGGATATAGAGCTGTCTGGATGTCTCTGATACATTAAGGCTGTTCTCAAAGAACTTATTGATCGTTGTCAATGTCTCTTCATCAAAGTCATCCGGAGATTTTGCTTCGAAAATCTCTTTGATAAACATCTTACAAAGTGGCAGTGGCAGCTGATAAATCAGACGACCGATTCCAAGTGTTGTATAAGCAACGATATCCTTCTCATCAAAGAAAATCTTACCTACATCAAGTGCAAGTTTCGCCTCTTTGTATGACTTGGATACTTCCTTGATATCACTTACGATGGTTCCGTATGCAATATGGATCTGCTCGTCGCCTCCCTCTGCCTGGAGCGTATCTAGCATCTCTTTCGCCATCTTCTCAAGTTCCTTATTGCCGTCCTTATCTGAGAGTTCTTTCACAACAATAATATTCTTCTCATCAACAGCTGTGATAAAGTCTCTTGACTTTCCTCCCAGAAGATTTCTCACATTATCAAGTGCAGCACTGTCTTTCTCGTGCGATGTTTCAATAATAAAGATAACACGTTTTACTTCTGTGTCAATATGTAATTTCTTTGCACGATTGTAAATATCAACCAAAAGAAGGTTGTCTAAAAGAAGATTTTTGATAAAGTTATCTTTGTCAAAACGCTCCTTATAAGCTACAAGCAGACTCTGGATCTGAAATGCCGCAATCTTACCGAGCATATACACATCTTCTGTCTCGCCATCTGCAAGCAAAACATATTCCAAACGCTGTTCATCAAAGATCTTAAAGAACTGGCATCCCTGGATCACCTGGCTGTCTGCCGGTGATTCAACAAAAGAAAGAACCGCTTCCCCACAATCTTTTGCCATATCAAATGTTGCTGCAAGTTCCTTGCCTTCTGTGTCGAGTACACAAAAATCAACCCTTGATATCCCCTTTAATCCTTCAATAGTGTTTTGAAGTATCTGATTCGAAATCATCTTTTTTTCCTCCACTCTGTACGATGTATTGCTGATCACAGCAAACTGTAAGTAGTAACACGCATGTGCATATTCCACAATTTTTTCGTATGTATTATTTATCCGTACACATACCCTTATATTATATTAAGGCAAAACAGCAAAAAAAGAAAGAGGAAATCCATCTTTTTTATGCATTTCTTCGTCGAATCCATGAAATATTCACATTTTTATCTTTTAGCATTCTTCACAAAGGCTAATTCTGTTTCTCTACTTTATAGCGAAATACTTTCTTTACTAACATTCTCTTTATTCGGCTTGTCATCTTTCTATCGTCAAAGCTGCGCATCAGAACTGATCCACAGCCAATCCAGACTCTTGTATCAATCAATGCCCGGTTCTGCTCAATAAAATCTTCCTGCGCCGGCGATGGAAGGACTGATAAAATACAATCTGCCTCTGAGCCGTTGACTGCATTCACAATTCCATGGATTCGGTCTGCATCCGTCAGCTCTCCGTCTTCCGGATGGATCACGGCATCTCCTACCACACGAATCCCCTGATTATACCTTGCAAGAGCTTCTTCTGCTTTCACAAGTTCCTCCTGACTTGCTGCCAGGAGATAAATCTTATGATGATTCTTCTGCAAATATTTCAAAAACATTCTTAAGAATAATTTATTATCTGTCTCCCGCAGCAATCTTGCATCGTCCGTCTTCGCTGCCTCAAGAATCTCTACACTTCCCGGAAGGACCAAATCCTGCATTGAAACCTTTTTTTTCCACTCCGGATTTTCATGTTCTTTCATCAGAGATTCCATCGATACAAGTTCAATGGTATTGACGGAATCGCCTTTCATGAATCCGATTGCCTGCATCATTGCTTCTTTTGCCTTGATACAGGAAATCTCCACATCAAATATTGAAATTTTTTCTGTCATTTATGCCACCAAAGTTATCACTTTCCAAAAACTCTGCGAATTTTAACGCAAAATAATTTCTCCCCATTCTGACTATTCTACCAAATTTATCCTTATTTGTCAAAAGCTGTGTCATTCAAAATTTTACTTTTGTTTATCTTTCATCATTTTCATCCGCAATTTTTGTCTGTTTTTTTATCTCTCGTCTTCTTCCGGTGACCATTCCGCCAATCCGTCCTGTCTCTTTTGATGTTAATGACTTCCACCCATCCTGCATCACGCGATCTAAAAGGCCTAATTCTTCTGCTATCTCATACTTCAGCTTTTCTTCCGGTTCAAGTTTAGTAAGATTGATCATCTTTTTCTTTTTTCTTCCCATACTTCTTATTGCTGCATCCAGCATCCTCCTTTTCAGAAGTATTTACAGAAAAAAAATTTTTATTCGTCACTCACCTGAATCGCACCAAGAACCTCTCCGATCGGAGCCGATATTGCAAGTTCTGCCCGGACACTTCTGGCTGTTTCTGATTTATTGATCACAACAAGGTGTTTTCCGTGAAAATAATCAATAAAACCGGCTGCCGGATAAACAACAAGGGAAGTACCTCCGATGATCAGCATGTCAGCTGATGAAATTGCTTCGACTGCCCCTTGGATCGTCTTCTGGTCAAGTCCCTCTTCATAAAGTACTACGTCCGGCTTAATCATCCCACCGCAACTGCATCTCGGAATTCCTTCTGAATTCTTCACATATTCCGCATCATAGAACTTCCCACATTTCATACAGTAATTTCTGTGGATGCTTCCATGAAGTTCATAGACGTTTCTACTTCCTGCCGCCTGATGCAGTCCGTCAATATTCTGTGTCACAACAGCCTGCAATTTCCCGGCCTGCTCCAATTCTGCCAGTTTCAGATGGGCAGCATTTGGCTTCGCATCCAAAATCATCATCTTCTCTTTATAGAACTCATAGAAAGCTTCCGGATATTTCATAAAAAAGCTGTGACTGACCACCTGTTCCGGTGAATACTTATATTTCTGATGATAAATTCCTGTTGCACTTCGAAAATCCGGAATATTACTTTCTGTTGATACACCGGCTCCTCCGAAAAACACGATCCGGTTACTCTCATCAATCATTGACTGCAGCTGCTCAATCTCTTTCTCGTACATCTTGCATACTCCTTTCTCAAACCGCACTTGCCAGATTCCTGTCACCTTAAGGCACACTGCCTTCTGCACCGGCGAAATGTTTACCTAAGCGGAGCGTTTTTAATATATTAGGAAAGCACTTTCCTAATATATTAAAAAGACAGGTCCGTCCTTCACCTGCATTCAGCTGTGTCTGACTCCCTGTCTTTTCTTAAGTAAACCTGTTCCCGGTACATCCGGAAAGCGATCTTATATCTTTTATTTATATCTTACAGATCGATTTTTCCTGTTGTATCTCCATTAACAACATAATATGCTGCTGACTCTTCCGGTTTCAGATAAATCTTAACATCTTTCATGTCTCCGACTTTATTCTTCAAATCCTTTGTCCATACATCTTTGACTTTCTTAAGGATCTCTTTCTCTGTATACTCTTTACCAGAGAACTGAAGGAAGAATTCTGTCTTCAGATCAGCTTTCTTTGTAGTCTTGGCTGCTGTCTTCTTAGCTGCTGCTTTCTTTACAGTCTTCACAGCCTTTTCAGCTGTATCTTCCGCTTTTGCTGCAACCTTCTTAGCTGCCTTCTTCACTGTCTCTTTTACTTCTTCTGCCTGAACTTCTGGTGTATCTACCAGCACTGCTGCCTTTGTTTCAAGTTTCTTTGTTGTGTCTTTCTTTGTCTCGATTGCTTTCGCAGCTGCTGTCTCTTTCTTCTCTGTCTTTACTGTTGCTGTTTCAGCTTTTGTTGTTGAAGATGTCTTCTTTGTTACCATACTTGTTTCCCTCCTAAAATATACACCCAAGTATATTGGCACTACCTCATTACAATGTGATTCTTAACGCGAAATAATGACAAGAACTTTTGTCCGTAATGATAAATTATTCACGATACGGATTATTGTAACTCATTTTTGACAAAACGTCAAATTTTCCTTGATAATTATCATTTTATTCCTCTGAAGAATAGCCCCTGAAAAATTCTGAAAGTCCGTCCAATGTCTTCATAAGAACCGGAATCTCTTTTTCGTCCAGTCTGTTCAGCACAGCATTTGTCATCTCCCTGTGAAACTCCTCGTGATGATAGTAAGCCTTCTCCCCTTTTTCTGTCAGCCAGATATATACCACTCTTCGATCTTCTTCACCGCGGGCACGCATTACATACTTCTTGTTTACCAGCCCATTCACCGCTGTGGTCAGAGAACCTGCCGTAATCTTCATCTTCTTTGCCACTACAGACATTGTTGTCTTTCCTGAAACACCGATTGCTTCTATTATATGCATATCGTTGTTTGTGATGTCTTTAAACTCCTCTGTAATGATCGCCTTTTTCTCCAGTTCCCAGATTTCATTAAATAAATGTACCAGAATGTCATTGATGGTATTATACGCATCCATCTTTTTTCCTCCTCGTCTTCTACTGTTCTCTGATCTCTTCAAACAGCTCTTCTCTATTCAATCTTCCGGGATCACTTTCATTCTGGTCTGCTATCTTAATTCAGACAATGCCATGTTTTCTATCTCTTACATTCGGCGAAATCTGTCGTATCTTCTATCTGTCAGTTGTTTTTCTGAAAGGCTTCCGTATTGTTCAAGGAAATGTTCCATCTTCTCTTCCAGTTCAAAGAGCACAGGAAGCATCGTATCTTCCCTGTACACTTCAGGCTCGCGAATTATTTCTTCGATCACCTTAAGTTCCTTAAGATCTGCTGCTGTCAGACGCATCACCCCTGCCGCCTCTGACGCTCTCTTGCTGTCTTTCCACAAGATGCTTGCAAACCCTTCCGGTGAAAGTACTGAATACACTGCATTCTCCATCATCCACACTTCATCTGCAACTGCAAGTGCAAGCGCACCGCCACTTCCACCTTCTCCGATTACAATTGAAAGAACCGGCACTTTCAAAGCTGACATCTCATACAGATTCCGGGCAATTGCCTCACCCTGTCCACGCTCTTCTGCCTCCATTCCGCAGAAAGCCCCCGGAGTATCCACAAAACAGATGACCGGACGTTGGAACTTTTCTGCCTGTTTCATCAGACGCAGTGCTTTTCTGTAACCTTCCGGAGACGGCATTGCAAAATTCCGTTCCAGATTCTCTTTCGTTGTCTTTCCTTTGCACTGGGCGATCACAGTAACCGCTTTTCCATGAAAATACGCAATTCCGCCTACTACTGCCGGATCATCCTTGTAATATCTGTCTCCATGTAATTCTACAAAATCTGTAAACAGTCTGTCAATATAATCCTTACCGACCGGGCGTTCTTTTTCCCTGGATTTCAAAACACGCTCCCAGGCTGACACATTTTCTTTTCCTGCAGATATGTTTTTTCTGTTCTCTTTTTTCTTTTCCGGACAGTCTTCTTTCTTTTTATCTGTAACCGTATGCATTTTCAGAATCTGCCCCAGTACTTCCTTCATCTCATCCCTGGTTACGATCCGATCAACAAATCCATGCTCAAGAAGAAATTCTGCTCTCTGAAATCCTTCCGGCAATTTCTGTCCGATCGTCTGCTCGATCACACGCGGACCAGCGAATCCGATCAAAGCACCCGGTTCTGCAAGAATGATATCTCCAAGCATAGCAAAACTTGCTGTGACACCTCCCGTAGTTGGATCAGTCAATACCGGGATATAAAGAAAGCCTGCATCACTGTGGCGTTTCAGTGCCGCTGAAGTCTTTGCCATCTGCATCAGGGAAATGATTCCCTCCTGCATACGTGCGCCTCCGGAACAGGTAAAAAGAACAACAGGAAGCCTCTCCTCTGTTGCACGCTCGACTGCACGGGTAATCTTTTCTCCTACCGCATGTCCCATACTGGCCATCATAAATCTTCCGTCACAGACCCCGATCACAACCGGATATCCACAGATTGTTGCTTTTCCTGTCACAACCGCTTCATCAAGCCCGGTCTTTTCTCTTAAAGCTTCTACTTTTTCTGTATAGCCCCTGAAATTCAACGGATTCTCCGGTCTTTCCCCTTCATCGATCTTTGCATCCCATTCTTCAAAAGAGCCTGCGTCTGTCACAAGCTCAATTCTCTTATATGCCGGAATACGAAAGTATCCATGACATTTAGGACAAATATATTTTCCGTTGATTACTTCATCTGTTAAGATTGCTGCACCGCATTTATTACATTTTTTCAAGATTCCTTCCGGTGCTTCCGGCTTTCTTCTGTTTCGTGAATGAATCGAAGTGATCTTCTCTCCGGTCTTTTTAAACATATTATGCAGTCTCATTCATCATTCCTCCGATAAATTCCACATCAATATCTCCAGATATGAATTTTTTATGATTCAAAATCTCATACTGATAATCAATATTTGTGTCCACACCTTCAATAATGACTTCGCCAAGTGCGCTTCTCATTTTACGGATAGCCTCTTCTCTGTCGTCAGCATGTACGATCAGTTTCGCAAGCATGGAATCATAATAAGGCGGAACTTCATATCCTGTGTAAATCGCACTGTCTACACGTACGCCTTCACCCCCCGGGAAATGTACATCTGTGATTTTTCCAGGAGACGGGCGGAAATTCTTTTCCGGGTTCTCTGCATTGATCCTGCATTCGATCGCGTGACCTGTGATCTTGATGTCTTTCTGCTGAAGCTTTAGTCTCTGTCCGTCTGCAATCTTAATCTGCTCTTTGATCAGATCGATTCCTGTCACCCATTCTGTCACCGGATGTTCTACCTGAATTCTTGTATTCATTTCCATAAAGTAAAAGGCTCCACTCTTTTCTAAGAGAAATTCAATCGTTCCGGCATTCGTATAATGAGCTGCCTTCGCCGCTTTCACAGCCGCTTCTCCCATCTTCTGTCTCAGTTCCGGAGTCAGTGCTTCTGACGGAGATTCCTCGATCATCTTCTGATGATTTCGCTGAATGGAACAGTCTCTTTCTCCAAGATGGACCACATTTCCATACTTATCTGCAAGAATCTGGAATTCTATATGACGCGGATGTTCTACAAAATGTTCCAGATACATTGTTCCGTCTCCGAATGCCATCTGCGCTTCTTTCTGTGCTGTCTGGAAACTTGCCTGGAACTCGTCCGGTGTCTGTGCGACACGCATTCCCTTTCCCCCACCGCCAAGTGCTGCCTTAACGATGACTGGATAACCGATCTTACCAGCGATCTTCTCGCCTTCTTCTACGGTATAGACAGGCTCCTTGCTTCCCGGAATAACCGGAACACCTGCTGCCACCATCGTATTTCTTGCAACGGATTTATTTCCAAGAGCACTGATTACCTTTGAATCTGGTCCGATATATGTGATCTTGCACTGTTCACACAGTTCTGCAAATTTGCTGTTTTCAGAAAGGAATCCGAATCCAGGATGGATTGCATCTGCGCCGGACACAAGTGTCGCACTGATGATATTCTGCATATTCAGATAACTTTCTGCGGATGGAGCAGGACCTATACAGACTGCTTCATCTGCGAGCTGGGTATGCAGCGCATCTTTATCTGCCTCAGAGTAAACAGCAACCGTACGGATTCCCATTTCTCTGCAGGCGCGGATCACCCGGACTGCAATCTCCCCTCTGTTCGCAATTAAAATCTTCTCTATCATTTCTTCTGCTCCTGATTTTTTTATTCTCCAACCATAAATGTAAGTTCTGCCGTAACAACGACCTTTCCGTCAACGGTTGCCACAGCTTCTCCTACACCTACCGGTCCTTTTCTTTTAATGATCTTCGTCTCTAATTTCAACTGATCTCCCGGAAATACCATTCCTTTGAAGCGACATTTTTGTACACCACCGAAGAATGCGATCTTTCCCTGATTCTCCGGTACACTTAAGATTGCCACAGCTCCTGTCTGAGCAAGCGCCTCAAGGATCAGAACTCCCGGCATTACTGCTTTCTGTGGGAAATGTCCACGGAAGAAATCTTCATGATAAGAAACACCCTTGTATCCAATTGCATATTCTCCCGGAACATAATCTTCAATCTTATCAATCAAAAGAAATGGATGTCTGTGCGGAATGATTTCCTGAATCTGTTCTACATTTAAACTATTCATATCTGAATCCCTTTCTTAAACAATTCTAAAAAGCGGCTGGCCGTATTCTACCGGTTCTCCGTTTTCTACAAGAACTTCTGCAACTGTACCGGCACATTCACTCTCAATCTCATTCATAAGTTTCATCGCTTCTACGATTCCGACAACCTGTCCGACTTCGACCTTGTCACCAACCTTGACAAAACTCGGTGCATCCTCTGCCGGTGCAGCGTAGAAAGTTCCAACCAAAGGTGAAATGATCAGCTTGCCTTCTGGTTCTTTTTCAAGATTTTCTTCCGAATCTGCATTCTCAGAACTTCCGGATACAGCCATGTTCTGTGGAAGAACAGTTGCCTGGAAATCACCACTGGAAATTCCTGTCAGCGGAATAGAAGCCGCATTCTGAACGATTTCTACCTTCTGCTGTTCCTTTTTCAGATTCAGCTTTGTTCCATTTTCTTCATATTTAAATTCTGTGAGCGTAGAAGCCGATACTGCTTCGATCAGCTTCAATATTTCTTCCATCTTCATCTTCGCTTCTCCTTACTCTTCGAAACGTTTTACAAGAAGAGACACATTGTGTCCACCAAAACCAAGAGAATTAGAAATTACACAGTTCACTTCTTTCTCTACCGGTGCACCTACTGCATAATTCAATCCACATTCCGGATCTACATTCTTTGTACCAACTGTCTGATGGATGAAATTATCCAGAATACTCTTTACGCAGACAACAAATTCTACTGCTCCTGCTGCTCCAAGAAGATGACCGATCATAGATTTTGTTGAATTGACAACTACATTTTCGGCTGCATCTCCTAATGCATAACAGATCGCACGCGTCTCAAAGAGGTCATTGTGATGTGTACTTGTTCCATGGGCATTGATATAATCCACTTCTTCCGGTGCCACACCAGCCTCTTTCATTGCAAGTTTCATCGCCATTCCGGCTCCTTCTCCATTTTCTGCCGGAGATGTAATATGATAAGCGTCTCCTGTAGAGCCGTACCCAGCGAGTTCTGCGTAAATCTTCGCGCCTCTCGCTTTCGCGTGTTCAAGTTCTTCCAGAACTACGATTCCGGCTCCTTCTCCGAGGACAAATCCATCCCTGTCCTGATCAAACGGACGGGAAGCTGTCATTGGATCTTCATTTGTAGACAGTGCTGTCAACGCAGTAAATCCTGCAATTCCGGTCGGACAGATACAGCTCTCTGTACCCCCTGCAACACAGACATCCAAGTCACCATACTGAATCGCACGGAGTGCATCTCCGATACTGTTAGATCCTGATGCACATGCTGTCACGACATCTGTACATTTTCCTTTCAGTCCAAGCTGGATGGATACATTTCCTGCTGCCATATTGGAGATCATCAACGGAACCATCAATGGATTTACACGCGCCGGTCCTTTTGTCTGGATCTTGTCGTAATTCTGCTCTACACAGCTGAGACTTCCGATACCTGAACCGATGATCGTTCCCACACGGTAAGGATCTTCCTGCTCCATATCAAGTCCCGCATCCGCAAATGCTTCCTTTGCTGCTGCAACCGCATACTGGGAGAACAATTCCATTCTCTTTGCTGCCTTGAAATCCATTCGTTCTTTTCCAACGAAATCTTTTACTTCTGCTGCCAGCTTAACCTTATAATCTGTTGTATCGAATTTTGTGATCGGACCAATTCCAACTTTACCTATTTTGATTCCGTTCCAGAATTCTTCTACTGTATTTCCAATCGGTGTCACCGCACCCATTCCGGTTACAACAACTCGTCTCTTCATTTTCCTACTCCTTCTATTCTTACATCGCCATTCCGCCGTCGACATGCAGCGTCTGGCCTGTGATATAACGTGCTTCATCAGAAGCAAGAAATGCCGCCGCATTCGCAATATCTTCTGTCTCTCCAAACTTTCCAAGAGGGATCTGGGCTGTTGCTCCTTCTTTCACCTTCTCTGAAAGTACTTCTGTCATCTCTGTGTTAATAAATCCCGGAGCGATCGCATTTACGGTAATTCCTCTGGAAGCCAGTTCTCTTGCCGCACTCTTTGTGAGTCCGATCACACCAGCCTTTGATGCAGAATAATTAGCCTGTCCTGCATTTCCAAGAACTCCTGATACGGAAGACAGGTTAATAATTCTTCCGGCTCTCTGACGTAACATCTGTCTTGAAACTGCTCGGATACAATGAAAAGTTCCTTTCAGATTCGTATCGATCACGGCATCAAAATCCTCTTCTGCCATCTTCATAAGCAGTCCGTCTCTTGTAATTCCCGCATTGTTCACAAGGATATCTATTCTTCCGAATTCTTTTATGATTGTCTGAAACATCTCATCACAAGATGCTGCATCTGCCACATCACACTGCATGATCTGTGCTGTTCCGCCTGCAGATTCAATCTCTGTTTTCACTTCCTGCGCACGCTCTTTCGATCCATTATAATTGATCACTACTGCTGCGCCCTCCTGTGCCAGACGCAGTGCGATCGCTCTTCCGATTCCTCTGGAAGCACCTGTCACTACCGCAACTTTCCCTGTCAGTCTGTCTAACATAATTCATTTACCACCTTATCTACATCTTCCCAGGTTCCGACGTTATACACTTTCACCTCACGGTTTATCTTTCTCAGGAAACCAGCCAGTGTTCTTCCAGGCCCGATCTCAACAAATGTATCTACACCGTCCGCAATCAGAAGTTCCATACTCTGCTGCCAGCGTACGGAAGATGCCACCTGACGTGCAAGCAGTTCTTTTGTCTTTGTAATATCAGTTACATATTCTGCTGTCACATTCGTCACATATGGAATCTGGAGATCAGAAAAATCTACCTGTTCCAGTTCTTTTCCAAGCTCTTCTCCGGCTTGCTTCAGAAGGGAAGAATGGAACGGTCCACTGACATTAAGCGGAAGGACTCTCTTTGCTCCAGCTTCCTTCAGTGCATCTGCTGCCTGTTCCACATCTTCCTTCCATCCTGTAATCACAATCTGTCCCGGACAATTGTAGTTGGCGATCATTACACCACTTCGATCTGCCAGTACTTCCTCAATCTTTCCGGCATCCAGTCCAAGAACCGCTGCCATGGCTCCCTGACCACCCGGTACTGCATTCTGCATCAGAATACCGCGTTTTCTTACTGTTGTGATTGCATTTTCTGTGCTCATTCCTCCTGCTGAAGCAATCGCACAATATTCACCCAGGCTTAAGCCTGCTGTGACATCCGGGGCGAGTCCCCGTTCTCTTAATACCTTCTCCATTGCCATACAGACAGTCACAAGTGCTGCCTGTGTATATTCTGTCTGATCCAGAAGATCATTTTCTTCAAAGCAGAGTGCTTTCATATCCAATCCAAGCAGTTCACTTGCACAGTCAATCACCTCTGCCGCCATCTTACTGTTTTCATAGAAATCTTTTCCCATTCCGGCCTTCTGTGCGCCCTGTCCCGGGAAAATAAATGCGATCTTACTCATAGAATCCTTTTCCTCCGATCAGTTCATCTGTCTGTGAGACCAGCTTCTGGATCACTTCCTGACAGGTAAGCTTCTCCTTGATCATACCTGCGATCTGTCCCGCCATCACGCTTCCACTCTGAACATCTCCATCAACAACAGCTCTCCTAAGTCCTCCAAGTGTCAGATGTTCAAGTTCTTCGAATGTTGCTCCTGCCTGTTCTTTCTCAAGATACTCTTTCGTCATTTTATTACGAAGGGCACGAACCGGATGACCTGTAGATCTTCCTGTCACGCGAGAATCAATATCCCTTGCTTTCAAAATGCATTCTTTATAATTCTCATGCACCTGTGCTTCTTCTGTCACAACAAAACGTGTTCCGATCTGAACACCCTCTGCTCCGAGCATAAATGCCGCTGCAATTCCTCTTCCATCTGCAATTCCTCCAGCTGCGATCACCGGGATTTCAACTGCATCTACAACCTGCGGAACGAGAACCATCGTTGTATTCTCACCGATGTGTCCGCCTGCTTCTGTTCCTTCTGCCACCAGAGCATCTGCTCCACAACGCTGCATTCTCTTCGCCATCGCTACAGAAGCAACTACAGGGATCACTTTGATTCCGGCTTCCTTCCACATCTTTACATATTTTTCCGGAGATCCTGCACCGGTCGTGACAACTGCTACACCTTCTTCGACAGCCACCTTTGCAACTTCATCTGCATAAGGACTGATCATCATAATATTGATTCCAAACGGCTTATCTGTCAGTTTCTTTGCCTCACGGATCTGTTCTCTGACCCACTCGGCCGGTGCACTTGCTGTTCCGATCAGTCCAAGTCCACCGGCATTTGAAACTGTTGCCGCCAGATGATATTCTGCAACCCATGCCATACCGCCCTGAATGATCGGGTACTCAATTCCAAGTAATTCTGTTATTCTCGTTCTCATAAGAACTCCCTTCTTGATCACTTCTCTATCAACGGTTCTCTCGGATCGGCTGCCGAAAAGGAACCGGAATGCTTCGTTTTCTACTTGTTCTATACTTCTACTTGTGTGATTCGATATATTTTACAACGTCACCCACTGTTGTGATCTGCTCCAGATCTTCAGATGGGATCTCTACTTCAAAAGCTTCCTCAAATGCCATTACCATCTCAAAAAGATCCAGGGAATCTGCTCCAAGATCCTCTTTGAAAGATGTTGTCTCACTTAATGTGCTTTCCTCTACGTTTAATGACTCTGCTACGATTTCTTTTACTTTTTCTAACATGATTTTGTTTTCCTTTCTTGAATTTACCATTCCATCAGGCATCCTGCCCATGTAAGTCCTGCCCCGAATCCGGCAAGTATAATTTTCTGACCTCTTTTCAGCTTTCCATCCCGATTCATTTCATTTAAAAGGATTGGAACTGACGCCGCCGACGTATTCGCATATTCACCAAGATTCATTGGGAACTTCTCAATTTCTACGCCAACCCTCTTTGCAGCCGCTTCAATGATTCTTCTGTTTGCCTGATGCAAAACAAAGTAATCCACATCTTCTCTTGAAACATCTGCTTTTTTCAACATTTCTTCGATGATTTCCGGTACTTTTCTCACAGCGAACTTAAAAACTGCCTGTCCATCCATCCTGATTACCGGCGTTTCTTCTGTTCCATATTGCAAGGTCAATGCCTCTCCCTTGTCTCCTGCCGAATGTGCCATGACCGTGTAGACCGCTTCTGCGCTTTCACTTTCTTCTCCCCGGAGAACCACTGCACCTGCACCGTCTCCGAATAAAATGCAAGTTCCACGGTCTTTCCAGTCTACAATTCTACTCATCTTCTCTGCACCGATCACCAGTGCAGTCTTAACAAGACCCGAACGGATATAAGACTGCGCCGTATTCAATGCGAGAATAAATCCCGAACAGGCTGCATTCAGATCGTATCCCCATGCATGAACTGCACCGATTGCTTTCTGCACTTCACAGGAAGTATTCGGAAATACTGTTTCTGAAGAAGACGTCGCTACAAGGATCAGGTCAATCTCTTCTGCTTTCAGCCCGCTGTCTGCAAGAGCTTCTTCTGCTGCTTTTGCAGCCATAAAAGATACCGTCTCCTGTTTTGCGAGATGTCGGCTTTGAATTCCTGTGCGTTCCCGGATCCATTCATCACTTGTGTCGACCAGAGAGGACAATTCCACGTTGTCCATTCGATGGGACGGTATGTACGATCCTGTCCCGCATATTCTTCCTATCATATCTCTTCTCCAACTCTGTCAAAATAATTGTCACTCTTCACAGTATGATTCTTTCTATATCTGAACCATAATTGTTTTGACCTTTAAATACTTTGACTCTCAAAGTATATCATAAATAAAATAGATGTCAAGATAATTTTTAGACAGATTTTCTCTTTTTGTCTATTAGTTACTGTTCGCACGATGTTACTGTTCACTCCCGTGTGAACAGCAATGCATATTTTATTTGAATCTGTCTTTTCTGCGCAGTATAATGAAATAAACGTAACTGTTCAGAACCAACCTCCAAAATGCTATGCATTTCGTCGGTGTGGCGTATCCGCCAAATAAAAT
>ERZ773186.1764-NODE-1764-length-17489-cov-3.510038_pt1 | contig 17489 bp, 24 predicted proteins | sample MGYA00581000_ERZ773186 | MGnify/ENA primary metagenome ERZ773186 (study PRJEB29015, sample SAMEA2737752) | human gut metagenome | biome: human gut; feature: human-associated habitat; material: faeces | place: China | collected 2012 ...
CAATCATCCGCCCGAGGATTCTTTCCGCCTCTACAAGATGGCTGGCTGTACACATTATTTTACTTTCCCGTATCTGAAAAACAATCCAGTCGGCTATGTCAATATGGGCTGCTTTCTGCTCCGGTGTGGCGTTCTTTTCTATAAGGTCAGACACTATCACTTTACAGAAACTTATGCACTCGGCACGCTGCTTCCATTCGGCATAAGCATCGGCATCGGGAAAGAGGAGTACGGTTCGTCCGGCCAGCACACGGAGTTTTTCCTCTCTCATCTGACTCTTGCCTCCTGCCGCCAGCCATACATAACCGGGAAATATGGCAGAGCCGATAACTGCACTTTTCTCGGATTCCACCAAGACAGCTACCTTATCGGGATAGACATTCAGCAGGTGTTCCCCGAAGAGGCACTGGGATAGCTGCCACTCTTCCGGCAATACCCGTTGCCTTTTCAGTTTGCTGTGTATCCAGTCCACTGCCAATGCTTCTCCTCCCTTGATACGGTGTCCGTTCTCTGGATTGTACTGCATCACCTTGCCTGTATGTACCTTGTTTTCCCGGTCAATCTGCCAGAAAATGACAGCACCGTCCCGAGTAGCTCCAAGGCGGTACTCTTCCAGCAACCGCCTCAATACTTCCTTTGCCTTGCTGCCGTAATAAGAGCCAAGGAGAGAGGAAATGAAGCGGAAGAAGTTACTATGCACGCTTTGCGACCTTTCCACATACTGTGGCGATATGTAACCTGTAACCGTCTGCCGGAATGCCTGTCCGGTTTTCCTTTCTGTTTTATTCTTGTCAAAAGAAAAACTCTTGGCGGTACGACATTCAGGGCGGTCGTGGAAATACTCCTTGGGAGTATAATGATAACCGCAACTGCTTTCATGGTTGCACCTGCCTACGGACGGATGCAACGGTACACCGCTATCGTCCACATAGTAGGCGAAAGAATGTCTGTCACCGCAATTCGGGCAGGTATGCCGTGTTGCAGTCCCTTTGTATTTCTGTAACGAATAGTTTACCATACCTAATGTCAATTCTGTTGGTTGATTTTTATTGCTGCCACGTCTTGTCCCGCTGTCCCACGTCCCGTCCTTCCAAGGATTGGGACGATGGGACACTTCGGGACACTTGGGACAATCTCTGCTCTCACAGTCCTTTTGTTTTGGAATTGTCAAGTGAAAGGCAGGTGACTTGCTATTTTCATCTGTAGCCACTCTACTGACTGTCATTACTTTATATAAAATCCTTTTGGAGTTCTTTACAAAATCACCTTTGATGGTTTTCCGAAACCTGCTTGGTCGGGTACCGTCCGTCCCATGCTGTCCCACTGTCCCGTGTATGAAGACCGGGACAGCGGGACACTTTGAAACAGAACAGTAAAAACGGCTTCTGCTTGCACGGTCATTTATCCGGCAAGTGGAACCATTCCTCTTTAAACAGGTATGTGCAGGCCACTTGTTCATGCCTTGTCCTCCCCGTTTCCTTGTCCGGCAAACAGTTCCGTCTGTCTTACTTCGTTGGCTGTCCTATCTGTCCCATTGTCCCTTTTCCCTATGGGACGGGACGGTGGGACACTCAGTTCATCTGTATGGCTGCCATTTTTGCTGCGCTGGATTATCCGGCTGACGGTTGATTTGCCGCAGTTCACTTGCGAGGCTATCTCTCGTACAGATTTTCCGGATTGGGCAAGGTGCAGAATCTGGAAGTCCCTTTGGCTTGATTCGTTGTCGCCAAGCCGTTTCAAATGTTCCTTTTCTGTAGAAAAGCCCCTGGGAACAAATTGCAGGAAAGCATCCACCTTTTCAATCTCATAGATGATCACATTGTCCGCATCATGGGAGAAGGTGCCATAACGCACCTTGAGCTGCTTCACATAGCGAAGTCCCCCGTCAAGGGCACTCTTTCCGATGGCGAATACGCTGTCAAAGAAATTGTAGAGCCGCTTGCTTCCTGCAAGGTCGTTGGATGTGATGGGGCACTCCATGGAACGCTTGGGAGTGTGTGCCAGTACAAGGATTGACAGTCCGTACCTCTTTTTGAGATTATTTAGGTGTATCATCAGCCGTCCCGCCGCATCACCTTTCTCAATGGCACAGCACAGGTAGGTAAGATTATCTACAATGAAAATCCTACATTCGGTTTGCAATGCCATCTGTTCGATGCTGCCAATAATGGCTTCCTCAAAGTTGGCATCCAACAGGGAGTTGCAGTCTATTGATACCCGGTACAGTTTGTCGGGAAAGGTATGCAGCCTGCCATGTCTGTCGGTATAGCGAAGCTGGAACTGTTTTTCAGACAGCTCAAAATCCAGATACAGGACAATGTCTGTCCGGGCGATACGGTCGGCTATCTGCACGGCAAGTATGGACTTACCAACATTGGAGTCCGCAAAGAGGCAGGACAATTCGCCCTCATACCAGAAACTCTTCCACAGTGCACGGGGTGCAGGTTGCTGTGACGCTTCAAGAATAGTTAGGTTGGCTGTCTTGATGGTCATCATGCCTACACTTTCCGGCATGCCGGTCTGCACCTGGGAAGCCCTTGCAAGGTCGCCCTGTATCAGACTGATATAATTCTTGTCCTCTTCCATAACGCTTACCAGTTACGTTGGGTGGGTTTACGGCGGTGTGAGGAGGAAATGGATTCATTCAGTTCCTCGTCGGACAATGGTACCGGATTCTTCCGGGAGGATTCCAGCCACTTGTCAAGTTCGTCCCGGTAAAGACAATAGCGCTTGCCGGGTTTAGTGGCAGGAATACTTCCATCCGAGAGCTTCATGTAGAGCGTTCCTTTGGGTATTCCCAGGTACTCTGCCGCTTCATCTACCGACATGGGGACATGGGTGTCCACCGCCTTGGCATGGTTCACACTGTGCTGCTCGGTGAGCAGGCTTTTCAGGCTCATGACTTCGTCCAGAAGCCGAGCCACAACCTCTGGGAGGTCGTTGAAAGTCAGATTGGTTCTTTCCATATTGCGATTCGTCTCTTTTGTAAGACTTGCCGCAAAGGACTGCAATGATAGGGTCGTGAATACCTCCACGAAAAAATAATTCCCAAATAACGATGCCCAACCGTGAACGATGGGTAATGTTATTCGGGAAATGCTATTAAACAGGCTGTTAAGTAGTGTCGGCTACTTGTCGTTATTGCTCAAAGACGGGATGATTCTTACTCTTTTCGCAAGTAACCATTCGGATAATGGAAATCCGGTTTACCGTCTTCGGGTTCGTCAATGGGAATCGGGGACTTTAACGGGTCAACCTTGAAGTTCTTGATGGTCGCTATATCCGTTTCGGAAAACTCGCGTGGGAAAAGCTCTTTGACGAAACGGGCACGGTTATCCCCATTATAATATCTCTTGTACATGCAACGCTCCGCTATGTTCCATATGAAATGACGGAGCGGAATATTGGAGATGTCCTGTGTCAGCCGCCTTTTTATCGGCTTCGGCTTGTAGTTGTTCTTGTTCATCCAGTTGCTCACCTCATTGCAGACATGGTTCACTGTCTCCTCGTCTGCGATACGGGGCATGTAGAAATGTATATACTCCACTACCATGCGGATGCGTCTCTCATTTTCCTTGTCCTGCTCATCTTTATAACTTGAACGGATTTCTTCGTGACGCTTCGGGTCGATATTCAGCTCTATGGGGTGTGCATCGGAGCTTGCCTCTTCCGCTATCTGCGTTACTGGTTCTATTGTATTCTGCGGTTCTTCTTCCTGCAAGGCTACGGTTTCCGTAGTAATCTCTTTCATCTCCTTTTTGCCGAACTTGATTCTGTAGATTTCGTATGTATCGAAGATAACTGTCTGAAAAGAGAGATACAGCAGCCATCCGAGAAGGTTACTGCACACGAAGACTATCAGCCTTACAAAATTGTCCTGGTTGAAACTTGCTGCGATGATTATCGTGATAAAAAAAGAAATCATACAGATGGCTACGAAGATGAAGCCTAAAATGATATATTTGTCTTTGATGGACGGTTCCATATTCATGTCTTTGTTTCTGGTTATTACTCGATTCTGTTCTCCTTCCTTGCAAAAATAATAGTATTCTTCCGAATATTTTCCATTCCTTGCGGCTGGAGGGCTTTTTTTCATCGTTTTTCACCAAAAATCCTAAATCATATCCGGTTTTCATATTCCAGAGTTAGTATTAGCGGAATACTGGAAAAATGGAGGGTACGGTTGTCGTCTTTACGCTTGACCGTACCCTCCATCAATGAACCGGAGACTGTTTAATATGCCTTAAACCTCCTTGCGTTTCAAGGTTATCTTGTCAACAACTTCACACATCTGCTGCGCAGCCATCTTGGAATAAATCTGTGTGGTAGTTATGTTCTTATGTCCCAGACAGGCTTGGATAACAGTCATGTCCGTACCCATTTCCACATGCAGACTTCCAAATGAATGTCGGGTGCAGTGGAAGGTTATCTTCTTGGTTATGCCTGCCGCAAGGAGCCACCGTTTCAACGGTCCTTGCAGCATTTTGTCCTTGAATCCGTCAAAGATAAGTCCGTCATGCCGCTCTCCAAGCAGCCTGTAGGCTTCGTCGCTGATAGGGTTGTGTACAATCTGCTTTGTTTTCTGCATACGGGTGGTAACGAACATCTTGCCGTTGGTGTACGGCTGTATCTGCTGCCAGGTAAGTTGTTTGATGTCGCTTTTCCTCAGTCCGGTCAGGCAGCCGAAAAGGAACGCCCTTTTCAAAACTTCCTCTTCACAGGGAGTTTCGGCAAGCCGTATCAGTTCCTCCTGACTCAAATGCTCTCTCATGGTTGGGATGCTCTCTATGCGGTCTAAGAATCCGTTTGGGTTCTCCTTAATCTTCCTGTCACGGTAAGCGGTATGGAGAACGGCACGGAAAGCAGACCAGTAACCCGCAGCAGAATTGACATGCAACTTCTGTCCGGTATGAACGGATTGTGGGGCATCAAGCAGATACTCCATGAACTTGCGACACAAGTCCACATCCACTTCTTCGAAGGTGCATTTGCCGTTCACGAAACGTTCGAAGTGTTTATATACATGCTGCCACTTGGTGTTTTTCCTGTCTGCCAGTTCTTTGAAGTAGGCGAGGAAATTGCCTTTCATTTTAGCTTTGTCAAAGAAGCCGTTGTTCTCGTTGAAGATAGCTTCATAACGTCGGTTGCGCAGTATTTCCGCCTTTTTCATCATGCGTGTATTGAAATCACGCTCCTGCTGGTTGGCGGGTCTGGCGAAGATGTAAATCCCAAGGGCTTCACGGGTAATCACCTTCATGGTGGTATTGTCACGGTAGCCGGGATAATAGTCCAGACATAGTGAATACTGTGTTCCGTTCTTAATCTTGCGCTTGCGCAAGGTAACTGTCTTGCATTTGCTCATATGGGTGATGGTTTTAATTGGTTGTACATTTTCGGGAATGTCCCGTGTTTTCAGTGCAAAGGAATAACGTGAAACAATCGTGAGTATTCTCACGACAATCATTTTGAAATAATTATCCGATGATACGGAGTGTTCACGGTTGGTTGTTCCTCTCTGCCATGACACGTTCTACATCAGAACGCAGGAGCAGGTTCTTCACACCCACCTTTATCTTTTCAATGTGCTTTGTTTTGACGATGTGGCAGATGTTGGCGGATGAAAGCCCGTAAATTTGCTGAACCTGCTCTACCGTACAATAGCGTTCATCGTTCACAAGGTCGGTTCTACGGAGTTCGTCCAAATGAGATTTGGAATAATAGGTACGTCCGTATTCTCTTTTGGTGGGTATCTTGTGGCGGTAAACGTATGCCCGGAGTGCAGAGGGCTTCATTCCAAACAGGTTTTCCGCTTCCTCCGTCAGGAGCCAGTCTGTTATCCTGCTTATATCGACAGACACACCAAAGAAGTCGTCAATATGCTTCTTGCTGTAATAGTTCTTCCCAGCTATGCGACAAATGGGGATATGGTTACGCTTTGCAGAAGTGTACAGCCATGACCGCTTTACCTTAAAAAGGGACATCACTTCCTCGCCAGAATAGAAGTCAAGCACTTCATCAGCCTTATGTTCCCTCTTTTCTTTTTTGGCAAGCAAGAAAGATGAAGTGGATTGTTTCGGTCTGGAGGTGCTGCCCGGGAGAATACGGTGATAGGGATTGCCTTCCAACATTCGCTCAATGTCAGCCTTACGGATGAATGACATGCGATTGCTGATGCGTGAGGCTTTCAACTTGCCGGTGGCTACCAGTTTGTAAATGTATTGCCGGGAACAGCCCATGAGGATGGCTGCTTTGGAAAAGGTGAGATACTCCTGATGCTGTATCTCCATAATAGGACTGGCAATTTTGAAGAGGTTGTTCTTCTGCGCTGTTCTGGCTCGCTTGGCTTCCGTCTGGCAGGCCTCGCTGCAATACCTTTGCATCCCGCTCCGGGTTGCAAACGGCTTGCCACAAAAAATGCATTTCTTCGTTGTTTTCATACTGCTCTATCGTTTACTTGTTAGCTTCTTTATTGATATATTCATGAAGTGGTAAACGGATGTAAACGGAAGTCAACCGTTGTCGCATTTCTACACGATATGACTGTTGCTACATATCGGGGAGGAAATTGTCACTCATTGTAAATGGTTGTAAACCCTTGACAACTCACTGTACGGTATAACAAAAAATAAGCTCCGCAAATTCTCCACGTCAGAAATATGGCTCAAAAATAAGTGGAAATTTGGGAAGCATCAAAAAGCAGTCGAAAACTGTTAATTTTTAGAATATATTGAATATTAAAGATTTATGCTTAGATGTTTCTGGTTATTTTGGGTTATTATGAGGTTCTAAATACAAATGAATTACTTTACATTAAAGGTGAGATAGGAGATATTTCGGAAGTGTTATTACAGATTGTTCTCCATGATTCTTTTCTGACCATAAAGATAGTCAAACAAACTGATTTATGCAAGTGAGCGGGGAGATGTGTAATATACTTCCTTTTTTATTTTATCTAAATTATTCCATATAGATAATATTTGGTATATTTGTGGTCAAATAAATGCTATATAATTATGACTAAAGTTATCCATGTGCACTTGATTTACGAGAAGAAAAACCTCTATTTCGGCAGTATTTCTGCCATATTTGATACTTTGACTGAGAACCGGGTTGGCATCACCAAAAGCAGTCTGTTGCATGCCGGTTTGACTGATGGAGCCGTAAAATACACGAAACGTGCGATGATTATCCAGTCACACCTGATAAAGACTACCAGAAAGGGCTAAAACAGCCTTAGAACGTATTAAAAGCCGCTTTTTGCGGCTTTTTTTGTGTCTTTATAAATGTCAAACTATGATAGAAAGCTGTATTTATCCGTTTGAACGCTTTGAACTCCTTAAAAAGAGGAAAGGTTATTCACTTGCTTATTCATTTGGTTATTCATTTAGGCTATTACAAAAACGAAATGTTTTGATTGGTTATTCATTTGGTTATTCATTTTTGTATCTATTTTGTTCTAATAAAGCGGGGAAATATCTTTTTCTTATTTAGTATTTATCTATTTTTATAATATTGTAGGGGGTAAATGATATATTGGGAATATTTATTTACTCCCCTGTATTTTAATCCATTGCTTTAATAATCAATATTTTACTACTTTTTACCCCCTTTGCCCCGTAAAACACGTTTTAGACGGCATTGGCAACTGTAGAATCGCTTGCATCCGAAACACGCCCCGACTTGTCCTGTTTAAGTTGTGTAATTGTTTGTTTGAGCATCCCTATTTCTTCTGCCATCTCTCGGATAGTGGCATCTTTATCAGCTATAATTGCTAATAGTTTGTCTTCTATTCCTGTACCTTCTTTTTGAGGCAAGGTAGTTTGATTATTAAAAGTAGAAGTTTGTATGTTAATCATCTCTCCTCTACCAGTCAAAAGCCATTCCGATGATATATTTTCGCATTTTGCAAACAAAAGATCGTAATCAAGTGTATCCCGCGACAGCCACGAGCTTATAGTTGAGGGAGCAACCCCTATTAACTTTGCAAAAACAGAAGGCTTTCCATCGCTATAATGCTTTATAATAGCTTCTAATCTTTCTTTTTTATTCATTACTTTTTATATTTTGCGAAATTATTTCGCGTATCATTTTGCAATTTGCGAAACATGATTTATATTTGCCACGTGATTAAAGTTTAAACACGCTCCAAAGCTACAAAAAAGGCTTGAAGTAACAATGAGAATTTAAGAAGAAGCAAAATGGAAGCAAAATTTAAAAAGGGACAAAGTGTGAGAATCACCAAAAGGAACGGTGAGGTCATTGATGGTGTAATCCGAGACTGGGACTATAACATTTGTACTTTCGGTCGTGAATATGATGTCGATTATATGAAAGACGGCCAGGTTTGGACTGTGATATGTGTTCCGGAGAATGCGATAAAGGAACTTTTATAATATTCTCGGGCGGTTAGTTCAGTTGGTAGAACACACCAAACTCCCACAAGGGAGAGGTCATGGTCCGCGGTTCGAGTCCGCGACTGCCCTCTACGATAATTTAAATAATTAGATAGTATGAAAAGAAGAATTGTGGTAGAATACGGTGAGGTGAACAAGATCGCCGAACTGATAGGATGTACGAATGTAATGGTTAGCCATGCACTTGCCTTTCGCAAGAACAGCCGACTTGCGCGTTCCATCCGTAAACTCGCCCTTGAGCGTGGTGGTACTGAAATCGGTGTGGACACTCAAAAGTCTGATTGTGATGAAAAACGACCTGCTTGATATATTCGGTGACGAGCTGCGCAAGTTCGCCGGTCTGAGCCGGAAGCAACGCCTTTGCGTGCTTTACTTCTGTCTAAGTCTTGCGGCTTTGCTCACTGTCTTTTTTATCCACCCGCTACCGGAGCTTTTCCTGGTGTTGAATTTCGGGAATTCCGTACGGTTGCTGAAGAAGCATGTCCCTTTGAATAATTTGGAGGATTGATAATTAATTTGGGAGATGGAATACTTTGATAATATATTGTGTGTAACTTACAAAGAGTTGCTGGATATAATGCCCAAAGGAACATTGAACAGCCAGCTGTCCCGGGAAAAACTGGATGTCGTTTCTCGTGGCGGCGGTGAAAATAATCCGGCTTTGTATGCCTATTCCTCCCTTCCCGAGAAGTACAAGAAACGTTGGGTTGCGCGCCATGGCGAGCCCGAGAAACAGATGCGAGAAGAAATTATCCGTAACATAGTGAAGAGAGACGAGAAAGCAGAGAACTTTTTCGAGGAGTACCGTTATGACAAGAACGGTGAGCTGGTCGCCCTTCCCGAGGATGTGAAGAAGGAATACACCTGGAACGCTTCGGTACTGAACGCACTGATGGAAGAGTTCAAACGCTTGAGTTCATCCAATAACAAGCTGACCGGTTTCCGCCGCAACCTTTGGGAGCTTCTGCTTGTCACAAGTGAGGAGTGGCGTCCGGTGTACGGGCATAGCCTTCCGGGAAGTGTGGGCCGGTTGAAGGCCCTGATAAACAAGTTCCGCCCCGACAACTACAGTGTACTTGTGAGCGGCAAATACGGAAACAGCAACACCCTGAAAATAGATGAGGAATCCGGGCGTTTCCTTGTCGCCTTGAAACGCAGCCGTGTTCCGGTCTATACTGACATGCAGATCTTCGAGGAATACAACCGGGTAGCCCCCGCACGCGGGTGGAAGGCCCTGAAAAGCCCGCGCAGTCTCCGTTCATGGTTCAGCAGTCCCCGCATAGAGCCTTTATGGTATGATGCGGTTTACGGTGAAATGAAGGCCCACCAGCGTTACGGCCGCAAGCATAAGACCGAACTCCCCAGCCGCCGTGACAGCCTGTGGTACGGTGACGGTACCAAACTGAACCTTTATTACCGGGATGAGGGCGGCAAGGTCCGCACCATCGGGGTGTACGAGGTCATGGATGCCTACAGTGAAGTCCTGCTCGGCTTCCATATCAGCGAGAACGAGGATTATGAGGCGCAGTACCATGCTTACCGCATGGCGCTCCAGACAAGCGGGCACAAGCCTTACGAGCTGGTCCATGACAACCAGGGCGGTCATAAGAAGCTTGAACGTGTCTCCGACGGTCTGCTTGACAAGATCAGCCATATCCACCGTCCCACCGCCCCTTACAGCGGGCAGTCCAAGACGATAGAATCCGCTTTCGGGCGTTTTCAGAGCCAGGTCCTGCACAAATACTGGGGCTTTACCGGACAGAATATCACTGCCAGAAAAGATTCCAGCCGTCCGAACCTTGAGTTCATCGAGGCCAACAGGGACCGGCTCTATACTCTCGACGAGCTGAAGGCAAAATATGTCGAGGCACGCCGGGAGTGGAACGAAATGAAGCATCCTGTTACCGGCATCCCCCGGATAGAGATGTACGATACAAGTGTAAACGAGGACACGGAAGCGGTGACCGCCCGTGACATGGTGGACATCTTCTGGGTTATGACCTCCCGGCCGAGCACTTTCACCTCTGCCGGCATAGAGTTCACTGTCGGCGGCAGGCCGCGCACCTATGAGGTCTATTCCTCCCCCGGTGTTCCTGACCATGAGTGGCGTCGCCGTAATACCTACAGACAGTTCTATGTCAAGTATGACCCTTATGATTTCAGCAGCGTCCGGCTGGAAAGACAAGGGCGGTGCTCTCCGCTTCGAACGCGTTGCCGAACCGTACATGGTGGTTCATCGCGCAATCCAGGACCAGACCGAGGGTGAGGCGGCGTTCATACGCCGGGAACAGGAGGCCAACGTCCATGACCGCATCGAACGTCAGGTCGCAGCCAAGTCCATCGAATACGAGCATGGGGTTGCGCCTGAACAGCACGGGCTGCGCAGCCCCAACCTGAAAGGTGTCACGGCCGAGGTGCAGCGCCAGATAGACCGCCGCACAAAGAAATACAGCCGGCCTCCGGAAGAGGTTGTCCTGGGACGTTCCACAAAGGTAATCAGTAACATTACCTGGGACCAGCTCGGGAAGAAAGAAGTGAGTGTGCGCAAAGTGGTAGGAAAATTATAGCAGGAAATTTTAAATAAGAAAAATATGAGTGAATTGAAAAGAGAAGACAAGGATGCCATCAGCGAGAGTCTGAGGGCTTATGTGGCAAAATATCCGAGCCAGACCAAAGCGGCCGGCAGCCTTAAGAACACAAGTGTCGGAACGGTGAGCAACATTCTGAACGGACGTTATGAGAATATCAGCGATGAGATGTTCCGCAATATAGCCTCACAGGTCGGGAGCGTCAATCCTACCGGCTGGCTATCAGGAGATCACCGGAGTGCTTGCCGATGCGCAGCGCTGGCGCAATGTCACCTGGGTGACGGGGGAAGCCGGTTGCGGCAAGAGTACCGCCGCCCGCAGTTATCTTCAGGAACACAGGGAAGTTTTCTATATCCTTTGTTCCGAGGACATGAAAAAAGGTGATTTCGTCCGTGAGATAGCCCGCACGGTCGGCATACGCACGGAGGGCTGCAATATCCGTGAGGTCTGGAGCCTTATCCTTGACGACATTATCCAGATGGACGCTCCGCTCCTTGTATTTGACGAAGCCGACAAGCTTACCGAACCGGTATTCCACTACTTTTTCAGCCTGTACAACAAGCTGGAGGAAAAATGCGGCGTGGTCTTCCTGAGTACCGACTATATAGCCAAGCGCATCAGCAACGGGCTTAAATACCAGAAACCGGGTTACAAGGAATTTTACAGCCGTATCGGACGTAAGTTCTATGCACTGGAGCCCACTGACGAGCGGGATGTATACGCCATCTGTTCGGCCAACGGGGTGACTGACAGGAAAGGCATCGATTATGTCATGAAAGAGGCTTCCGCCTGTGACTTTGACCTGCGCCGCGTCAAGAAATCCATTCATAAGGTAAAACGCATGACGGGGGAATGACCCCCGTTCAAATTCCGTTCAAACGTAATTTTAAGGATATGGAAAATAAATTTGAATACCTGAAAATCGACGGCCGCGACCAGCTTCCCGCTCCCTGGAGCGATTATCCTGTCCTGACTGAATATGAGACGGTGAGTGTTTACCGTAATGGACACGACTACCTGGACGCCCTTGTGGGACAGCAGGACGGCTGGTGGACCTCCGGCGTGCGCATGGAGGTCGGCGGTTCCGGCGGCGGCTTCGCCCCGGGGCGCAAATGGGGACAGTTCTCCACCCGTGAGAATGCCCTATTGTGGGCACTCGGCTGGATGCTCTGCCATGAGAAGATGCGGGGTGCCGCACGGCAGGCCGTGCTTGACCGAATTGACAATATCCGGCAATTAAAACTGTTTTGACCATGGAAGAAGAGAAAAAGAATAATAAAAAGGCCGGCATGAGGCGTGCCTTGAATGTCAGGGACATTCTGAGCAAGAAGTATGATGTGTTTCCTTTCGAGGGGAAATGGAAGGATGCCTTCGACACTCCGGAAGTCCGGGGCTGCTGGTTCGTGTGGGGCAACAGCGGTAACGGCAAGACCTCTTTCGTGATGCAGCTCTGCGAGGAACTCTGCAAGTATGACCGTGTGGCGTTCAACTCCCTGGAAGAAGGTACTTCTCTGACAGTCCAGAATAACCTGCGACGCTTTGGTATGGCCGAGGTGAGCCGCCACCTGGCGTTCATCAAGGAGGACATCCCCACTTTGAAGCTCAGGCTTCGCCGCCATAAAAGCTTTAACATCGTGATCATTGACAGCTTCCAATACACACAGATGACGTACCGTGACTATATCCAGCTGAAGGAGGAGTTTCCGGACAAGCTGTTTATTTTCATCAGCCATGCCCGCGGCAAGAATCCTAAAGGTGATGCGGCCACGAGCGTGATGTATGATGCCGATCTGAAGATATGGGTGGAAGGCTACGTCGCCTTCAGTAAGGGACGTTATCAGGGTTCCACTGGTGAATACACGATCTGGGAGAAGGGCGCCTATGACTATTGGAATGTGGCTGGACCGAAACAGAAAGGAGGCCAGGCATGAGCAGGATAAAGAAACAGCTGGAGATTTGTCCTCCCGCCTATATGTGTAAGGGGCCTAACCGTGAGAACTTCGTCAGTACCGGTCACAAGTGCGGTTACTGCAAGGGCAACGGCTGGTTCTGGGGAACGGAGAAGGGCAGCCGCGAGGACGTGCATGTGCCCTGCCCGGTGTGTGGCGGCAGCGGTGAGCTGGATGCGATTATAACAGTGGACTGGAAACCTTCAAACAAGTGAGCCATGAGAAAGGAATATTATAGAATAGAAAGGAATCAAATGGAATTAAAAGAATTGACATTAAAGATATGTGACATCTTCGGATGTAGCAGCATTACTACACTGCCTGATAAGGTTATGTTTGCTTTGTTTTCTCAGAATCCCACTTTGTATTTTGAGAAGTACAAAGAGTTATGCCCTGATTTGACTGTAGATTGGATGCAAAGGGTATATCAGTTCTACCACGCAGACAGAAAGGAAAAGAAACAAGATTATACACCTGTATCTCTTTCTAAGCTGGTTGCTTTTCTTAGCTATACACCATGCGAGAAAGTTGTGTACGATTGTTGCGCTGGTTCCGGTTCTCTGACTATTCAAAAGTGGTGCACTAATCCGGATTTAAAGTTTGTTTGCGAAGAATTGGATACGAATGTATTGCCTATCCTTCTGTTTAATCTTTGTATTCGCAATATTGATGCGACAGTGGTAAACAAGAATATTCTCACTGGTGATATTATCGGTTCATATAAGGTAATCAGAGGTTCAATATATGGAGTTATACAGCGTCCGATGTTTCCGGAAACAGAATTTCTAAAAGCTGATGTAGGCATTTCCAACCCGCCATTTAATTTAAAAGTTCCTGTATCTGAAGAAATAATCAAAGCTTTACCTCAGAAATACACTTGTAATTTTGCTTTCGTGGCGCATTGCCTGCAAAGGAGTGAAAGATGTGCGTTGATTCTTCCCAGAGGTGTGCTTACAAGCAAAGAAGAGAAAGAGTGCAGGAGATACTTTATTGAGAAGGGATGGCTGCAAGCTGCTATTTCTTTGCCGGAAAAGATGTTTGAGTCTACCTCTGTAGCGACTTGCATACTTTTGTTTGATAAGAAGAAAACGAGTAAAGATGTGATGCTGATTAATGCGGAGGGAATGAAATCTGTTGAAGTAAGAGAACAACGTGGAGAAGGTGGCGCTTCTCATTACAACCGCATCTATAAAAAGGAATTTAATACTTTTTCAGATGAACAGATTGCTGCTATATGCGAACTTACAGTAAAAGAACAGGATTCATTCTCTAAAAGGCTTTCAATCGAAGAACTGGAGCAAAAGGGATACAATCTTACTATTGGCTCATATCTGCCGATAGAATTAAAAGGAACTATTCATCGAGACTTCAACGCTATAATATCAGATATTAACCGTGTCATCAGAGAACGTAATGTTATTAAGGTGACAGTTAATAAGGTATGGGCTGAACGTCTTGGACTTACAGAAATTATAAAAGATTGCGAATCATCCAATGAAGTAGTGAAAGCTATGAATGAAAGTTTTGCATCATTCAAGAATTACGAAGTAAAAGAGAAAATTATTGAGAATAAGTATATTCAATCTTCCAATAGTAAAGTATTTTGTATTGAGAATACTGATAAGGAAATATTGTCAAGCATCATGCCTTTCTTTATGAATATGTATAAGCAGCATATTTATTACCTAAATAATGAAGAGAATAGGCTTCTTTCCGAACTTAGAGATTCGATGCTGCCGCTTCTTATGAATGGAGAATTAACTTTTAAAGATTAGCGTAAAACAAGGTATGCGATTATAACAGTGGATTGGAAACCTTCAAATATATAAATTATGGGAAAGAAGAAAGTTATAGAAAATTGTGTGGGTACCGTTAGTGTTTCCACCAGGATCCAGAATGGTGCCGTAACGACCACTTACCAGTTCAAGGCCGGTTTTGCCGCTCACGGCTGGACTGATAAAAGGGCTAAGGACATTATCCGGGAAATGAAGTCCGGTGTGAAAAATATGATTTTTGCGGATAAAGAACATTTTGGTATCACTGATACGTCCAAAGTGACATTTTACGGTGGTGTCAAAGTTCTTGAGTGCGATTATATTCTTGAAAAATAACATATTATCAACCATTAAAATTTAACTGAAATGATTACAGAAAAACAGAAAGAGGCAGTAAAGGAACTCTGCCAATACGTGGATAACTTTTGCAAGGAAAATAATCTTAGTGTCTTTATGAGCGTTGTAGCCAGTGAGGACCGTCCGGACGGGCTTGAGCAGACAGTCGGCTCAATCATTACCGGCAAGACTAAACATATTGTCGGCTCTATTTCAGGGGTTGTCAAAGCGAATAAGAATGCCTATACGCTGCTTTCCGTGGCACTCATGCAGGCCTACACGAGAAAGGCTGACATTAATACTATTCCGTTCAGTGGAGATTTGAGTATGAACTGATGAATGTGGCGCAAAATCGAAAGAAGTTAAATCATGAAAGCAATTGTAAATATAACTACATTTAGAGGAATTAGCTTCGAAGCTATACATTTTTATGGGACGTTACAAATAATAGCTGGTGATGATATAGAACTTTACCGCTCTATTACTCAAACAGAAATAGATAAAGACCCTGAACGTTGGTATGGTTACGATGAAGGAGATTTAACCAAGTCATTTAACTCGTGGAAAGATATTGTAATAGCAGCAGGTGATAAAGCCAAAGAAAAGGGTATCAGCCTTGAAGAGATATTTGTTGAAGGCATACCCAACACCGGAAGCTTACCCTACCATGAAGCACTGAAACCAATAGACACCCGTCCAAGATGTAAGAAATGTGGTAAGGTGTTTGAATCAGGCGAAGGATGTTATAATACTCCAAGGGGGTTATTTTGCGTAAAGTGTTATTAATTCAAATCAAATAAGAAATGAGCCTTGGGCGGCTTTGTAAAACCCATAAATACGAAATATGGAAACTGATATTCAAGAAAACAAAAGGAAGTTTGAAGAACTGAAAGAGGCGGCAAAGCCATTGATAAAGTATCTTTGCGAAAACTATCATCCTCATGTAACTGCAATTGTCACTCCTACAAGTGTAGAGGTAATGGAAGGGATTCAAGTAATTCCCAACATAACCGAATTTATAGTTGATTAATATTCTGCCATGCGGCAGGCCTAAACTGCCGTATGGCTCAAATCAGAACAAAAATGAATATTTGGGGACGTATTGTATGCTTCTTTTGTGGACACATGCCTTATCGAGTTACATGGAATAATACTTTATATATCAGAATGAAGAGAAAAGGTGGTCAAAAGCGAAGTAAGCATATTAATAAATATCACACTAAACATTATCGAGAGTATTGTATCAGATGCGGTAAACTTTTAAAAAAGAAATAACATTACCATGCAGATAGACATCAACACCCGTAAACGGTTAAACAAGCCCGAGAATTACTCGGCGTTTTACAGCCTTTTGAACCGCCTTCCGACATCGGATCGTGACGCACTGAAGGAAAGCATTGTTTCCCAGTACACGGAGGGACGGACCACAAGCCTTCGTGACATGACGCTGAAGGAATACAGTGCCGCTGTGTCTGCCATGCAGAAGTTGGTGTCGCCCACTTACCGTGAGGAGCTCCGGAAGATTCTCCGTCAGAAGCGTTCGGCGGTGCTTCACCAGATGCAGCTGCTGGGCATCGACACGGCCGACTGGGATCGGGTGAACGCTTTCTGCCGGGACAGCCGTATCGCCGGCATGGAGTTCCGAGAACTTGACTGTGAGGCGTTGGACACGTTACAGGTGAAGCTACGTGCCATCCGCCGCAAATGTGAGAATAAACAACAGTAACAACCATTTAATTTTTTAGTTATGGACTTGAAAGAACAGTTAAAGAGCTTGTCCGCACAGGACAGAAAAGAATTGCTGAAACAGCTCCAGCAGGAAGAGAAGGAAAACAAGCGCAACCGTCGCGATGCCTACGAGGGGCTTCGTGCGCAGTTCATGCTTGAAGTGAAGAACAGGCTGTTTCCGGTCGTGGATGACGTGAAAGCCTTCCGTGACTGGGTAGAGAAGGAAGCCGCCTCTTTCCGCGACCTGATGCGTGACTACGGCCAGCTCCGCAAGGATGACCAGGCGAGTTTCACCATCGTGGACGGTGACATGAAGCTGGAAGTGAGGAGTAACAAGGTGAAGAGCTTCGATGAACGTGCCAACCTCGCCGCCGAACGTCTGGTGGATTACCTGAAGCGCTACGCCATGAGCCGGGAACTTGGCACCGATGACCCGATGTACCAGCTTGGCATGACCATGATCGAGCGTAACCGCCAGGGTGATCTGGACTACAAGTCGGTGAGCAAGCTGTACGAACTTGAGGACCGTTTCGACAGCGAATACACCGAAATCATGGACCTCTTCCGTGAGAGCAATGTGGTGTACAAGACTGCGGTGAACTACTATTTCCACAAGCGTGACGAGAACGGTGTCTGGCGCCGTATCGAACCTTCATTCTGTCGTTTGTGATATGGAAAATACAAAGAATATCGCACCAC